>UINC01001307.1_pt1 | contig 20210 bp, 17 predicted proteins | sample 5385821 | NCBI WGS metagenome assembly UINC01 (sample SAMEA4666929, study PRJEB26691) | marine metagenome | isolation source: Pacific Ocean | place: Pacific Ocean | collected 2011-10-13 | reverse complement strand
AGTCATTTTATTTCCACTGATCATTTTGATATTTTATTATCTATTTATTTTATCATTATGGTTTTGGTCGGGGGCGCCAGTTCAACCTATGGAGCTGTCCTGGGGACGTTATTTATTGTTTTTCTGGATTATTTATTCGTTCCTGAAATGAAGGGTTGGATTCAAGAATTCCTGAATATTGAAGGGGGTGATATTCAATCACTCCTATTCGGTTTAATAATGTTTTTATTTATTATATTTCAACCCACAGGTTTGTATGGAATGTGGATAAAAATGAGAATGTATTGGAAACTTTTCCCCTTTAACCCAAAGAAAAAATTTATTTAAAACAATAAAAAGGGCAATGTTATGAAGAAATATATAGGACTATCTTTTCTTTTGACGCTCCTGGTAATGGGTTGTGCAAATCGCGCATCAGCCCCGGGGGTGTCAGAAGATAAAATTCTGATTGGAAATGTTCAGGACTTAAGCGGTCCCATGAAAGAGCTGGGCGCTGTTCTGCCTGCCGGTTCTAATCTATATTTTAAATATATCAATGAACAGGGAGGCGTCCATGACCGTCAGATTGAAATGATGGTGGAAGATCATCAATACAATCCTCAGAAAGCTGTGGCTGCTGTAAAAAAACTGATTGAGAAAGACCAGGTGTTTTGTCTTTACCAGGTGATTGGGACTTCACCCTGTGAAGCCATCCGTCCAATACTGGCTGAATCAGGAATCCCATTGGTTGCGCCGGCAACTCAGTCAGGTTCCATGTCTGACATGTCCAGGGAAGCTTCGGAATTAATCTTCCACACCGATACAGGTTATGACAAGCAAACCGGTATTCTTGTAGATTATATATTATCTCAGGATTCCAATGCGAAGATTGGGCTTATTTATCAGGATGATGATTATGGCGAGAATGTCTTGAAAGGCGCAGCTGCTGCAGAAGCACGGACCGGGATTTCCATCCAAAGAGAGGCCTATCAGCGAGGGGCAACTGATTTTGCAGGACAGGTCGCAAACCTGATGAAGGGTGGTGCCACCCACGTGATCATTGCAGGAGTAGTCAAAGAACCAATCATTGTTATGAAAACCGCTGCAGCCATGGGATACGCACCGCAGTTTTTTGGCACAAGCCCAACCATGGATCATCGTGTTGCTCTGGCAGCCGGGCCTGCTGGTGAAGGTTTTATTGCCTCAAATTTTGCATATCTTTGGAATTCCGATGCGCCAACCGCTGTTCTTTATCGCGAGCTCTGTGCAAAATATGAGGTTCCGGAAGCCTATATGGGTATGTATCACTTTTACGGATTTGGCACAGCTCAGGTCCTGGTAGAAGGCCTGAAACGAGCAGGGCCGTATCCAACCCGTAATCGTCTTGTTAATGCGCTGGAAACATTCAATAAATGGGATGAAGGTGCTTTCCCGCCCATCACCTACAGCCAAAATGACCACGCGGGTACAGAGTCCGTTGTTTTGGTACAGGTTAAAGAAGGAAAACAGACTGTTATTACCGATTGGATTGATTAATTCATTATAAAAAAAAGGCCTTGGAAAACCGAGGCCTTTTTTCTAATGGCTGATTTATGTATCAACAACATCCGGATGCAGTTTTCCGGAGTGGTTGCGCTTGATGATGTATCTTTTTCTGTAAAAGAAAGTGAAATATTTTCGCTGATTGGATCGAACGGATCAGGGAAATCTACTTTATTTAATTGTATTAATGGCTTTAATCGTCCCCAGAAAGGAAGCATCCTTTTTGGGAATGATGATCTCATAAAAAAACAGCCGCATGAAATAATCCGGTGCGGGATTTCACGGACGTTCCAGAATGTGCAGAATATCCCTTTTATGACCGTTTTAGATAATATTTTACTCGGAGCACACCATCGTATTAACCCAGAATCAACGGTGAAAAGATGGCTGTCGCAAAAACAGCGGGCAGCGGAAGAAGCCATGGGACTGGAGATTCTGGATTTTTTGGGGATTGTCAATTACGAACAAAAATATATGGCAGGCCAGCCTTACGGGATCCAGAAATTGACTGAAATTGCCCGGGCGCTTGTGGGAAAACCCAAACTGATTCTCATGGATGAACCGGCTGCAGGAATGAATGATCAGGAAACACGTGAGATTGCAAAAATTATTTCTGAGATCCGGGATGAACTGGGAATCACAGTCCTGGTTGTGGAACATGATATGAGCCTGGTGATGAGTATCTCCGATCGGGTTTGTGTTTTGGATTCTGGCGAAGTTCTTGCATTGGGAAAACCAGAGCAGGTGAAAACCCATCCGGATGTTATTCGAGCTTTCCTGGGAGATTCTGCTGATGCTTAAGTTGGTTGGGGTCGAAACCTTTTATGGAAAAATCAAGGCGCTTCACGGTGTTTCTTTAGAAGTCAAAGAAGGGCAGCTGGTCACGATTTTAGGTGCTAACGGGGCTGGGAAAACAACGATTTTAAAGACAATCAGTGGATTAGTAGAGCCAGAACAAGGAACGATCCATTTTAAAGGGAAACGCATCGATGGGGAAGATCCTGAAAAGATTGTTGCACTGGGCATAGGCCATGTTCCGGAATGGCGGCGGATTTTCCCGGAATTAACTGTGGAAGAAAATTTGCTCATGGGTGGATTTCTTATTAAGGGAAAAGAGTTACTTTACGAAAGAATGGAGGAAGCATTCAGACATTTCCCAATTTTAGAAAAACGAAAGAAGCAAATAGCCGGAACTATGAGCGGAGGGGAACAGCAAATGCTGGCGATTTTACGGGCACTGATGATTAGACCAAAACTTCTTTTGCTGGATGAACCCTCTTTAGGTTTATCTCCCATACTGGTTCGAGATATTTTTACAACCATTAAAGAACTGCATCAATCCGGTGTGACGATTCTTTTAGTGGAACAAAATGTGAATCGAGCCCTGTCCATCGCAGATTACGGCTATGTTTTGACCACAGGAAAAATATTGTTAAGCGGAACCTATGAAGAGTTGTTGGATGAAGAAAAAGTACGAGAACAGTACCTGGGTGAAGGGAAATATATGAGGCGATCCAAACTCTGGAGCGGTTGATAATCATTGGATATTCAGATTTGCAATACTGTCCCAAAACTCTTCTGGCATCATGTGGAAAACCATGGTGATGAAATTTCAAACTGGCAAAAACAACAAGGGGCGTGGGAATCCATAACCTGGGAGGAATACGGTGATTTTGTAAAAGATATTGCCAATGCTTTATTGGATGCGGGGATTCAAAGGGCCGATAAAGTTTCCATTATCAGCCTGACCCGGTTTGAGTGGGTTGTAGTGGATTTGGCCATCATGTCCATCGGTGCCATAACTGTACCTGTTTACCCATCCAACACGGAAGAGCAAGTTCATTATATTGTGGATCACAGCCAATCCAAATTCGTTTTTGCCGAAGACCAGGAACAATTAGATAAAATGATGAAAATCTGGAGTGGGTTAAGAGATGTTCAACAAACCGTGGTTTTTGATAAATACCAGCCGGAAATAATAGAAAAGGTAATATCCCTGGATGCGTTTCGGGAAAAAGGAAGCACCTTTAGGCGTGGAAATCCAGAGATGTTGAAAAAATCAATTGATGGCGGAAACCCACAGGATACAATCAGTTTTATTTATACATCCGGCACCACAGGACATCCAAAAGCCGGCCTGATTAATAGTGAAAATGTTCTCGCTGCTGTAAAACATTTACCCGATCTATATGGGATTACCAAAAATGATATGTCTATAGCCTATCTTCCCCTGTCCCATATCGCCGAACGGGATTTAGGGCATTTCATGAAATTATATTCCGGAAATGTGACCGTTTTTGCAGAAAGCCTGGAAGATATGCCGGCGAATTTGATACAATCAGGTCCCACGATTATGTTTGGCACACCTCGGGTTTTTGAAAAATATTATGCCCGGATTTCATCTGGAATCAAGGATGCTACCTGGTTTCAGAAGAAGATTTATCATTGGGCGGTCAAAGTAGGTAAATCCTATATAGAATTAAAAGATGAAGGTGAAAGTCCAACATTATATTTACAAATGAAATATACTGTTGCCCACTTTCTAATTTTTCAGAAAATTCATGATATCTTTGGTGGAAATATTCGCTTTATGATTTCAGGAGCGGCACCCATTTCTCCCAATATTATCAGATATTTCCACTGGGTAGGATTGGATATCTATGAAGTTTACGGCATGACGGAAACGACCGGTGTGATTTCAGCCAACAGAATGGGACGGGTGAAAATAGGATCAGTCGGTGAAATATACCCTGATACAGAAGTTAAAATCGCGGAAGACGGTGAAATATGTTCACGAGGGCCTCAGAATATCTCGGGATATTATCGAAATGAAGAAGCCTCAAGTGAATTACTCATTCATGATGAACAAGGTGCGGTATGGCTTCATACCGGTGATGTTGGACATATTGATGATGAGGGATATTTGTTCATTACGGATCGAAAGAAAGATATTATTATCACGGCTGGCGGAAAAAACATAGCCCCGCAAAATATTGAAAATTTGATGAAGACGAGTTCCTTCATTTCCCAAACCATTGTGTATGGAGATCGAAAACCGTATTTAACCATGCTGGTGACTTTGGATGAGGATGAAATTGCCAAATTTGGGAGAGACCGAAAAATTCTATATCAGGATTTAGCGGACTTATCTAAGAAGCAGGAAGTTGTTGACTTATTACATCATGAAATATCCGCTTTGAATAAGGAATTAGCCAGTTACGAGACCATTAAGAAATTCCGGATTCTAGAAGAAGAACTGGACCAGGATAAGGATGAGATTACACCTACATTAAAAGTAAAGCGGGATGTGGTTTTTGCTCATTACCAGTATTTAATTGATGAAATGTACGCTGGGAATTAAAATTAGATTAAAAAATGCCATTTCAAATTCGACCTTATGAACCAACGGACCATGACACGGTTTATGAAATTTGTTTAAAGACAGGAGATTCAGGTCAGGATGCTACTGACCAATTTGAAGATCCAAAGCTACTAGGCCATATTTATACGGGACCTTATATCAATCTTGAACCGGAATCTGCGTTTATATTAGAAGATGAAACGGGGGCGTGCGGTTACATTATAGGCGCCTTGGATACGCAATCATTTTTTCATAAGATAAAATCGAAATGGCTGCCGAATCTTCAAAATCAGTATATAGAACCAGCTGAAGTTTCCAGATTGTGGACGAAGGATGAAGAATTAATCCATTTATTCTATCACCCTGAACTCCCCGAAGATTTGCCTGATTATCCCTCGCACTTACATATTGATCTTTTACCCCGGGCACAGGGGCAGGGAATGGGGAAAAAAATGATGGACCATTTTCTGAATTATGTAAAAGAGAGTGGTTCAAAGGGACTGCATCTTGAGTTGAGTATCCGAAATAAACGTGCATTCCAATTTTATAAAAAATATGGCATGAAAGAATTGAAACAGAATTCTGAGACGATTATTATGGTGATTTCATTTGAATAATTTGATTGAGCATTTAAAAAGTAAATATAAACTGCATCCAATTTTCACTGCTTTTTCTTTTTGGATCATTGGTGTCAATTTATTTGCCCATCGTCCCATTCAAATAATAAATGCTGTAACATTCAATCCTGAAAATAATTTCTCGATTCAAATAAATTGGATTCGTGAACTGTTAGAACCGATAGTTGGACTCCCGTTATTTATTTTAAGAGCGGGGCAGCCTGTTGAAGAGTATGTTACTTTATGGATCTGGATATTTATTTCATTCGGAATTATTCTATTCATAAAAAATAAAGCTGTATTTTTACAAAAATGGATAATCTCTATTCCTGCAGTCTTGGGGATGGCATTTTTTATTTTGGTCTGGATGATCTTTTGGCCACTCCCATCGAATACCATTATCAATCACTCAGATTCAAAAATAATTTTTAATACCCATGCTCATTCATATTTCAGCCATGATGGTCTCATTACAGCGGAAGAGCAAATGGAATGGCATGATCGAAATGGGTTCGACGCATTTTTCCTCACTGAGCATAATCATAATCCCAACACATTAAAGTTGGTTCGCCAGCAAAAAAATGGTCTATTAAGGAAAAAACCACACCTAATGGCAGGGATAGAATTTTCAGGAAGTAATCATATGGTTCTCCTGGGATTAACAGATACACTGATTACGTTTGGTAAAAAAGATTCAATTGTGATTTCCGAAGTGCATCGGCAAGGGGGATTAGTGGGTGTTGCTCATTGGTTTGATGGGCGAAAAAACTCTATAAAATATTTTATCGATTCCAATGTGGACGGTTTCGAAATCGCAAACAAAAACCAGATTGCATTCCCATTGGAAATCCATAGAGATATCATTGATGCCTGTGAAAACAATCAATTGTTTTTATTGGGTGGAGTAGATTACCATGGATATGGCCCCGCCTGCGGAACCTGGAACGTAATGGATATTCCAAACTGGGAATCACTCAACCATGGTGAAAAAACGAATGCTGTTTTAGATGGGTTGAAAAACGGAAAAAATCAGGTTATTATTTATTCTGATCGCCACGGTATGCCCTTTGAAAATTATTGGTTGAGTCCACCCGTTAATATTTTGAATTATTTCAGGGGACTGAATATTTTTCAAATTATCTCGTGGATTGGTTGGGGAATATTTTTCATCACAGTCATTATAAAAATCAATTCTAAATTGATGCTTCAGTGGATTCCACTTTTGACAGGAAGCGCTATTATTATAAAAGGAAGGATTCTATTGCAAAAATCAGAACCCGTAATTCAGCATAATGATGTTTTAGTGGAATTCAGTGAGTTATTCACCCTCGTTGGCATTGCTTTAATAATTGGCGGTGTTATGGTGCAGTTTCTGATGAATCGATTCCCAGCTATTACTTCAAATTAATTCCTCTTTTTAATCCATTTTTCATCGAAGGAAGCATGCATGATTGTTTTTCCTGATGGATTACCATAAGAGTAGGTCAAATGCAGTTTGCCGTCTTTTGTCTGAATCAAAGAGGGGTAAGAAAAACTTTCTGATTGATCTGCCGACTGGCCAATATGCCTCTTCCACATCCACGTTTTGCCCTCGTCATTCGATAAAGAAACAGCCCAATTGTTGCGATTATCCTCTGTATCATTATACGCCATTACCCAATGGCCATTTTTTAAAACAGTCACTTCTAAACTGGAACCGGGATTGGGAATGTCTGTATCTATCGCGAAAGACCAGGTCTCTCCTTGATCACTTGATTCACTCATCAGTACCCGCTGAGGTGCCCCACCGGAATCCCGCAAATAGGCCATGATACTTCCGTCTTTTCGTTCAGCAAAGGTCGGCTGAATGGGGCCAAAACCCACGATTGGATTACTGGAGCGCCAGGATTTTCCTTCGTCATCACTGATAGCAGCAAGTGCAACGTTAAATCCGTCAGAATACAGCGGCAGCAGAATCCGGCCGGAAGATAGAACAGTGGGATGGATACGGGTCATCCATCCTTTTTGCCGTTTTTCTTTGTCCGCTGCTGCTGCGGTGATCAGTTTTTCATAAGGCAAAGCATATTCCGCCCAGCCTGGGTCACTATAATTATCTTCGAAAGCTTTTTTGATAGAACCGTAAAATGACTCCCCCGGTTTCAGGATGATAATGTCCTGCCATTTCCATTTGGGAGCACCGGTTTTATCATAATCAGATGATATTTTGTACCGCAGGATAGAGTTTTCCCATCCATTGGCCCGCACGGCGATCCAGAAAAGCATGAGTTCATCATTTGGATTGATGAATAAAACAGGATTGCAATCCGGTAGATCAGGCGTGTCTGCCATAATGAAAACAGGTTCCCATTTCTTTGATCCTTTTTTTAAACGCGATCCTTGTACCAAAACATCATTGGAGGTGCGCTCTCCGGATCCATAAAACCAGCAGGCGATCAGGTCGCCGTTAGGTGCTTCCACGACACTGCTGGCATGAACATGTTTGTTCTGGTATGGGAAAATAGGCGTTTTAACAATCGTGTCTTTAGGATAAATAATTCCAATAACCATTAAACAAAACAACAATCGCAGGATTCGTTTATTCATGAATAAAGCCATGATAAAGCCCCATATAATAAGGAAGAAGAAACACGGTTCCTGTTGACAGTTCCTGGCCGCTGCCTCCAGTATTCAATTGCCAGGGGTTATGATTCCAATGATTAAAATGACTTTCATCCACTGGAATTACTTTCCCGTTTGCACGATATCCTACTCTGGAATTATTACTATCAAATGTTCGATTCCATGGATGTAGTTTTTGCAAATCAGTACGATGACTGTTTTCATGGCGCCAGTTTAGACGATCTAAAGGGAATCGAACCAAAGTTTCAATGGATTCGTCTAGCCATTCTTTGTGAGGCTCAAGATCGTATGTTCCCCAGGCATCTTCAAAGTCCTGATCGGAGGTAGCAGCTCGAAAGGCAAAATTAAAGAACGGGTTCAATTCCGGAGCTTCCAGCATCCAGTTCATATACATGGAAAAAGCATAGCGGGATTTCAACTCCGGATTTGTTTCATAATTAATGAGATGATAATAAGCCATAAATGCCATTTCATCATCGGAATGATTTCCGGTACCGACTCCGCGATTGAATTTCTGGTCAATCATATTTTGAGCATAACCATGTTCTTCAATGAGCCATTCGGCAATTTCCTGATATTTGGAGTCACCAGTCATATGATGAGTCACCGCCAGATAAGAAAGCATACTCAAAGAATTAAGGCCCCGTTCCACAAACCAGTTTTTATCATGGTTCAGTTCATAAGGATTGTATCGTGCCCAGCGGGTGGGTTTGCCGTCATGATCAAGCAGTTGGAAATCGTGATCAATCAGATGATCTGTCAATTTTTTTACGTGTTCTCGAACGCGTGTTTTCTCTTCTTCTGTGTCTGCTACTAAATCATAATAAAGCCCATAAAGAAAATAATGTCCATCCAATTCATCGGAACTTGTGTCAGTTTTATAATACCACTTCCCGTCTTTACTTTTTGGCCACCTGTGCTCATAAACTTTCCATAGTTTATCATCATTTTTTTGTTTTCTTATGTCATCTTTTAAACGCCCAATATTTGGATCAGGTCCACTGGTTGGACGAATGGTGCGAGCTACATAACCGGTTGGTGGGGAAATAGGAGCATCTTGTGTAACATCACCTAAAAATTTCAAAGCTTCAAATGCTTTTTTAGCGCGGGCTTTTGCTTTAAGATCTTTTGTGGCTGCATAAGCAAAACATTCTCCCGCGCCGTACATTGCTGTCCACAAACCATCATTATCACTGTCGTGCTGCTTCCAGCTGGTTTTGTCCCCCGGGGCGGCTGGAAGGGACACTCCCAATACATATTCATAGGGTGTTCGTCGGTGGTAGCGATCGATTTCATCTTCATACCATTTTGCTTTTTCTGCAAGGGTCATTTTATCTTTATAAATCCGGCTGATTCCTTTATCAGTGGCGACCCAAACAGACCCATCTTTTGCTATGGCGATATCATTCACATTATCATCTGGTAACCAGCGTTTACCCTGACGGTATTCCCAGGTTTCGCCATCGAAATGGATGACACCTTTATGTGTCCCGAACCAGACATCTCCATCTTTTCCGGGGGCCATTTTGGTAAAATCGTTGTAGGGTAAACCATCTTTCCCTTCATAAAGGATCCATTGAGAATTGGTATGCACACCAACGCCCTGCGGACTGGCAAACCAAAGTCTATTTTTTGAATCGATAGCCACACTACGACAATCGTCAAGAGCCCAGTTTCTGTTTCCAGATTCCGGGTGGATTTCCTGCCATCCGAAACGGGTTTTTTTATACAGAGCCTGATCGGAAGCTGCGTAAAGTATATTATTATTTCTAGCAAATAGTTGATTAATACTTCCATCAGGAATTTGTAAAGAAACTGGATGATTCTGGCTTTTCCCAGGTCCTGTCTGAATAGAATACAATCCTTCACCTGTCCCGAGATAGATCTGATCAGCATAGACCATATCACACTTTTGGGTATGGATCATCACATCCTTTGACAAAGGAATCACTTTTTCGACTTTATTATTTTGAATTAGATAGATTTTTCCATTGGAAACCAGATTATTTTTAATATCACCGGATAAAGCAGCAATTTTTCGTCCATTTGATGCCACCAGTATAACTGGATTGTCTCCCAGGGAAATGGTTATCCAATCTTTTGAAATATGAGGATAAATAGCCACACCATTATTCGTTCCAGTGATTACATCCCCATTATTGATTATGGTAACAGCATAAATCATTTGGCCTTCTAATTTATAAGTGCGTTTCTCCTGAAAAAAAGACGGGATATATACCTTTTCGCCAGCTATCATTATTGAAATGAAAAAGGGTATAAGTGAAAATAAATGCTTGATGGATTTCATATGATTAATCTGTAAGTAATAGTTGACGCCAGAATTGATTATATTGTTTCCATTTCATGAAATTGATTCCCCAGTGCGGGGTTGCGCTGGTCATCCAGGCTGAAGACCGCCCCTGCCCGTATTTTTTGGAAGCGCACAAGGGAAACCATTTCCCCTGGTTTTCAATTTCAACAATCATTTGACTCCCCTTCTTTAATTTTGTTTCATTGAATCCCAGCAATGGGGGTGCCGTATTCCAATCGATTCCATTAATGGCAGGGTGATTCGGATTTGGTGTCCGCAGGGTATATCCATCAGTGGATTCAATCAAATCATCATAGGGCATGCATTCAACCGGGAGAACGTCATGGAATCGGCTTCGTCCCCAGCCGCCCTTTCCCCGTTCGCCGGAGAAACTGTACCAGCCGCCCAGCATCAGGAAATGACCGCCTTTTTCCACCCAGTTTTTTAAAATATCAAATCGATCTGGAAAAGTGATAGGTTCGTCGCCCCATTTTCCGCGGTTGAAGAAATCCGGATGAAGCATGAGGCATTTCGTTTCCACATCTCCGAAAACAATATGGGTTGCCCACTTTAATTTTTCGTCAAAAGCTTCCGGAGACATGTGGTACAAATCCCAGGAAGCAGAAGATTCGACAATGGAATTGGGAATTGTTTTAACCGCATCTACAAAAGGCTGACCATAATTATGGATCTCCACATCCTTACTGGGGGATAAAAAAGGACTTTCAATATATTTTTGCCCAACGTGAATGCACCAGTTTCCTACATGCCAGATTTGAAATTTGCTATTGCCCATACTTAATCACTTTCAAGTTGAAATTGAAATTTTATCGAGATTTCCAAATTACCTTAAACTGGGCAAAGCTTCAAAGAATGCTTTTCCTGGGTATTCAGGATCCAAACCAAATAAAATTTCAACCGTTGGACGAATCGATTGATGACTTTTCTCCCTTACATTTTTTACAATACCCAGTGGTTGAATTTTACTCCCGAGGATTACGCACCAAATAAGTTTTCCTGTATACAAGTGTAAATCCCAGGAAAAATTCGCATGGCCATGCCACATTTTCCTTTTCCCGCGTCCATGGTCAGTGGAAATAAAAACGGTTGTATTTTCTCCATATTCACCCATGGTTTTAAGCAATCTCATGAGTTGATCAATCCATTGATCATATTGACGCAGTGTGGCCAAATAATTTTCATATTGTCTCATATGGGCGTATTCATCGCTGTCATCTAACCCAATATACAAGAACCGCGGACGGTGCTTTTTCAAATAATGCATACTATGGGCCCACGTGTATATATCTCTCCTGGCCCCGCCCCAACCTTGCGGAGGGTCTGATTTTTGAAGCACATTAAGACTGTCCATCACTGGGTCAACTGTGCCATCATCCACATCACTTATATTTGTATTAATAAAAATTGTCCCCACATTCTGTTCTAGTGCCTGGTCAATTTTTCCCCAGGATGCAAATCCGGCCACTTGTAGTTTGTCCAAATTCAATTCATGGATAAGTCTTTCGGGAAAAGTCTCAGATTGAACCCGGCCACAGCTGTTATCATCGCAATCATGATCATGCCCTAAAAATATGGATTTATATCCGGGAAGACTCACAGGGACGGCGTTTGTTGACATTGGACTTCCAGATTTATGATGACCATAGATAGCAGATTGATGTGAATATTTTTCCCAAAAGAGAGGAAATGCATGCCCATAATATTCTGATGATATGTTTTTGCTCAATAGAGAGTCACTCCCATTGAAAAACTCCTGCCAGCGAACGCCATCCACGGTAATTAATATGACATTAGATTTATCCCCGATGCCTGAGGCAATTAAGGGTAAGGTTAGAATGACAATATATGATAGATGTCTCATTTTAAAAGATAGCTTTTCACTAAAAACGATACTTGGAATGTAAAAAAATGTGTTTGAAGATGTGTAATAAATCTATCTATTTTGATCCAATCACTCACAGGATTAAATGGAGCTTCAAAATGATAATGAGCAGGAAATGTGTTAAATGGTGTTACACCGCCGCCCTGTTTTTCGTTGCCTCAAGTCTCGCTCAGGAAATTTCGGGTAAAGTTGTCGATGAAAATCAAAATCCACTTATTGGTGCCAATGTAAGTGTAGAAAGTGAGAGAGTTGGTGCAGCTACGGATTTGAATGGGGATTTTTCGTTCCCTTTCGTTCCTGAAGATAATTTTACTTTGATCGTGAGTTATATCGGGTATCAAACAGAAAGACGGTCAATGAAGAAGGATGATTCTTTAACTGGCCTGGAGTTTGTACTTGTTCATGGAAATTTGTTTGGTAAAGAAGTGACTGTATTCGCCAGGATAAGGGAGGAAACTATTAAAGAGGTCCCCATATCCATGGTCGCCATCCGGAAAGAAACAATTACTGATATAGGTGCTTCTTCGCTTGAAGATTTAACTGCTGTAGTACCCAATGTATTTACTTATGATGAACAAACAGCCACAAGTTTTAACATAAGAGGTATAACAGGAGGGGCTAGGAATCCTGGTATGGCACCTGCTGAGGGCGTTTACTTTGACGGTGTTATCATGGGTCGTCCTAATTTCATTGTTTCTGACATTGTCGATATTCAGAGTGTTGAGTTTCTTCGCGGCCCCCAGGGAACGTTATTTGGCAGGAATACTGTGTCAGGTGCAATCAATATGATCACGGTCAAACCTTCGCCCATAAACAGTATGTCATTGCTTGCTGAAAAGGGTAAATGGGGCTATTTGAAGTTGAAAGGATCAGCAAATTATAAGCTGACAGATGGACTTTATACCAGGCTTTCGGGATACACATTTGATTACGATGGTTACCTGACCAATACCGCTAATAATACCCGGGAAAAATATAAGAATAATATAGGCGGACGGATTGCCCTGCGTTCGATCCCTTCCCCGAAATTAACTGTTGATTTAAGCTTAGACTATTATCAGGAAGATTTGAGCCAAATAGGTGAACATATTTCAGATTGGCGAATTTCAAGTAATAGCAGCACGTACAATGATAAACCCCTTGATTCAATTTATTATGCCATGGATTCAATCGATATATCAGATGAGGATATCTATACCTTTACTCATGATACTGCGGGATATTGGCATAGAGATTTAAAGGGTATGACAATCAATACAAATTATAGTATAAATGATGATCTTCATTTGGTCTCTGTTTTTTCTTATCGGGCATCTACATTGGACTATTTTAATGATGAAGATGGTACCGGTTTGGATCTGATGACCGGGAAATGGGACAATCTGGGGAAACAATCTACTTTTGAGTTCCGCCTAGTTTCAAATTCGAATTCCCGATTGACCTGGCTGTCTGGTGTTTTCTATTATAATCTATATGAAAGGTTATTAGGTCCCGTATATCCAAAGCCATTGTGGTTGCACTTCGCTACAGGTTATCCATTAATATTTATAAATAATTTTTATGCAGGAGCAACAGTTAAACCTGAAGGTAAGGGGAATACTGTCAGTGTGGGAACGTATGCTTCTATTGATTATGTGGTATCAAAAAAAATATCTCTGACTGTGGGTGCAAGATATTCATATGACAGCAAACATTTCAAATATCGGCAAGAAGGTTTCCCCGAATTTGGTTATGTACATGTCCCTGCAGATTCAAATGGAAATCTAATTGGTGGCTATTTTGACAGCACAAAAACATGGAGTGCAATTACACCCACGTTTAATCTAAAATACGTTGTATCACCATACACGAACATTTTTGGAACAATTTCGAGAGGATATAAAAGCGGAGGATTTAATACAGATTATGTTTCCAGCTTGGAGTCCGTAGCGACACCCTTTAGGCCGGAATATATCACCAATTATGAACTGGGCATCAAAGCTGGAAACCGGACAAATAGCCTTTTTGTAAATGGAGCAGTTTTTCACATGGAGTATAAAGATATGCAAATCAGCCAATTTCAGGATGTATTCGAAGGATATATGATCAGCAATGCTGCTTCTTCAACCATTTCCGGACTTGAATTGGACTTTTCCATGCGTTTGTTGAATAATGCTCTGACTTTGATGGGCGGATATGGCAGAATTGAAGCTGTATTCAATAAATTTCATGACGGTTATTTTAACGGGTATTGGGATGCAGGTGAAAAATACACGGATGGAAATGGGAATAGTCAATATGATGAGGGGGAGGATTTTATTGATGAAGATGAGGATTTTTCCGGTAAACATATTAGTACATACCCCAAACAGTCTTGGAGTTTGATCGCCGACTTTCGAATGCCAGTCACCAGTAAAATTATGTTTATATCCCAAGTGCGTAGTGATTTCATTGACGAAAAACTGGCACAGTTGTCAACGGATAAAGATGCGAATTTATTACGGGATGATGCCCGTACATTGGTCAATGGTCATTTAGGCATTGAAACCGAATCCTGGGGTGTGTTTGCCTGGGGTGAAAACCTGCTAAATACGGAATATATTCTTGGGCAGGGAGTCAATGGATATCTCGGATTTATTGAACAAGTGTGGGGACAACCGCGGTTATTTGGTTTACGATTTACTTATAAGTTGTAATTAGTTTTACAGGCTCATTTTATTAACTTAATTACGAAAGATAAATCATGGTTTTAGGTGGTATTGATTACTTTATTATCATTTTTTATTTGATCGGAACGGTGCTGCTGGGGATATACATCGGTCGTAAGATGAAATCCGGGCAGGATTATTTTCTTGCAGGAAGGTCGCTGCCCTGGTGGGCTATCGGAATGTCTTTAGTGGTGACAGATATTGGTGCAACGGACATGGTCGGTATTGCAGGCGCGGCCTATTTATACGGCATTGTCCTGGGAAATTATGATTGGCTGGGAAGTGTACCGGTCATGGTTGTAGGTGCATTTTTATTTATTCCCATGTTCTGGCGGTCAAAGGTAAGTACGATCCCGGAATGGCTGGGGGCACGATACAATGATAGCGTACGAACGATTTCAGCTGTCATCTGGGGTGTGGTTACAGCCTTTGGATTGGGGGTCACGCTTTATGCTACCGCACTGATGTTCAACTTACTATTGGACTTAAACCCCAAAGTCATAGTTGTAACCGAATCCCAAGAAGTACGGAAAAAAGTAGTGGTGGCAACTGCTGCTGGGAAAACACATGATTTCATTTTCCTTCAAGAAGGAGATCAAATTCAAAGTGTTATTGATAGCAAAGATCCAAACCTTGTGTTGGTTGATCTAAAATGGAAGGGTAGCGTAACAAGCGAAAATCCAATATCATTATTTCATGTTGATGAAGTAAATGCTAATTGGGGACAATCCATGATGGACAAAGCACGTCCACCAACCTGGACACTGATGTATTCCATTATCATTATGAGTATTTTGATTGGGACTTACACCTTATTCGGCGGATTGAAAGCAGTAGTTTATACGGATGTACTCCAGTGTGTCGTTATGCTGGGCGGCTCGTTATTCGTACTTTTTTTTGGCATTTATAAACTGGGTGGAATTGGTGAATTTGTTGCCACCATTCAATCATTGGGAGATCGAGCGGAAAATCATTTTGAATTGGTATTACCTGTAGATACGGCTACGCCCCATCCCTGGTCAGGTATTTTCCTTGGACTTGGATTGGTTTTGGCAAATGCTTATTGGTTTGGCAACCAGAATATGGTTCAGCGAACCCTGGGTGCAAAATCCGAAGCGGACGCGAAAGCATCTTACGTGTTTGGCTCTATTTTGAAAATTCTCATTCCTTTTGCCATGGTTATCCCCGGGATTATTGCACTGGCGCACAATCCGAATATTACCGATGCGGATAAAGCCATGGCTACTTTGGTGAGAGACATTCTGCCCACAGGATTATTAGGCATTTTCTTTGCTGCCTTTCTGGCCGGACTCATGTCTTCGGTGGACTCGGCATTAAACTCAGGTGCGACCATTTGGACAAAGGACATTTATCAAAAATTTGTAAAGCCAGATGCCACTGATGAACATCTTTTAGATGTGGGTCGATGGATTACAGCAGCCATGCTTGGGATTGCAATATTCTTTGCCCAATTCGCTGCACGGTTTGAAAGCATTTATGATTTAAGCCAAACGATTCTTTCCTTTTTCCAGGGCCCGAGTCTAGCCATTATTGTCTTGGGGATGCTTTGGAAACGAGCTACAGGGAAGGCGGCTCTTATTTCATTACTGTCCGGTGTCATGTTTGCCGGAACGCTCATGTGGGTGAACAGCAATGCATCTGTCCCGCTGTTTAAAGTATCGGAACCGTTCCTGTATGTGGCCTGGTGGTCATTTGTATTATCTGTTGTTATTGTTATCATTGTGAGTTTGTTGACACCACCAGAACCAGAATCAAAATTGAAAGGATTGGTATATCGTTATGAATAATATTCTTTTATCAGCTACAGCTTTGGCCGACGCCATAGCAAACCTGTTCCGCGGCATGGGCGATGTTATGCGCGGCTGGATGCTGGCTATTCCCATGAGTGTAGCCAAAGGGGTGTTTATCGTATATTTCCTTTTATTGATTTACTGGATCATCAAACTACCAGAAAATGAAGTGACGTTGTCTCTGTCCAGCGGAAAAATGATTAAACTTCGCCCGTATGCGCTTTTTTCTTTGATTACAACCGTCGTGATTTATCTTGTTTTTTAATGAGAAATCCTGAATTTACCTGCGGTGTATTAGAAGGCTTTTACGGTCGACCCTGGAGTGTGGACCAACGCTATCAGTTATTTCAGTGGATACAGGACTGGGACGGGATGAATACATACATGTATGCACCCAAGGATGATCTATACCACCGCAGCAAATGGCGGGAATTGTACCCAGTACCTTCATTGCAGGAGTTGCAGGCATTAGCGGATACCTGCCGGCAGAAAGAATTGCAGTTTATTTACGCCATTGCACCCGGACTAGATATCACCTATTCAGATGAAAATGACTGGGACTATTTATTAAAAAAGATTAATCAGGTTCAATCAATAGGTGTGAATCAATTTGCCATTTTATTCGATGATATTCCTCCAGAATTATCAGACCAAGATCAGATTGAATTCTCTTCTTTTGCGGGAGCACAAGCCCATGTCACCAATCGATTGTTTGAATATCTATCTAATTCATCGTTAGTTTTTTGCCCTACAGTCTATTGCGGGCGCATGGCAGATTATGACGTTCCCGGGAATGTATATTTAAATGAATTAGGTCAATCGCTGATTAAAGGAATCGATATTTTCTGGACCGGACCGGAAGTGGTTTCAAAAGAAATTCCGGTGGAATCCATTCAAGAATTGCGACGCATTATAAAACGAAAACCCATTATTTGGGATAATTTGCATGCCAATGATTATGACATCCGCCAAATCTTTTTTGGTCCTTATACAGGACGTTCATTGGAATTAAAAGATGAACTAGCCGGTATATTAAGCAATCCCAATTGCCAGTTCTGGGCCAATTACAATCCTTTAAAAACCTTGGCTGTGTTCAATGCTGCATCCGAATCATGGGACCCGCGTCAAGCTTTTCTCGATTCATCTAAAGAATGGATGAGGTACTTTGGGAATGATGAATTAATTGAAGAAGAAATTCTATTATTGGGTGACTGCTTTTATTCGCCCGGACATATGGGCGATAGGGGAATTCAGCTTGTGGAATCTGTTCATTGCTTTATGAATCATGACCCAGCTGATTGGGGCGTACATTTAGACTCATTTAAAAAATTGGAAGCCGTTTTGAATTCTCTCTGCATGAAACTCATGGCAGCATCCAATCGTGATCTTTTATATGATTTTTATTTAGCTCTTTGGGAATTAAGGGAAGAGATGGAATATGTGTCCAAATGGGTTGAATGGAAATTAACTGGGAAAGGGGAATTCAAATCTCCGGAGATTGTTCCCAGACGCCAGGGGATTATATATGCAATACAAAAAGTAATCCATCCAGATTAAGTCAATTCCACCACTTTCGTTTCCAGTCGGCTTTCTTCCGCAGCAAAGGCCATCAAGTGACTATCCAATGATGCTTCGATAGAAGATATAAATAAAGTTGGTTCATTTTCTATAACAGCTTTCAAAAATTGTTTCATTAATCTGAAATCTCCACCACCGTGGTTCATTTCATCCATTTCGCATTTCTCCCAAACAACATCCTTTTTCTGATTTCTGAAATTACTCAACGTCATTGTTTCAAAATTTCCAATGATTTCGCCCATAGTTCCCATGATACGGGTCCTACGGTGACCATCGGTAAATGCAGACATGGTAAAGGAAGCAGTCACTTTATTTTGAAATTCCATAGAAACAACCTGGTGATCCACTACATTATTATCACTTTTATAAACGCAACGACCATAAGGCCCTTCCCACAGCGCCTTTTCGCGTCCTTTTTTGGACAAATCATTTGTAATAACGGAAACAGGCCAGTCCGTGAGATTCATATTCATATATAATTTTAAGGCAGAATAGGGGCATTCCTTTTCCACTGCACAATCTGAAATACAGTGATGTGAACTTCCTTCAGGCGCATTATTTTCTTTAAAATGAATGAGAGATCCAAAAGATGAAATATTTTTACAGGGTGAATCTGCAAACCACCGAATCAAGTCTAAGTCATGGCAAGATTTCGCTAAAATCATTGGAGATGATTCCTCCAGCCGTCGCCAATTTCCCCGAACATAAGAATGAGCCATATGCCAGTAATTCACGGGTTCTAAATGTTCGATAGTAATCACTTCACCGATCAAACCAGAATCGATAATCTCCTTCATTTTTTGATAATGAGAAGTGTATCGAAGTACATGGCAGAGGCCAAACAGTTTATCCGATTTTTTGGCAGCAGTAAAAAGTATTTGACAATCTTTCTTTGTTGTTGCCATTGGTTTTTCCAATAGAACATGATATCCTATTTTGATGGCGGCTAACGCCGGTGCTACATGCATTTGATCTTGAGTGGCAATAATCGCAACATCTGCCAGCGATGCTTGTTTAAATGCATTTTCCCAAGAGGAGAAACACTGTTCTGCATTTAAATTATATTCTTTTGCAAATGAGCACCTTCTTTCGGAATGTGGCTCTGCAACGGCGATGACTTGCATCTCGTCCGGATGGGATTTACTGTAACTGGCGTAGGTATTACCGCGACTGCCCGCTCCAATAATTATGGTACGTATAGGATTCAAAATTAGGTCTTTTTTCCGTGGTTGGAATTTCTGAACTTTTTACCTTCTTTCCAGGAAAAGTATGAAACATCAGTTCGTTTGGATAATTGTTCTTTCCAGTTTTCGTAATGCCCAAATGCTGCCTAATCATTGGGCAACTTTTTGGCAAAAATCAGGCCGGATTGCCATTATCGGCCAGATAGATAAATTGGTTTTAGGTTCCGCTGTCCTGGTGGCTGTGAGCAACATCGATGAAAAAAAACATTATTTTAGTGACGTAATCTTTGGAGCGGCCCTGGGCACAGCTGTTGACTGCTGGTTTTCGATCAATTATAGGGAAGCGAATCCCAGTTAATAATTATGAATAGATATTCCCTGATAGTTTTTTTCAGTCTTGTCACTTGCTGCGCAGGGCATAACCTGGAAAAAGGCCCAAAGCCGCCATGTGGATTTTGGAATAATACCCTTATAAAATTTTCTCTTGCACTGGGTCTGGTGGATTTAGTGGATCTATCTCCTGATATCGCACCAGACATAGAAATATTTCATGATATTGTTTTTAAAGAAACTGAACAGCGACCGCTAAAACTGGATATTTATCGAAAAAAAAATATC
>UINC01001545.1_pt1 | contig 20240 bp, 17 predicted proteins | sample 5385821 | NCBI WGS metagenome assembly UINC01 (sample SAMEA4666929, study PRJEB26691) | marine metagenome | isolation source: Pacific Ocean | place: Pacific Ocean | collected 2011-10-13 | reverse complement strand
TGCATTTATCGACAATGGTGAGGTTGTTAAAATGTTTGTCGAAGATGGAAAAAATGATGGAAGTAATGATGCTGATCCATTCAAGGTGAGCGATGTTAATACAATGTTAAACTACTTGAAAGATAAGTAAAAAATAATAAAGCATTATCAGCTGAATTTATTTAATTTTGCCCCATAAAGAACTTTTAACGATCCATCCCGTATAATCACCCGAGGTAACTTTACACCATTTCACCTCACATTTTTTTATAAAACACAATCTTCCTTTCTCAACCAAAGCTAATGGTTTTGAATAATAAGAAGGTCTTTTAAAGATTATGGAATTATCGACATTATTTAAGGCAGCTTTTTTTTTAGATAATTGTGAAACATGTATCCAGCCAGAATTATTTTCATGGTCGATAATTTTTCTAAAATTATCTGATTTATCTTTTATCAGAACTGGTAAAAATTTTTTTTTGTAAACAAGTTTTATAGGATGTTCAAAAGAAGGACCTTGTCTAAGGTTAACTTTATTATTTCGTAGAGTTAAGTAATATTCATCCTTAGCATATGAAGGTCCAATTAAAAAAACAAATAAGCAAAAAAAAGCAGTTACTTTAAGCATAAATGCAGTTTCTTTTACAATTTGCATTTCTTAATAATTTTATTTTTCTAAATTTTGAGTCAAGAGCATTAAATATCATAATATTTCCATGTGAATTTTTGCCGATATTTAAAATTGATTTTATAACTTCATTGGCCTGTAAAGATCCGGCAATTCCAGCAAGGGTAGTCATTATTCCATCTGATTCACAGTTTAATTCTTCATTTGGAGATTTGGGCATAAAACATCTAAAACACGGCGTCTTTCTTCTAAAATCGAAATTAAATACTTGTCCATCAAACTTGTTTATTGCGGAAGAAACTAATATTTTTTTATTTTTCATACAGTAATCGTTTATTAAAAATCTTGATTCAAAATTGTCAGTTCCGTCACAAACAATGTCATAATTTTTGGCGATTCTGTGAATATTTTTCCTATCTATTTTTTTTGTAAAAGTTTTGATATTTATTTTTTTGCTTATTTTTTTTATAAATTTTTTTGATACTGAAACTTTAAATTTTCCAATATCTTTTTTAGTAAACAGTACTTGTCTGCTTAAATTTGATAGTTCAACTTTATCATTATCGACAATTCCTAAGTTTCCAACGCCAGAATAGGCTAAGTATAAAATTAAAGGACATCCAAGACCGCCAGCTCCGATAATCAATACCTTTGCTTTAAAAATTTTTTTTTGACCAGAAATACCAATTTTCCTAAGTATTAATTGTCTAGAGTATTTTTGAAGATCTTCACTTTTAATTGAGATTTTTTTCATTTGATAAAAATGTTTCTACAATTTTTTTTGCAATTACTGAAGCAATAAATTTTTTAGAATTTTTTTTAATTTTTTCAGTTTTTCCATTTTTATCTATAATAATAACTTCGTTTAAGTCGCTATTAATTCCAACTTCTTTCTTTGATACATCATTTGCAATCATTATATCGCAAAATTTATCCTGCATTTTTTTTATAGAATTTTTAAGAAGATTATCCGTCTCTGCTGAAAAACCAACTAACAATTTTGGTTTATGCCTATTATTTTTTCCTAAGAAACTTAATATGTCCAGATTTTTTTCAATCTTAATTTCGTCTAATTTTAACTCCTTTTTTATTTTATTTTTTTTTCTTAACACGGGTTTAAAATCAGAAACTGCTGCAACACAAACAGCAATATCAGCAGGCAGTCTTTTCTTCACAGCTTCAAACATTTCATTTCCAGAAGTAACTTTTTTTACCTTAATTTCATTATTATAATTGAGATTGGTTGGCCCAGATATGAGTGTTGTTTTGATTCCTAATCTTGATAACTCTGAGGCTATTTCATAGCCCTGTTTTCCACTAGACTCATTAGAGATGTATCTTACAGGATCTATATATTCTTTTGTAGGCCCAGTGGTCACAATTGCATTTACTTTTTTCTTTTTTAGAAAGTCTTTATTTTTAAAATATTTATCTAAAAAAGATAGAATTTGTCTAGGACTAGACATTTTGCCTTTTCCATATTCTCCACAGGCCATTTCACCATCTATAGGTCCTATAAATTTATAACCATATTCAATAAGAGCATTTAAATTTTTTTGAGTTGCTTTATGTATCCACATTCTAACGTTCATAGCAGGTACTAAAAAAATTTCTTTATTTGAAGCCAGAATGATAGTAGAGGCAAGATCATCTGCGCTTCCCCTGGCAATTTTTGACATAAAATTCGCAGTAGCAGGCATAACTAAAATTAAATCTGCCCAACGAGATAGAGAAATGTGATCTATTTTTCCTTTATTTTTTTCATCAAACATTTCCTCAAAGACTCTATTTTTTGAAAGAGATGAAATTGACAATGAAGTTACAAATTTTTTTCCACTTTTAGTTAGAACAACTTTTATTGAGGAGTGCTTTTTTAATAACAGCCTTATTAAATCTAGAGATTTATAAGCAGAGATTCCTCCGCCAATTATTAACAAAATTTTTTTGTTTTCTAAACTCATGCTTAATTAAAATACTATAAACAAGCCTATTACAATACCTAAAAAAGTTATAACTATATTGTTTCTCAAATTTTTCATTTTTAACTCTTCTAACTCAAAATTTTTTCCATCCGCAACATACAAATTCAATTTTCCTTCAGATAGCATCTGCAAGGCTCGATTTGCTCTATCCATAACATTGGGTAGATCGGGCACTTTTTTTAAAAGTTCTTTTGAAAAATTTATTGTTTTATTAATTGTCGCTTCTGGTCCCTTTGTACTCTTCATCCATTTTTCTAAAATTGGCCTCGATGTTTCCCAAATATTAGCTTCAGGATTTAATTTTCTTGCCACACCCTCAACTACTACCATTGTTTTCTGCAGAAGAAGCAGTTGCGTTTGGGTATGCATATTGAATTTTTCTGTTATTTCAAATAATTGAGCTAATAAATTTCCGCCGGAAATATCTTTAACTGATTGACCAAATATAGGTTCTCCAATAGATCTCAAAGCTTGTGCAAACTTATCTTTTGAAGCAGTATTTGGAACAAGTCCAGCCAGAAAATGCACCTCAGCTACTTTAATGTAATCCCTCTTAATAAATCCATAAAGTATTTCAGCTAGATATTTTCTATTATTTTCATCTAGACGTCCCATTATTCCAAAATCTATTGGTATAATATTTCCTTCCTTATCAACAAATAAATTACCTTGATGCATATCGGCATGAAAAAAGCCATCTCTTACCGTCTGTTTTAAAAATAGTTGAATTAGATTCTTTGATAATTTTTTAAGATCAATATTTTCTTTTTTTAAATCATCCATATTTCTTATGGAAATTGCTTCAATTTTATCAAGAGTTAGAACTTTTTTTGAAGTATAATTCCAATAAATTTTTGGAACTTTAATACCATCATCATTTATTGTATTTTCGTACAATTCATTGGCAGCAGCAGCCTCAAATCTTAAATCCATTTCAACATTTGTTATTTCTTTTAATAAATGCATAACTTTAACCAACCTTAATCTTCTTGTTTTTTTAAAAAAACTTTCAACTAAATAAGCAAAAAATATTAATGCATCTAATTCTTCGTTAAAAACTACATGAATGTTTGGTCTCAATATTTTTATTGCAAGTTCTTTTTCCTCGTTTTTAATTTTTACTTTTGCAAAATGAACTTGAGCAATTGAAGCAGCGGCAATAGGATCGCTAAAGGACAGTATATCCTTAAAAGATTTGTCTCCAATTTCTTTCTTCAAAATTATTTTTGCTTCAACTGTGTCAAACGCAGGAAGTTTGTCTTGTAATTTTTCTAGTTTTTTTGCAACATCTTCACCTATTATATCTGGTCTGGTAGCCAAAAACTGACCTAACTTAATAAAAGTTGTTCCCATATTTTCCAATGCTTCGCATAATGCTTCTCCAGATTCTTTTTTTGGTTTTTCTATTTGTTGTTTTTTGCCAATTGAAAAAATAAAAAAAACGAATTTTAAACTTACAGGAATAGGTCTAATATTATTTAAAGTATCTACCGCACCAGAAACTGCTAATTTTCTTAAAATTTTAATTAAATTATAAATCTTTTTAAACATTATTAGATTTTCCAGCCGGAATGAATTGCAACTATACCGCCAGATAAATTTCTATATTCAACTTTATCAAAACCATTTGCTTTAAACATTTCTGATAATTCATTCTGATTATAAAATTTATCAATGCTTTTAATCAGATATTCATACGGTTCAGATTTGCCAGTAATATATTCTCCAATATGCGGTATTGATTTAGAATATATTTTATAAATTTTATTTAGCATTTCGTTATCAATTTGAGAAAATTCTAAACACAACATTCTTCCACCACTTTTGAGAACTCTTTTAGCTTCTTTTAAAGATAAATTTATATTTGAAAAATTCCTTAAACCAAAACTCACGGAGTATAAGTCAAAAGTATCATTTTTGAATGGCAATTTCTCAGCCGGAGAACAGTGCCATTCAATTTTGCCTAGATTTTTTAGCTTTTTTTTACCCAATTCTAACATTAATTTATTGGGTTCCACGCAAGTAAGTTTTCCACTGAATTCTGTTCTTTTTAAAAATGCTTTGGCTATATCTCCCGTGCCAGATGCTACATCTAGTAAATGATCTCCTTTTTGGGGATTCATCCAGTCAATAAATCTTCTTTTCCAAATACGATGTATTCCTAAAGACATTATATCGTTCATTAAGTCGTACTTATCGAAAACATCGTTAAAAACTTCTGTTACCTGTTTAATCTTAGTTTTTTTAATATTTTTCATTTTTCTAATGTTATATGTCAAAAATAATTAAATATTGACCCAAATATTTCAAAGATATATACGTTCTCACTAATGCCAAATACAAAATCAGCAATTAATAGGGTTAAACGAGTAAAAAAACAGACATTGGTCAATAAATTAAGGAGAAATAAGTACAAGTCTGCCTTGAGGAAAATACACAAATTAATTGAAAAAAAAGATACTAAAAAAATAAAGGAATATTTTCCGATATTTCAATCAGAGTTAATGAAAATTGCCAAAACAGGAATTGTAAAAAAGAAAAATCTCTCAAAAAAAATTTCAAAAATTTCAAAAAGAATAAGTCATATCAAGAACTAGTTGTAATCAATTCAAAGTTGTTGTTTATTTTCTAATTTATAAATTTCAAATATGAATTCTAAACTAAATATGGATTAATTAGTATCCAAAGTTGAATTCATTTTAGTATCCAAAGTTGAATACATTATTGTCGCACTGCTTTTCTCTTTTGGCGATTGTTCTACAACCAAAAAAAAAATTAATTTATTTTTTTTAAAAAAAATATTGAAATAAAAAAAATTAGCTATAAAAATAGATTTTCTTTTTCATTAAAACATGGACAAAACTTCTTTAAAAACTAATGCAAATACTCTTTCAGAAGAAAGTGTATTAAATTGGCAAATTATCCAAAAAGATTTTGAAAAATCTTTTGGCACAGAAGTTTATTCGAGCTGGCTGAAAAATATTTTGTTGGTAAAAGAGTATAATCATTATGTTATTTTAGGGGTGCCAACAAGATTTTTTAGGGATTGGATAACTTCAAGATATGCCGATAAAATTTTAAGTGAATTAAAGAGACATAAATTAAGTATAAATCGAATAGAATTTGAAATTATAGAAAAAGAAAAATTAGAAAACAGAATTATCCCTCCATATTCAAGTAGAAACAAAATTACGGAGATGAAAGATTCAATTTTAAATTATAATAGATTAAATAATAATTTAAGTTTTGATAATTTTGTTGTGGGCCAGAGTAACAAAATTAGTTATTTATCTGCCAAGAAAATATGTACCCAGTTATCTATATATAACCCACTTTTTATTTATGGCGGCGTTGGATTAGGAAAAACCCATTTAATGAATGCAATAGGTTTAGAATTAAGTAGTAACAATAATGTAATGTTTATTTCTGCAGAAAGATTTATGTATCAGTTTATCAAGTCAATAAAAAAAAATGAAATGGTAAGTTTCAAGGATTTTTTTAGAAGAGCAAATGTTTTTATAATTGACGATATACAATTTATAAGAGGAAAAGAAGGTCTACAAGAAGAGTTCTTCCACACATTTAACAGCCTATTTGATAAAAGTTCACAAATTGTAATTTCTTCTGATCGACCGCCCAATAAACTTGATAGAGTACAAGACAGAATTAAATCAAGACTTTCAGGAGGATTGGTAGTTGATATTGGTTTACCAGATTATGATTTGAAATTAAATATTTTAAGAAAAAAAATTGAAGAATTTCAAAAATCTTTTAAAGAACATCCAGATCTAAGTGACGAAGTTGTCGACTATTTGGCTAAAGACACAAAGTCAAATATAAGAGAATTAATTGGTGTATTTAATCGAGTTGTAGCTTTTAGCAAAATGAGTAATAAGTCGCTAAGCATAAATGATTGTAAGATAATTTTAAAAGACGTTTATAATAGTACTAAAATTATAAGTATTGATAAAATTCAGAATGTTACATCAAATTTTTTTAGCATCAATCTAGATGAGATGCTTTCTCAGCGAAGATCACGTCCGTTGGCCAGGCCCAGACAAATTGCAATGTATCTTGCAAAAAAACTTACAACTAGATCTTTACCTGAAATAGGTAGAAAATTTGCAAATAGAGATCACACAACCGTTATCCATGCAGTGAAAACGATTGATAAACTTTCAAAAAATGATGAGCAAATGAGAAAAAATATTGAAGAGATAAAGTCAATAATTCTAAACGATTAAAATGCAGTTTCAGATAAAAAGAGATATATTACTTAAGTCATTGGCTGCAGCTCGCAATGTAATTGAGAAAAAAAATACCCTCCCTATTCTTTCCAATGTTTTATTAGAGATAAAAAATAAAAAATTGAATATAGTAACAACTGACTTAGACTTAATATTTCATGATGAAATATCTGATTTAAAAGTGGATCAAGAAGGAAGTACCACTACTTCAGCCATGGTGCTATATGATCTTTTAAGAAAATTGCCTTCTAATCTTAATGTCATTTTCGATTTACAGAGTGAAAATAAATTAAATATTTCTGCTGAAAATTCAAAATTTAACCTTTTATGTTTACCGGTTGACAATTTTCCTAATTTTACAGATGATTTTAAGTCGAATGGAATAAATCTCGATAGAAAAAAATTTTTATCCTTACTAAATAAAACTAAAATATCGATGTCTAATGATGAAACAAGACATTATTTAAATGGGATTTATATCCATTCAACGGTATCTAATAAAAAGTCATATTTAACAGGCGTAGCAACTGACAGTCACAGACTATCATCTAGTAGTATTCCAGTAGAAAACCTAGATAATTTTAAATCTTTTATTTTACCAAAAAAAACTGTTTTCCAATTATGCAATTTACTTCAAGAAAATGAGAAAAAAGTCTTTCTCAACACTAGTGATACAAAAATTCAATTTAAAATAGGAAATTCAAAAATAATTTCTAAAATAATTGACGGTAAATTTCCTGATTACCATAAGGTAGTACCCAAAAATAATAATAAAACTTTGTTGGTAAATGCGAAAGATTTTATACATTCTATCGAGCGAGTAACTACAGTTTCAATAGATAGAAAAGAGGGAGTAAAACTTACTTTAGGAAAAGATTATATACAGTTATTTGTTAACAGTTCGTCTTCTGGGGAAGGCAAAGAAGTTTTAAAGGCCAACTATAATTCTGAAGATTTAACTATAAGTTTTAATTCAAGATATTTATTAGATATTGCTTCAGAAATTGAAGATGAAAAATTAGTGATGAATTTAAACGATTCAGTTTCACCAGTTTTAATTCAGGACAAATTAGATAAGCAAAGTTATTTTGTAATTATGCCAATGAAAATTTGAAATTTTTTAATTTCACAAAAAAAAATTATTTTATCTACTATTACCCTTATCAATCAATGGTAATTTACCCTTGTTCGTTAGGTTCGTTTTATATATCTAAAAAAAAATGATACAATCCAATGTTTCCATATTAAAATGAAAGATATTCAAAAGGACAATTTAGGTAAAAATTATAGCGCCGATTCAATTAAAGTCTTAAAAGGACTCGAAGCTGTTCGCAAAAGACCCGGAATGTATATTGGCGATACTGACGACGGATCAGGTCTACATCACATGGTTTTTGAAGTTGTAGATAATTCTATAGATGAAGCAATAGTTGGATTTTGTAAAAAAATAACTATTACAATGCATAAAGATAACACTGTGACAGTAGAGGATGATGGAAGAGGTATACCAATAGACGTTCATAAAGGAGAAAAAAAATCTGCTGCCGAGGTCATAATGACTCAACTACATTCAGGGGGAAAATTTGACCAAAACTCTTATAAAGTTTCAGGAGGGCTACATGGGGTTGGCGTTTCTGTTGTGAACGCTTTATCGGAAAAACTGGATCTAACTGTATTTAGAGATCAAAAAGAATATTTTATATCATTCAAAAACGGCAAAACAGTAAGCCCAATTAATTTTATAAAAAAAACTAAAAAATCTGGTACAAAAATAACCTTTCTTCCTTCCAAAGATATTTTTTCATCTATTAAATTCAACGCATCCACTCTGCATAAAAAAATGAGAGAGTTAGCCTTTTTAAATAAAGGTCTACAAATTAATTTGATCGACGAAACACACGCTAAAATCAAGGTTTATGAAAGCAAATATAGCGGTGGAATTACTGAATTTGTTTCTTTCCTTGATCAAAAAAAATCCATTCTGGCTAATAAAAATGAAAAAGCTGCTTTTAAGAAACCTTTATATTTAATGGGTGAGAAAAAAAATGTAATTGTGGAGTGTTCTTTTCAATGGAACGCAGGATTTTCTGAAGAAGTTTTGGCATTTACTAATAACATTCAGCAAAAAGACGGGGGAACACATTTACTTGGCTTTAGGAGCGCATTAACAAGAATTATAAATAAATATCTTTCTGAAAAGAATTTAGCCAAAAAAAACAAGGTAACTGTAGGAGGCGAGGATATCAAAGAAGGACTTACAGCGGTTTTATCCATAAAGATGCCAGATCCAAAATTTTCTTCTCAAACAAAAGATAAATTAGTTTCTTCAGAAATACGAAATGTTGTTGAATCCATTATAAGTGATAAAGTGACAATTTGGTTTGATCAAAACCCTTCTGTTCTAAGAGTAGTTTTAGATAAAGTTTTACAAGCAGCAATAGCCAGAGATCTTGCGAGGAAGACAAGAGATAGCGTAAGAAGAAAAGGCACTCTAGAGCTATCAGGCTTACCAGGCAAACTAGCAGATTGTCAAATTTCAAAAATGGAAGGAACAGAACTTTTTATAGTAGAGGGAGATTCTGCGGGAGGTTCAGCAAAGCAAGGAAGAACAAGAGAATTTCAAGCAGTTCTTCCGCTAAGAGGAAAAATTTTAAATACATATATTAATGAAAATAAAAAAATAAATGGATTCAACGGCTCACATGAAAATAGAGCGTTATCTAAAATGATGTCGTCAAATGAAATAGTTACATTAATCAATGCTCTTGGCACAGGTTTTAGAAATTTTGATATAGAAAATTTAAGATATGAGAAAATCATCATCATGACAGATGCGGATGTAGACGGTTCGCATATAAGAACTTTATTACTAACTTTTTTTAATAACCAACCATTTAATCAGTTAATCGAGAAGGGCCATTTATATTTAGCTCAACCACCATTATTTAAAATAACCAAGGGAACAAAAAGTGTTTATATTAAAAATGAAAAAGAATTAGAAAAATATATTTTAAAATCATCTGAAAATGCTGTTAAAAAATTGACAAAAACAGCACTAGAAAAATTTATTAGCAATGAAAAGAAAAAGTTAAGAATACAAAGGTTTAAAGGTTTAGGCGAAATGAATCCCGAAGAATTATGGCAAACTACCTTAAATCCTGAAAATCGTACTTTATTAAGAGTTGAATATTCCAAGGGGACTAAAGAAAAATCTAAAGAGGATCGAAACATTATAAAAATATTAATGGGAGATGAGGTTGCTCCAAGAAAAAATTTTATTATCAGTAAAGCTTTAGAGGTTGAAAATTTAGATATTTAATTACATGAACTTGTCTGATCTCTTCAAATCAGAAGAGGATTTTCAATTAGAGAAAAGAACGCTGGTTATTTTAAGATGGATGGCTATTTTTGGTCAATTAATAGCCGTATATACCGTATACTTTGCTTTAAATTTTGAACTTCCACTTTTTTATTGTTCGATAATTATTTTATTTGGCATTTTAACTAATCTTTTTTTACAATTTCATTTTAAAAAAAATCAACTTAGTAACTTGGAGTCAGCTTTATTTTTGCTTTATGATATTTTTCAGCTGAGTTTACTTTTGTTTTTTACTGGAGGAATAAAAAATTCTTTTGTGATTTTTTTAGTTATTCCTTCAATTATATCATCAACCTTGTTAAATTTAAGAAGCACCTTTGTATTATCTGCTACTACCGTAATTGTCTTGTTAGTACTAACATTTTATCACTTCCCGTTGCCAGGTTCTGGCGATTTTCATTTTGATGTTCCGGAATATTATTTATATGCAGTTCCAGTTTCTGTAATAATTGCATTAGTTTTTTTAACTTATTTTGGTGCTCGATTTGGAACTGAATCAAGAAAAAGAGCTAAAGCTTTAAATAAATTAGAGCTGATATTGGCTAAAGAACATGAATTAGAATCTATAGGTCAGCAAGCTGCTGCTGCGGCTCATTCTCTAGGAACTCCTCTTTCTACAATAACAGTTATAGCCAGAGAATTAAAAAAGGAAATTAAAAATGATCCTAAATATTCAAAAGACATCGATTTACTATTAAGCCAAGCTAAAAGATGCAGCGATATACTTAAAAAAATATCTAAAAATCAAATTGTAGACGATAAGTTTATGAGCGATGTTAGTATTCAAAATTTACTTATAGAAATTACAAAATCTTTTGAAGAAATTTCAGAAAAAGAAATTTTTTTAAATTTAGAAAAAGCTAAGGAAAGTCTAATAATTGATAGATCGCCTGAAATAACATACGGAATAAGAAATTTTATAGGTAATGCAGTAAAATATTCTAATAACAAAGTAGAAGTAAATTTAGAAAAAAACTCTAATCATATAAAAATAAATATTATAGATGATGGCCCAGGTTTTCCCGAAGATGTTTTTAAAATTATTGGACAACCATATATAACATCAAGTTCAAAAGATTTGAGTTCAAAAGCTGGTTTGGGACTAGGAACGTTTATTGGAAAAACTCTTCTTGAAAGAAAGAAAGCTACACTTACGTTTTCAAATTTAGAACAAGGAGGTGCCATTGTCACCATTACTTGGAAAATTAACGATCTTAAAATTTAAAATTTATAAATCTATAAGATAGAATTTTATAAGCTAATTTAGCTACCAAAAAATTATAAGTTTCAAATCCTTTTATTGGAGATAATTCATTTATATCTGCACCAACTATTTTAGAGTGCTTTGCTGCGATTTTAATAATTTTTATTATTTCATCCCAAAACAAGCCTCCGGGCTCAGGAGTTCCAGTTGCCGGCATTAAACTTGAATCAAAAACATCAACATCTAATGTAATATATACTGTCTTATTTTTTATTAAATTCTTAAAAAATCTGAGATCCCATTTCCTCTTGTCTTTTGCCCAAAAAATATTAATTTTTCTTTTATTTTTTTTTAAAAAAGAGATTTCACCCTTAGATATATTTCGTATTCCGAAAGATATAACATTCACATTTTTATGATCCAAGCATCTCTTGACAACTGATGCATGAGAAAATTTATTTCCATTATAACTTTCTCTTAAATCTGCATGCGCATCAAAATGTAATAAACAAAGTTTGTCAAATTTTTTGACGAATGGAACAATACATCCTGATGTGATCGAATGTTCTCCGCCAAAAACCATTGGGAAAATATTTTTTTTTAATAAAGCCTCATTGATTTGAGAAATTTGTTTTAAGGCATCACTCATTTTTTTTTTAATTAAAAATGGCTTAAGCGTTTTTATTCCAATTTTTTTATATGGTTCGCAGTTTAGATCCTCATCAAATAATTCGACTTGATGAGATGCTTTAATAATTTCTTTGGGCCCATTTTTTGTTCCAGAACCATAACTGACAGTTTTTTCTAATCCAAAGGGAACAACGACGGCTTTCTCCTTTATTTTGAATTTGTTTTCAATTCCTAAAAAACCTTGTTTGTTAGGTAAATAATTCAATTTTTATCCAAATAAGTTTGAAAAATTTTTTCTTTCTCTATTTTGCCAAAATTTACGATGATACGCATCGCTTACAATTAAAGGCAAAACGCTCGTGGCTTCAGCAAAAACCATTTGTTCTTTAGAAGTATCAACCTTACCCCAAGAACTTGCTTCTTTTAAAGTAGAACTGCTACACGCTCCATCTCTCGTATCTGCGATAGTTACTTGTATAGCATATTTGTGCATATCAACTTTTTTACCTAAAAGCTCTGCACAGACTACCGTATCCTGAACGAAGTTTTTTGGGACACCTCCGCCAATCATTAATAACCCAGAGGATTTTGATTTTAGTTTAATTTCTGTGAGTTCTCTAAACTCCCTTACCGAGTCTATTGTAATATGTTTAGATGGATTTTTTTCTTGATGTATCACCAATCCAAACCCAGCAGAACTATCGGTAAAAGCAGGACAAAATATGGGTACATTACAATCGTAAGCAACTTCAATTAACGATCCTTTCTTTTTTGCATTTTTTTTTAAATACTTACCAAGTTCTTTAATAAACTCTCTAGACGTGTATGGTTTTGGAGGTAATTTGTTTGCTATTTCACATATAGTTTTATCACAAATTTGTAAATCTTCTTCATCAATGTAAGTGTCATATATTCTGTCAATATAATTTTCCCTTAAAATCCTATCGTCTTGAAATTGGTTGCCTTGATAATGTTTAAATCCTAAAGCTTCAAAAAAATCCATATCAATTATAGATGCTCCAGTAGCTACAATTGCATCAACCATATTATACTTCACCAAATCAGAATATAAATTCATACATCCTGCAGCAGAAGTAGAACCTGCAATTGTAAGAAATATTGAACAATTTTGATCTTTTATCATTTCATTATAAATTTCAGCAGCTTTTGCAGTATCCCTTGATGTAAATGACATCTTTTTCATTGACTCAATTATTTTTCTAGAGTCAAAAGAAGTAATATCAATATGTTTTACTTCTGATTTTAATAGTGATTTTTTATTATGTCCTAGACTTGGACCATTTTTTTTATTCATTATTACGCAACCAAGTAATCAAACTTATCTTTGTCATCGTACATTGACAGAATAGGTTTGTCATCTACTTGATAGACGGCGTCCGAATAAAAACCATTAAATTTTGTCCTGAATGTAGTCCCATAGGCCCCAAGCTGCCCGAGTTCAATATAGTCTCCTTCTTTAATGTTATTGGGTAATAAAAAAGGTCCTTTCATATAATCCAGACTGTCACATGTTGGGCCATAGAGATTAAAAGAGGTTAATTTTTTGGATATGATCCTTCCATTTGTAATCATTTTTGAAGGGAAAACGAAGTTTGGAACTCCAGCATCAAATAAAGATCCATAAGTTCCATCGTTAATATAAAGTTTTTGTTTTTTTCTCAATAAAATTTTTACAATCGTAGATCCACTTTCAGCTATAATTGCACGACCAGGTTCACAGAAAATTTCTGGCATTTTTGGTAGTTTTAAATTATTTAACGATTTTTTTATTTCAGCTAAATAATTTTCTAGGGGTTCGGGCCTAAGGTCTGGATAAATAGATGGAAATCCACCACCTACGTTAATTACATCAGGAACAATTTTTGTTTTTTTAATTATATTTCCAATTTCAGCAATACCTTTTGAAAAAGAAATTTTATCCATACACTGTGATCCTACGTGAAAACTTAAACCAACTCTTTTCCCATGCTCTCTACATAGCCTTAACAATCCTAAAGCTTCACTTGGAAGCGCTCCGAATTTTCTAGATAAGTCAATTTCCGCATGTTCATTTGAAACAGCTATTCTAACATAGAGATTTAAATCTTTAGCGTTATTAGTCGCCTGAAGAATTTTAAGCAATTCATCTTTGCTATCCAATGCGAAATCTTTAACACTATACTGATAGTAAGCTTCCTTAATACTTTCTCTGTTCTTTATAGTATGCATAAAATAAATTTTAACTTTAGGATCTATTTTTTTCACTAACCTAACTTCATTGATTGAAGCTACATCAAAATTTTTAATTCCATTATCAATTATGCTCTTTAGTATTTTTTCGTTAGGATTGGTTTTGACCGCATAAAGAATTTTTCCAAAAAAATTTTTCTTGAAAAATTCTATAGATGTTTTTATAGATTGAAGTCTAATGCAATAGACCGGATATTCAGGTTTTAGAGTGTTAACCAATTCGTTAACGTTATTAAATTTTCGCATTACATGTGTTCCCATTTAATTACACAATAAAGCTTCTAAAAAATTTTGTAAAAAAAGCTCCTGTATTTCGCGTTTAATGGTTTTTGCAATTTATGTAAAGGAAATAATTCAGCTAAACTTCTTTAAAAGTTTTTGAAAGGATGCTATCCGGAACACATGAGCAGTATTAAACAAACATCTTCAGGTTTAAAAATATCTGACTTTGATGACAAAACTCTACTCATCGTAGATGATGATGATTCCTTTCGAAACAGGCTATCTAGAGCCATGGAGAAGAAGGGATTCGAGGTAAAAGACGCTAAAACCGTTGTAGATGCTATAAAATTGGTAAGGCTCCTTCAGCCAAATTTTGCCCTTGTCGATCTTAGATTGGAGGATGGAAATGGATTAGATGTGGTTCAGGAGATTAATAAGACCAGAAAAGATAGCAGGATAGTCATGCTCACTGGATACGGGAATCTACCTACTGCTGTCGCTGCAGTTAAGGCTGGAGCCTTAGATTATATGGCCAAACCAGTTGATGCTGATGACGTTGAATCGGCTCTTCTAGCCGCTCCAAATTTAAAGGCTAAACCACCAGAAAATCCCATGTCAGCAGATAGAGTAAAATGGGAACATATCCACAGAGTATTTGAGCTTTGTAATAGGAATGTCTCAGAAACTGCAAGACGTCTAAAAATGCACAGAAGAACTCTTCAGAGAATTCTCTCTAAAAAATCACCTCGTTAATTCTATAATTTTCTAAATTTTGAAATTTTAGGAATCAGAATAGTTAAAAGTAGAATTTTAAAAAATTCAGCAAGAAGAAAAGGTTGTGCGCCAGCCATAAATACTTTGTCCCACCCAGTAAATTTTGCCAACCACAACATACCAAAAAGATATATCATACTTACCGCAAATACTAATTTAATAAAATTTATTATAAAATTATTTTTAAATTTAAAAAGACCTGTTAAATAAACTGCTACCACAAATCCCACAAGATATCCCATAGTTGGACCAATAAAATAAACTATTCCTACTCCTTTTTCTGGAGTTCCGGCGAAAACTGGCAATCCAGCTATACCTTCAATTAAGTAGAGCGTTATAGTAAACAAACCTAATCTCCATCCAAAAGATACACCAAGCAACAAAACCACAAAAGTTTGCATAGTCATTGGCACTGGATAAAAGGGAATTTTTACTTTTGCTGATATTGCCAAAACAATTGTACCCAGGACTGCTAAAAATAGATTTTTTACTAGCGAGACTTCTTTTAAATTTTTAATTAGTTCCATATTCTTATCCTTACTTTGATTTAAAGAAAAAATCTAGTTATTTGTCACTTCCAAAAATACATCTTCTAGGTCAGCATCATCAGTTGAAATATCAAGTATTTCAACATTTTTTTTTACAATATTTATAATTTCATCAAATTTAAATTTATTTTTATTGTAAATAGCAATTATTTCTGAATCATCTTTTATAAATTTAACATTGTTAAGTTTGATCTTTTCAAAATTGTTAAAGTTTTTAACTTTAAATTTAATTTTTTTAGTTTCAATTTGTTCTAAAAGTTTTTGAGTGGTATTTAGTGCTACTAAATTTCCTTTGTTTATTATTCCAATACGATCACACATTTCTTGGGCTTCATAAAGATAGTGTGTTGTAAGAATAATAGTTACTCCAAGTTTATTTAGCTCTTTAACATTTCCCCACAAATTTTTTCTTAATTCTACGTCTACCCCCGCAGTTGGTTCGTCTAAAATTAAAATTGGAGGTTGGTGCACCATAGCTTTTGCAATAAGCAATCTCCTTTTCATTCCGCCAGATAAGCTTCTTGCATAAGAATTGGCTTGTTTTTCTAGCGAAACCATTTTTAAAATTAAATCTGTAATTCTGTTCTCTTTTTTTACTCCATAAAAACCAGCTTGAAGTTCAAGTAATTTTCTGGGACTAAAAAAGGGGTCAAAATTAACTTCTTGTGGAACAATACCTATTGACGCTCTTACCTGTCTCGGATTGTTGTCCAAATCAAAACCCCATAACTCAACCTTGCCTGAAGTTTTTATTACTGTTCCTCCTAAAATATTTATAAACGTTGTCTTACCAGCTCCATTAGGGCCCAAAAGACCAAAAATTTCACCCTCCTTTACTTCCAGATTTAATTTGTTTAAAGCTAAAACAGATTCGTTCAGGCTATTATTTTTTGAATAAATTTTAGTTAAATTTCCTGCAGATAATGCAATTTTGTTCATAATTTAATATTATTATATCATTAAAAAAATTAGGATATCATTAATTCATGAGCGCGATAAAAAAAACAGATCACTTTTATTTAGTAGATGGATCTGGATATATTTTTAGGGCTTATTACGCATTACCACCTCTATCAAGGAAGAGCGATGGTTTGCCCACTGGGGCAGTGAGTGGTTTCAGCAACATGCTTTTTAAATTACTAGAAGAGTCCAGATCTGATAACTCAGAAAATAAACCTACTCACTTTGCAGTTATATTTGATTCTGCAAGAAAAAATTTTAGAAATGAAATTTACAAGGATTATAAAGCTAATCGGTCAGAAACACCTGACGATTTAGTTCCTCAGTTTGAGTATATAAGAAAAGCTGTTCAGGCTTTTAACCTACCTTCTATTGAGCAACTAAATTATGAGGCTGATGATTTAATAGCAACCTATGCTAAGCAGATTCGAAATTTAGGTGCTAAGGTTACAATAATTTCATCGGATAAAGATTTAATGCAACTGGTTTCTAAAAATATAAGACTATTTGATCCAATGAAAAGCAAGGTTATTGGTGAAAAAGAAGTAATGGAAAAATTTGGTGTTAAACCCCAACAGGTGATTGATGTTCAGTCTTTGGCTGGAGATTCCTCTGATAATGTGCCAGGTGTTCCAGGTATAGGAGTTAAAACGGCAGCTGAATTAATTAATAAATATAAAACTTTAGATCGTTTATTAGATAAAGCAGATGAAATCCCACAAAAAAAAAGAAAAGAAACACTAATTAACAATAAAAAAACTGCTTTGATCAGCAGAGAACTTGTTACTTTGAAAGACGATGTTTCAGTTAAAGATAAAATTGAAAATTTTTCAATAAAAGAAGTTGAAAAAGATAAACTATATAATTTTTTAAGAGAGATGGAATTTAACAGACTTTTGAGTCAAGCGATCAGTTTATATGGGGAGTCAAATAATAAAATAAAAAATGTGAATAAAAAAACAAACCAAAAAAAAATTGATTTAAAAAAATATGAAACCATTACCGATGAAAGTCAACTCGATAAATGGATCTCTATTCTTCAGCAAAAACCCTTAATATCTGTTGATACAGAAACAACCTCTCTTTATCCCGTGGAAACCGATTTGGTAGGAATCTCATTTTGCTACGCTCCCAATGATGCCTGTTATATTCCTTTAAAACATAAAAAACAGAATTGTTTAAACATAAACTTAGTTCTTAAAAAGGTTAAAAAAATTCTTGAAGACCCAAGTATTAAAAAAATTGGTCAAAATATTAAATTTGATTACATCGTTTTAAAAAAACATAATATAGATATACAGCCAATAGAAGATACGATGTTGGCATCGTATACTTTAGATGCAGGCATTAATCGTCATAATCTTGATACCTTGTCAGAACTTCATTTAAATCACAAAACAATTTCTTTTAAAGATTTGGTTGGCACAGGAAAAAACAAAATAACTTTTCCTGATGTTGATTTAAAAAGAGCCACAGAATATGCAGCAGAAGACGCGGATGTCACCTTTAGGCTTTACGAATTATTAAAGCAACGACTAGATCAAGAGAAGCTTAATAGAGTTTACGAAGTATTTGAGAAGCCCCTGGTAAAAATACTTTCACAGATTGAGATGAACGGCATTAAAGTTGATAACGAATATTTAAAAAAATTGTCTAAAAAATTTGATGATAAAATTAAAAAAATTGAAAAAGAGATTTATTCCATAGCCAATAAAGAATTTAATATAGGGTCACCTAAACAGCTAGGGGAAATAATTTACAATGAATTAAAAATCGCAAAGTTAAAAAAGACAAGAAAAGGAAGCCTAGCTACTAGCGCTTCAGTTTTGGAGGATTTATCCTTTAAGGGGCACAAGTTTCCGAGATTAGTTTTAGATTGGAGGCAATTATCAAAATTAAAGAATACATACTCTGATGCCTTGCAGGAACATATAAACCCAAACACTAATAGAGTTCATACATCCTTTCTGTTAGCCGCAACAAATACCGGAAGATTAGCCTCCAGCGATCCTAATTTACAAAATATTCCAATCAAAACAGAAGACGGAAGAGAAATTAGAAAAGCATTTATTGCCGAAAAAAATAATATTTTAATAGCAGCTGACTATAATCAGATTGAGATGAGAATATTGGCTGATTTGGCCGATGTTAAAGAATTAAAAAAAGCATTTACAAATAAAGATGATATTCACAGCTTAACAGCCAGCCAGGTTTTTAATGTTTCTTTGAAAGAGGTAGATGAAAATTTAAGAAGAAAAGCCAAAACTATTAATTTTGGAATAATTTATGGCCTCACGCAATATGGCCTTGCAAAACAGATTTCTGTATCAAATGAAGAGGCTCTAGAATTTATCAATTCTTATTTTAAAAAATTTCCAGAAATAAAAGAATATATGCAGACGACAATCAAATTTTGTAGAAAATATGGCTATGTAAACAATATTTTTGGCAGAAGAATTCATTTAAGAGGAATTAACGATAAAAACTTTAATGTTAGAAGTTTTCAAGAAAGAGCGGCTATCAATGCTCCAATCCAAAGTTCTGCAGCCGATATTATCAGGCTTGCCATGATTAAAATTAGCGAATTAATCGAACTAAATAAAATGTATGATACAAAAATGCTTTTACAAATACATGATGAATTAGTATTTGAATGTTTGAAAAGCAATCAAATTTCTGTTGAGAAAATCGTTAAAAAAACTATGGAATCAATTTCAAGTTCGGAATATCATATGTTTACAACCCCCTTAGATGTAAACATTAATTCAGGTAACAATTGGGGAGAGGCACATTAAAATTAATTAATGCCTAAATTTTGACAATTTTTTTTAAACTATTATAAATTAACTGGAACTAACTATGTCAAAAACTATCGCACTTGTTGATGATGATAGAAATATTTTAACAAGTATTAGCATGGCTCTGGAACGAGAAGGCTTTAAAGTTCAAACATATATTGATGGTGAAAGTGCTTTAGTAGGACTATCAAGGAATCCTCCTGATTTAGCTGTAGTTGATATAAAAATGCCAAAAATGGACGGAGAAGAATTGCTTAAAAAAATAAAGAAAAAAATGTCCATTCCGATTATATTTCTCACATCAAAAGATGAAGAAGTAGACGAATTACTTTCGTTAAAGTTAGGCGCTGACGATTTCATAAAAAAATCTGGAGGTTTTTCAATCAAAGTACTAATCGAAAGAATCAGAGTTCAGCTGAGAAAAGCAAGCAATCCTATAGAGGACACTAAAAGTTTAATCACTCACGGAAAGCTTAAACTTGATCCTAATCAACTTGAATGTGAATGGAACGGAAAAGCTTTACCAGAAAAATTAACCACTACAGAATTCTCCATAGTCAGGGAACTTGCAAAAAGACCAGGCGTGATTAAAGAACGAGCACATCTTATGGATATAGCTTATAAAGAGAATACAGATAT
>UINC01001172.1_pt1 | contig 20263 bp, 15 predicted proteins | sample 5385821 | NCBI WGS metagenome assembly UINC01 (sample SAMEA4666929, study PRJEB26691) | marine metagenome | isolation source: Pacific Ocean | place: Pacific Ocean | collected 2011-10-13 | reverse complement strand
GGCCCTGACGGCGGAAACCGGGGCGGTGTATACAACGGTTCGCGATACGGCCGTCTCTCGACGGGCGACATCCGACAGTTCCGTAGCGAGGCCCGGCAACGTGTCCAGGAAGCGCTCGAATTGCAGCGCCTGCTTGAGGATGTGGACTTGAACGATCAGCAACTCGGTGACGTGATCGCGGCTCTGAGGCAATTGGACCGTGAGGATGTCTACCTCGACCTGGCCGAGTTGGCCCAACTCCAGTCGCAGATCGTCGAGGGATTGAAGCAACTCGAGTTCGGCCTGCGGCGAGAGCTGGAGGGAGAGGGCCAAGATCGGGTCTTCATCTCCGGCTCTGATGACGTCCCAAGGGGCTTCGAGGACTTGGTCGACGAATACTACCGGGCTTTGTCGAGGAGCCCTAGTAACTGAGCGAGGCTCCTCTTCCAAACGAACGACCGGAGCTGGGCAAGCACCTACTTTCCCTGCCAGGGTGGTGGGTGTGAGCCCGGTTTCGTTGGCCGATGGGTCACATGCTACCCGGGACTGATTCGTCCTCCCCGCTAATGTCCGACATTAAAGCGAGATCCCAGCGGGGCAGAAGAGGGATAGTTGATCCATGAAGATCGGTGTCTTGATGCTCAATTTTGGCGAACCCGAAAATCCCACGCTCGACGAGGTGATCCCCTTCCTGGAGCGTATTTTTGCCCGGAACTCGTCCCTCGAGTCCGACAAGGGTAGTGGTCGAGCCCGGAAGCTCGCTGAAGCACGAGCGCCTGGTCTGATCGAAGAGTACAAACAAATCGGCGGGTCCCCACTGGCCCGGCAGGCCAGAAAACAGGTCCGGATGGTCGAGGGTATTCTTCGCCGGCGGGGCTTGGACCTGCAGTGTTATTCGGGCATGCAGTTTACGGAACCGTCAGTCGCTACGGTCGTGGCTGAGGCACAAGAGGCGGGCGTCGAGCAGTTGGTGGCCCTTCCCGTCTACCCTCTGTGCGGAAGATCGACCACTGTTGCAGCTCTGGAGGACGTTCGGGCTGCCATGAGCGAACTCTCGTGGGAGGTACCGCTCCGCGAAATCACTGGCTGGCATCGGCACCCGGCGTATCAGCGACTCCGCGCAGACACCATTCTCGACTACGTGAAACGGGAGGGAGTCGACCTCCACGCGTCAGACACCACACTCGTATTTTCGGCCCACGGTACTCCGCTGAAATACGTGGACAAGGGTCCACGTTATGTGACGTACGTCGAGGAGGTGTGCCGCATGGTCGCTCGGGAACTCGGCATCAGCGACTACGCGCTCGGCTACCAGAACCATACCAACCGTGACATTCCATGGACGGCTCCCGACATCGAATCTGTAATTCGGGAGGTCGATGCGGCTCGGGTCATCGTCGATGCGGTCAGTTTCATGCATGAGCAGTCCGAGACTCTGGGGGAGTTGGATGGTGAACTCCGTGAAATTGCGGAAGAAGCTGGCCTCGAGTTCCACCGCATACCCATTCCCCACGATGATGCCGCCTTCGCGGCGCTTCTGGCGGATCTCGTAGAGGACGTACTCCGGCCCGAGCCCGTCATGGGTGGGCTGGGCCTACGCCGCTGCCTCTGTCGGGCCACGCCAGCTACGTTCTGCCTCAACGCCGCCGACTGATCGATCACACATCGGCGGCACCACATCGCCGTTAGACACCGGCGTCAGGCGTCACACATCGGTGTCACACCGGCCTGGAGCCCGTCGCGTACGCTGTCGCGAGGGTGGCCGCCAAACGCTTGCCCTCGGTAATCCTGCCCAAGATCCCCGGCCGAGCCGTGTAGTTCGAGCAGAAGTGCAGGTCCGGCGGCCATTCGACGCCCTCAAGGCCATCCCACGTCTCGTCCCACGCGGGGATCCTTGTTCTAGAAACGTGAAGCGCCTCCGCCGGGTGTCCGGTGACGACTTCGAACTCTTTACAGGCGATTTCCGCGATCCGGCCATCGTCCCAGTCGGGCAGCTCAGAGTTTTTCATCCCGCCCAGGTAGGCGGTATGGAGGCCAGGGCGCCCAAACAGGCTGTCGTTCCAGGTCACACCTCTCGTCTCGAGAGACTCCCCGAAGGCTACCTGGAAGCCGAGGCCACTGAGTTTCGTTTCAGACTTCAGGTAGACGAGGGCGAGACGGTTGTACCGAAGCGCTGACAGCCGGCCGGCCTCTTCCGGGTACGAACCGCCGAGGAGGCCCGCGGCCGTATCGGACGGGCACGTCAAAACGACCGCGTCAACCGGAACACTTCCCGCGCCGTCTGCGGTGACCTCCCACCCGACCCGCCTCTTCCGTAGCATCCGAACCGGAGTTTCCAGCCGGATACTTCCCCCTAGCTTCCCGGCGATCGCCAGCGGTAGTGCCCCCAACCCCTGCCGGAAGGAGCAAGGCGGGGATTCGGCGGCTCGCCCGGCACTGCGAAACATCCGCCACAGAATACTCCTCCGAACGCCAAGCTCCGCCAGGGTCCGCTGCAGTGCGTGCTTCACCGGCATGCGGTCCGGATCAGAGGCGTAAAGGCCGCCATAGAGGGGCCCCAGCAAAGCTCGATACGCGGCCCCACCGAACTTCCTCCGCAAGAAGGGGCCCACGAGTTCGCCTGCTCTCGGACCGGCAGTGAACGGCTCGGCCAGCACGCGCGCCTTGGCCCACAACGAAAGAAGATCCGTGGTCACGGCCTGGGAGAACGAGAGGGGAGCCCGCCGCAGTTGGCCTCGGTGATACACGTATAGAGGAAGATCCTTCGAGGCCGTGACCAACTCCTCGCTCAGGCCCACGCTCTCGACGAGGTCCCGGAAGGGACCGGTCAGCCGTGCCCGCTGAGGGCCCAACTCCAACACGAGGCCCCCGTGGAGTTCGGACCGCATGACACCACCCGGAACGCTCGCCGCTTCCCAGACGGTGACGTCAACGCCTAAACGGCGAAGCTCATGGGCGAGGACCAAGCCCGAGATTCCACCTCCAACGATACCAATCATCCGGTCGAGTCTACATCGATTCGTCCGACTTTCAACCCGACTTTTAATATGACACACTTGACAAACAGCTCGTTTTGCAGAAAGTTAGGCAAGACTAAATTTATATTGGGGTATTGTCAGCAGGGGAATTTTCGCATGGAAGACAGACAAGACGAGAAGCCTGGCCAGGCCCATGCTGGAATCTCGCGCCGTGACCTTCTGAGATCGGGAGTGGCCGGAGCTGTCGGCCTAGCGGCCGGGACGGGGGCACTCGCTGAATCGAAGCTAGGAAACGACGAATCAACGGTCAGCGGGGCTGGGGGGGTGCACAACCCCGGGCTCGCCGGAGCCGAGGGCGATGTGGATCCGGCGGGATTCGATCCGACCGCCTTCCTGAAAAATTTCGACTACGGCAACGTATCGACGCTCCCCAACGGACAGATTCAGAGGGAGTACGAAATCACTGCCTTGGATAGCGAGATCGAGGTTGCGCCGGGAGTACACTTCGCTGCATGGACCTACAACGGGACGGTTCCCGGACCGAGCATCCGTTGCACCGAAGGTGATCGGCTGAAGGTGAATTTCACCAACGGGGGAAGTCACCCACACACGATCCACTTCCACGGTATCCACGCTGCAGACATGGACGGCGTTTTCGAAATAGTCGAGCCGGGAGAGAGCTTTGTCTACGAGTTCGACGCGGCGCCCATGGGGTTCCACCTCTATCACTGCCATGCCATCCCCTTGAAGCGGCATGTGCACAAAGGTTTGTACGGTGCGTTTATCGTAGATCCGCCGGAGGGAAGACCCGAAGCCAACGAAATGATGATGCTGATGAACGGGTTCGACACGAACTTCGACGGGGACAATGAAGTCTATGCGGTAAACACGGTGGCCTTCCACTACCAGAGGCATCCCATCGAGATCGAGCAGGGGGAGCTGGTACGCATCTACCTCGGCAACATGACGGAGTTCGACCTTTTGAACTCGTTCCACATGCACGGAAATTTCTTTCGCCTCTACCGCACCGGAACAGATCTCGAACGCTACGAATTGACCGACACCGTGATGTTGTGCCAGGGTGAACGCGCGGTCCTCGAATTCACCTACGATTACCCCGGTAGGTACATGTTCCATGCACACCAGAGCGAGTTTGCCGAACTCGGGTGGATGGGAATCTTCGACGTCAACCCGCGGACCCTGGTTTGACATCCACAACAGAGCCTACGCATACGCGTGACGGTCAGCCGGCCGGCGCCAGCCCGTCGGATGGGACTGCCCATTCGGCTCGTACGGGGCGTATGGCCTTGGCGGCCAAGGGACTGCTCCCGCTGCTGCTGCTAGCAGGCTTACTGGCGGTGTTTCTTCGGTTCGGGCCTGTCGGCGTGTTCCGGGCCGCATTCCCACCCATCGAAGAACTCACTTTCGGGCGTATCGCCTTTCCCCAGCCGGGCTTGATCCGCGTCCATATGGTCAACGGGGGTCCCGAACCGGTCACGGTCGCTCAGGTGATGTTGGACGACGCTTACTGGGAGCACACGGTCGTACCAGACCGCGAGGTCGGTCGTCTCGACGACATTATGATAGAAATCCCCTACCCGTGGGTCGATGGGGACCCGCTGATCGTCACGGTCGTCAGCTCAACGGGAGTTACCTTCACTCAGGAAGTGGCCGTCGCCACCCAGTCTCCGGAAATCAACCGGTCCTACGTTGTCACCTTCGCCCTTCTGGGCGTGTACGTGGGCGTCGTCCCTGTGTTCCTGGGACTGCTGTGGCTTCCGTTTATCGCTGGCGTGAGCCAGCGTTGGATCGACTTCTTCCTGAGCTTCACCGTGGGGCTGTTGCTCTTCCTCGGGGTGGATGCTCTGGAGGGAGCTTTTGCGTTGACGGGCCGGGTGGCCTCGGCCTTTCAGGGGGTCGGACTCATCGTCCTAGGGATGGTCGGCGCGCCTCTCGTCATTCACGCCGTGGGCCGTATAGGCAGGGGTGATTCCGCGATCACTCCTCTGGGTATCTCCACCCTGATCGCCATCGGGATCGGGCTTCACAACCTGGGAGAAGGCCTCGCCATCGGCTCATCCTATGCGGTCGGCGAGGTGGCGCTGGGGACGAGTTTGGTCTTCGGATTTTTGCTTCACAACACGACTGAAGGCCTCGGCATCGTGGCGCCCCTGGCCCGTTCGAGGCCGTCATATGGGAAGCTGGCGGCTCTCGGTCTCATCGCTGGCGTTCCCACGATCTTCGGTGCTTGGATCGGAGGATTCTCTTATTCGCCGACAGCCAGCGTTCTATTCCTGGCGATCGGCGCCGGAGCCATCGTGCAGGTCATCGCGGTTCTCGGCCGGAGTATGGGGTCTGGTGGGCGAGAAGGCTTCAAGGGCCCGCTCAATGCAGCCGGGGTGGTGGCGGGGCTGATCGTCATGTACGCCACGGGGCTGTTCGTGGCCGCTTAGTTGTAATCGAATAGAACGCTGGGATGCGTGTATATGAACACGGTTGGGATCGTGACCATTGCTTTCGGGGTCTCCATTTTGTGCGGCCGGGGAACAACGCTGGTCGCCCCTGCGCTGACCCTGCGTTGGTTCAAGGAGACGATCGCAAGCAACGCTCGCATCCGAATGCTCGGCGCATTCTTTATGGCCCTGGGGGGGGCGATGGTTTGGGCAGGCACCTCAGAGGACAGTGGATTGGCCACCTTCCTGACAGTATTAGGCTGGGTGATGCTCGTGATCAGCGCACTGGTCCTAGTGCTATTCCCGGGCGTCTACCGCACTATCGCCAACCCGTTCATGCCGTCCGACACAAGTGGGAGTCTGTTCTTGTGGCGCGTCCGAGGGCTGGCAGGGATCCTCGCGGGGGTACTCATAATCTACTTCGGCGTACTCGCACTCTGACCCAACGCTAGCCCGCGTAATACTCCCTCAACAGCCCTCATATGACCGATCAACAGTTCATCTACGTGATGAAGGGCCTCCGAAAAATCGTCCCGCCCAAGCGAGAAATCCTCAAGGGCATTTGGCTGTCCTTCTTTCATGGGGCCAAGATCGGCGTGGTCGGGGCGAACGGATCGGGTAAGAGCACCCTGCTCAAAATCATGGCCGGGCTAGACGAAGACTTCCTCGGTGAGGCCTGGTCAGCCAAGGGGACCAGAATCGGCTACCTGCCGCAGGAGCCCGAGCTCAACCCGGAGCTCGACGTTCGCGGCAACGTCGAAGAGGCCGTTCAAGAGACACGCAATCTCCTCAAGAATTTCGAGGAGATCAGCACGCGATTCGCCGAACCGATGACGGATGAGGAGATGGAGGCACTCATCGAGAAGCAGGCCCGACTTCAGGACCAGATCGACGCGTCCAACGCGTGGGACTTGGACCGCCGGGTCGAGATCGCGATGGACGCCCTTCGCCTCCCACCTCCCGACACGGATGTGAACACGCTGTCCGGCGGAGAGTTGAGGAGAGTTGCCCTATGTAGACTTCTCCTCGAAGAACCCGACATGCTTCTGCTCGACGAGCCGACCAACCACCTCGACGCCGAGTCGGTCGCCTGGCTCGAGCGATACTTGAGTGAGTTTTCCGGGACCATCGTCGCGATCACCCATGATCGATACTTCCTCGACAACGTGGCCGAGTGGATTCTTGAGCTGGACCGTGGAGAAGGGGTCCCGTGGAAGGGAAACTATTCTTCCTGGCTGGAGCAAAAGAGTGAGCGGCTACGTGTCGAGGAGAAACAGGTGTCCGCGCGCCAGAGTTCGCTCGCTCGCGAGTTAGAGTGGATCCGCATGGCCCCTCGGGCACGGCACGCCAAAGGCAAGGCTCGAATCGGCGCGTACGAGGAGCTTCTAGCGCAGGATGAGCGGGAGCAAATCCTCACTGCGGAGATCCTCATCCCGAAGGGGCCTCGGATGGGGAACGACGTCGTGGTGTGCGAGGCGGTCAAGAAGGGGTTCGGGGATCTCCTGCTCATTCATGACCTCTCGTTCGTCCTTCCCCCCGGAGCCATCGTGGGTATCATCGGCCCCAATGGTGCGGGAAAGACGACACTCTTCCGAATGATCACCGGAGAAGAAGAGCCCGACGCGGGCGCTCTTCGACTCGGGCAAACCGTCAAGTTGGCTTATGTCGATCAGTCGCGATCCGCCTTGGATCCGGACAAATCGGTCTTCGAGGAGGTGGCGGAGGGTCTGGAGATTCTCGAGTTCGGACGGGTCGAGGTGAACCCGAGAGCCTACCTGTCCTGGTTCAACTTTCGGGGAGCAGAGCAACAGAAGAAGGTAGGCATCCTCTCTGGTGGAGAGCGGAATCGGCTCCACCTAGCCAAACTCCTCAAGGAGGGAGGGAATCTCATACTGCTGGATGAGCCGACGAACGATCTCGACGTCGATACACTCCGTGCGCTTGAAGAGGCCCTGCTCTCGTTTGCGGGCTCAGTCATGGTCATTTCACACGACCGCTGGTTCCTGGATAGGATCGCGACCCATATCTTGGCCTTCGAAGGAGAGAGCCAGGCTGTTTGGTTCGAAGGGAACTACCGAGAGTATGAAGACGACCGCCGGAGAAGGATGGGAGCGGAGGCGGACCAGCCTCATAGGATCAAGTATAAGAGACTGGTGCGGTAGCTCCCGTTGGGAAAAGCCGAGTCGACGTCCGATAGATCTCTCGGCCTGGCGCTCGTGGATATGACCCCCGAGAACGCCGAATTTACACTCGGAGAAACCTACACATTCATTTTCGCCACACAGTAGGGCGCAGTAAGAGCAAGCGGTGGGGGCCGTGGTGGGGCTGCCGAGTTTACGGTGGAGACCTGCCCACTTATGTTTCTCGTGACCGCCAGGGGTACCCCGGAAGACAGGGTTGAGAGAGTCCCTTGGAACCTGACCCGGCTGACACCGGCGTAGGGAGCGCGGCATGAAGTCGACACCAACGAAAAAGCCGCCCGGCCCCACACCGCGGCGGCTTTCGTATAGGGATCCATCAAAGATTTTCCCGTCAAGGAGAACATCGTGCCCCATCAGAATGGAGCCGAGCGTAACGGCGATCGCGACCTGAACGATCCTTCGGAGGGTGATTACGGCCGCGCGTTCCCGAAATCGCGGAAAGTCTTCGTGGAGGGCCGCCACGGAGTCCGCGTGCCGATGAGAGAAATCTCGCTCGCCGGTGGGGAGCCCCCCTTACGTGTGAACGACACTAGCGGACCGCTGGGGGTCGATCCTCACGCCGGGTTACCAAAGCTACGGGCGCCGTGGATCGAGGGGCGGGGCGACGTAATCGAGGGCAGCACGACGTATCGGCCTCTCGACCCCGGAACGGCGGTCGAAATTCCTGAGGCGCTCCGGAACCGCCCTCTCCGCTCCACCAACGGAACCGTCACACAAATGCACTACGCCCGCCGGGGCGAAGTCACCGAGGAGATGGATTTCGTCGCTATTCGTGAGGGGATGGACGCCGAGTTCGTGCGTGATGAGGTCGCCCAGGGGCGGGCAATCATCCCTGCCAACATCAACCATCCTGAGTCCGAGCCGATGATCATCGGACGGGCGTTCCGCGTGAAGATCAACGCGAACATCGGTAACTCGGCCGTGGGGTCCTCGATCGAGGAGGAGGTCGAAAAACTGAGATGGGCCGCACTTTGGGGCGCCGACACCGTGATGGACCTCTCCACCGGAAAGAACATACACGAGACCCGCCAGTGGATTATCCGGAACTCTCCCGTACCGATCGGGACGGTGCCCATCTATCAGGCGCTCGAGAAGGTGAACGGGGTCCCTGAGGATCTCACGTGGGAAGTCTACCGTGACACGCTTGTCGAGCAGTGTGAGCAAGGAGTCGACTATTTCACGGTGCACGCCGGAGTGCTGCTCCGCTACGTCCCGATGACGGCGAATCGTATGACGGGTATCGTATCACGGGGTGGCTCGATCATGGCCAAGTGGTGTTTGGCCCACCACCAGGAAAGCTTCCTCTACACCCGCTTCCGGGACATCTGCGAGATCATGGCCGAGTACGATGTCTCCTTCTCACTCGGGGATGGGCTGCGGCCCGGGTCACTTGCGGACGCAAACGACGAGGCCCAGTTCGCTGAACTGTACACGCAGGGGGAACTCACCCGGATGGCGTGGGAACACGACGTCCAGGTCATGTGCGAAGGTCCGGGGCATGTGCCAATGCACATGATCAAGGAAAATATGGACAAGCAACTGGAGTGGTGCTCCGAAGCTCCCTTCTACACACTAGGGCCGCTGACCACGGACATCGCTCCGGGTTACGACCATATCACGAGCGCCATCGGCGCCGCGCAGATCGGATGGTACGGCACGGCGCTACTCTGTTACGTGACGCCAAAGGAACACCTGGGCCTGCCGAACCGGGACGACGTGAAGGCCGGAGTGATCGCCTATCGGATCGCGGCCCATGCGGCCGACCTGGCGAAGGGGCATCCCCGCGCCCGGGAATGGGACGACGCTCTATCGAAGGCCCGATTCGACTTCCGCTGGGAGGATCAGTTCAATTTGGCGCTCGATCCTGTGACGGCACTGGAGTACCACGATGAGACGCTGCCAGCGGAGGGAGCGAAGGTCGCCCATTTCTGCTCCATGTGCGGACCCAAATTCTGTTCAATGAAGATCACCCAGGACATCCGCGACTATGTTGCTGCGGGGGATGCGAGCGAAGACGTCGTTCGGAGCGGCTTGGAAGCGAAGTCGGCCGAATTTCGGGAGAAAGGTGGAGAAATATACGTTGATGTGAGCGGGGACTAGAGGTTTACCTGGATTCCTCCCAGCGAACCTCATCACCGACAGAGATGGTCGCGTCGTTCAACACACTCCCGTGTGCCCCGCCTCTCCAGTGGGGATCAAGGGCGTTCATCAGGCCCTCACACGCCTCATCCATCCGCCCGCAGGGGCGGGTTTCGCCATGTATGTGAATCCGTAGGTCCCCCACGGCGAGCGTCCGGTCACGGGTACCCTCCAGCCGTATCCCGGACACCAGGAGGTTGGCACGGCGCATCACCGGTTCCACGGAGTCGTCGACTTCGGCTTTAACACGGTCGAAGACCTCACGTTCGATCAGCGTCACCTGGCGGTGGCCATCGAAGTCCGCACCACCCTCGAGCCCCCGGCCCTCCACCGCGACCGCCTCATCGACCGGATCCATCGGCCCTCCGTGGGCACGCTTGAGCCAGATCGCCTCCAGCACCCCCATGGCTAGACCCTCAACGCCAGCGGGACTGAAGCTCCGCCAGCACTCCACTGCCCGGGCATAACTTCTCGAACGGTACATCGACGAGGGGTTGATCCACCGTATTCTCGAAGGCGTGTAAGTCCATACTCGTTGGCTCGATGAAAAGGAGACCCGTCGCCACCTCTCCCTGCGCCTGGAGCGCCTTGAGATGGGCATACGCTGTATCCCTATCGGTCGGATCGTAGTCCTCGTCCACCGAGCGAAACCGCACGACGCTTCCGTCGTGCATTGTCACGGCCGTTGCCGCTCCTTCATCCTGCTGAGCCTGGATCTCGTGGAGCAGCGGAACGAAGTCCGTCTCGACGATCTGATGTCCGTGCTCACGCGTGTGGGCGTAACTCTTGGTAGAGCCCTCGTGGTCGTTGAACGTCACGCATGGAGAGATCACATCCAGGAGAGCAAAGCCTTGGTGACTCAACGCGGCCTTGATGAGAGGCACCAGTTGTTTCTTGTCTCCGGAGAAGCTTCGCGCGACGAATGAGGCACCCGACGTCAGCGCCATCGACGCCGGATCGACGGGGCGCATCTGGTTTTCCCCGCCGCGTTTGGCCGTGCTGCCCACGTCTGCCGACGCCGAAAACTGGCCCTTGGTCAGTCCGTACACACCATTGTTCTCTAACATGTAGAGCATATTCACGTTGCGGCGGACCGCATGGCAAAAACCCCCCAGCCCGATGGAGAGTGAATCGCCATCTCCGGAGACCCCGATGTAGGCCAGATCGCCGTTCGCCGCGTTCGCACCCGTGGCGATGGACGGCATGCGGCCATGCAGGGAGTTGAAGCCGTGGGCCTCACTGAGGAAGTAGGTCGGGGTCTTGGACGAACATCCGATCCCACTCAGCTTCGCGACCCGGTGAGGAGGCACGTCGAGCTCGAAAAACGCCTGCACGAGTGCCGCGGTAATCGAATCGTGACCGCACCCGGCACAAAGGGTGGACTGGGTCCCCTCGTAATCCCGCTGAGTAAGTCCCAGCTTGTTCTGCTTGATACGCGGATGTCGGACCGACGGCTTGGCTGTCTGTGTCATTTAACCCTTTTACCCCACTGCCACGGGGGCGAGCCCCAACCGATCCCGAACACCCCGGACCACTACGTCCGCGCTGAGGGGCGCCCCCTGGTAGTCCAGCACAGAGTCGAGCTTACTCTTCGGAACGGCGGTCTCCAGCAGGAGCAACCTCTTGAACTGACCGTCCCGGTTCTGTTCGATAACGATGTTCATGTCGTGCGAGAGGAGGAACCCTTCGACTGCGTCGGAGAAGGGGAAACCCGTTACACGTAAGAAATCGAGCGCAATCCCTTCCTCTGCCAGCAACTCGAGCGCCTCCAAGACGGCCGCCCGGCAACCACCCACCGTAACGAGCCCAACCGTCGCTTTATCGACGAGACGGACTTCCGGGGCCGGCAGAGCCTCCGCAGCCCCCTCGATCTTCCTCGCGATCCGGTCCACAACGTCCTGGTAAAGGTCTCCATCTTCGGTGTAGCGACCGAATCGGTCGTGCCCGGAACCCCTGGTGAAATATGCTCCCTTGGGATCGACGCCTGGCAGAGTCCGAGCCGGGATACCATCGCCATCGGCGTCGAGGTACCGATAGAACGTATCCATCTCCTGAAGATCCTCCGCGGATAGAACCTTGCCACGGTCCGGCACATAGTCATCATCCCATTCGAGCTTCTCGCACACCCAGTCGTTCATGCCGATATCGAGATCGGAGACTACGAACACCGGTGTCTGGAACCGCTCGGCCAGATCGAACGCCTCGACCGCGAAGTAAAAACACTCCCGCGGGTCACCCGGAAACAGCAGGACATGCTTAGTGTCACCGTGAGAGGCGAACGCCACCGTGAAGAAGTCCCCCTGTTGGGTGCGGGTGGGCATGCCCGTAGAAGGCCCCGCACGTTGTACGTCGAAGATAACGGCCGGGATCTCGGCGTAATAAGCCATGCCGAGGAACTCGTTCATCAAGGAGAGTCCGGCCCCGCTCGTGGGTGTAAACGCACGAGCACCCATCCAGCCGGCGCCCAGCACCATACCGATCGCCGCGAGTTCGTCCTCCGACTGGATGACGCAGTACAGGTTCTTGCCTGTCTCCGGATCCTTACGAAGCCTCGCACAAAAGTCCCGGAATGAGTCCATGAGGGATGTTGCCGGTGTGATCGGGTACCACGCTCCCACAGTCGCACCAGCGTACACACAGCCCAGAGCCGCGGCCGTGTTCCCCGTCATCAACACGGAGTTTCGATTGGCGTCCATAGCCTCGAGTCGGATCGGGAACAAGCCGTCGAAATGCTCCATCGCATAGTCGTAGCCCAGACGGATGGCCACGTTGTTCGAGTCCATTAGATGCTGCTTTGTGCTGAACTTCTCCCCGAGCATCCCTTCGATCACCCCGAGATCGATGGACAGAAGCGCGCACACGGCGCCCACGTAGGCGATGTTCTTCATCAGGATGCGCTCTCGGGAACCCTTGAAGTTCTCCACACACATGTGCGAGAGAGGAATACCCAAGAAGAGCACGTCGGCGCGAAGGAGGTCCTCGTCGAGGGGCCAACTCGAGTCGTAGAGGACCGCGCCCCCGGGACGGATCTCGGCGATATCCTGCTCGTACGTCTTGGGGTTCATCGCCAGAATCACGTCGACGTTCGGGCTACGGGCCACATGCCCATGCTTGTTCGCCCGGATTTCATACCAGGTCGGTAGCCCCTGGATGTTGGAGGGGAACACGTTCTTACCAGAGACCGGCACGCCCATGCGGAAGATGGCCTGCATGAGCATGCCGTTCGCACTGGCGGAGCCGGTACCGTTGACCGTGGCGACTTTTATGACGAAGTCGTTGACTACTACGAAGTCGTCAGTGCGGTCTCGGGAGTCTCGATCCAAGTCGGTTTTCCGGCATAGGGGATGAGTAAGTCAAACTTCTGCATGTCCCACGCGGCCGTGGGGCAGCGCTCCGCGCAAAGACCACAGTGCACGCACAGGTCCTCGTCTTTGACCATCACGCGAGCGGTTTGTGGAAGGTTCTCCGATACGTAGAGATCCTGATCGGGGTTTTCAGCGGGGGCCGTAAGGTAAAGCCTCAGCTCCTCCTCCGGCTCGTTCTCGGTCATCGTCAGGCAATAGACCGGGCATACATCGATACAGGCGTCGCACTCGATACAAAGACTCGACGTGAACTCGGTCTGTATGTCACAGTTGAGGCAGCGGGCTACCTCGACGGCCGTCTGCTCCGGATCGAAGCCCAACTCCACCTCGACCTCTAGGGCCCTGAAACGCTCTACCAACTCGACGTGGCGCATCTTGGAGCGCTCGGAATCATCGTAGTTGCTTCCGTAGCTCCAGGAGTGAAGCCCCATCTTCTGGGAGACGAGGTTCATTCCGTACGGCGGCCGGTCGGTGAGCGCCTCTCCTTCACAGAGCGCGTGAATGGAGATGGCCGCTTGATGGCCATGCTCCACGGCCCAGATGATGTTCTCGGGCCCCCAAGCAGCATCTCCCCCCACGAACACCCCTTCTCGCGTGGTCTGGAAGGTGGTGCGATCGACGACCGGCATATCCCACTCGTTGAACTCGATGCCGATGTCACGCTCGATCCATGGGAAGGCGTTGTCCTGCCCGATCGCCAAAATCACGTCGTCGCAAGGAATCACCGCCGAGTCGAGCTTCGTGCTGACGAGGCGTCCGCTCTCGTCGGGTGCCCACTCGACGATGTCGAACTCCATACCCACCATCCGGCCGTCCTCGATCACGAATCTGCTAGGCGAATGGTTTTCGACGATCTCGACGAGTTCTTCTTCGGCATCGTCGAGCTCCCACGCCGAAGCCTTGAAGTGAGGGCGACCCTTTCGGGCGATGACCCGGACGTCTTTCCCTCCGATCCGCTTCGACGTCCTACAACAGTCCATCGCGGTATTTCCGACACCGATGATCAGCACTCGCTCCCCGACGGATTCGGTGTGCCCGAAGTGTACGGACTCCAACCAATCAATTCCGATGTGGATGTTGGCGTCACCCTCGTCCCGCCCTGGAATGCGGAGTTCTTTACCCTTGGGCGCACCCGTCCCGATAAAAACGGCGTCGAATCCCTCTTCGTCTAGAAGTTTCTTGAGGCTGTCGATGGGGTGGCCATAGCGTACCTCCACGCCCATATCGAGGATCATGTCGATCTCTTCGTCCAGGACGCTGCCGGGGAGACGAAAAGACGGAATATTGGTCCGCATCAGGCCCCCGGGCCGATCCATCTTCTCGAACAGCACACACTCGTATCCCAAGGGCATCAGGTCGTTGGCCACGGTCAGCGAAGCGGGACCGGCTCCAATCAGCGCGACACGCTTGCCGTTCTTCTCCTCAGGGACCTTGGGAAGTAGGTCTGTAACATCACCCCGCAGATCGGAGGCCACGCGCTTGAGCCTGCATATCGCGACGGGCTCATCTTCGACACGGACACGCCGACATACAGGTTCACATGGCCGATCGCATGTTCTTCCCAGAACACCAGGAAAGACATTCGATTCCCGGTTCAGCATGTACGACTCGGTGAAGCGCCCCTGCCCAATCAGCCGGATATACTCCGGGACGGGCGTGTGGGCCGGACAGCCCCACTGGCAGTCTACGACCTTGTGGTAGTAGTCGGGGTGAGAGGTGTCGGTGGGTTGCATGTTTCAAAACCGCCCTAGCGGCTGATTCACGGAATTTGCGCGACCATGATCAGGCTACCGGTCCGCTTGCGTAAAGCGCAGGGATATCTAGTCAGAAGGCCGACTCAGCTCGTTGGACAGGACATCCATCACTCGGTGATGACGAGGAATGAAAACAACGTTCTCTGCCGCATGGATCTGCGTTTCTCCCAGAGGCGAATGGTCACTCTTCCGTTTTCTTTGCGATTGAATGGTCACCCTTCTGGCCCGTTCAATCAAGACGTGTCCGACTCATGTTCGATCTGTATAATCCCAACGTATTCTGTCGCAAGAAGCGAGCCTTTATCCACCCGTATCCGCATGATTAAATAATACACCCTTTGCGTCGGGAGCGTGTGTGAAATTTCGAGGCCCCGCGCGGCTTCCGGGGCGACCAGATCGGGCCCGTGCGCCCCTCCCCCGGCAATACTTGGACAGTCGAGACCTTAGCGGCGCCTGTTACTCCATCTGGCCCATAGAATCCACGCTCCGTCCGCGACACCCCGTCGGCGACGGTCTCGCGGCGGCGCTCGCTATTTTGCGTCGCCACTTGGGCTACTTCCCGCCGAACCAAACTCGGTGGGGGCCGGCGTCGAGCAGGACGTCCACCGTGCCGAAAGTCGACTCCATCAGGGTAGCCAAGCGCAAGCGCCGTTGTGTGACAAGCACGAGTGACCCGTCGCTTTCAAGATGGTCCGGCGCCCCACGGACGAGACGTTCGATCACATAGCCGGTCTGTTCCTTTCCTTCATGGTACGGAGGGTTGCTGACGATGAGGGCATAACGCTCATGTTCCAGCGCATCGAAGCCGTCCGAGAGAATCAGGCGAGCCCCTGGAACGTTTTCAGAAACAGCTACGAGGGCCAGCGCGTCGACATCGAGAAAGTCCAAACGGGCCGTCGGCTCCAACGCCGATAAGAAGGCTCCGATCACACCCGAGCCGCACGCGAAATCAAGGACTCGCCGCCCCGCCGCCGGAAGCCGACCCATTACCTCGAGGAGCGCGCGGGTTCCCGCATCTAGCCGGCCGTGGGAAAAAATGCCGGGATAGGATGTCCATTCACGAGGACCGGCGGGGAACTCCAAAGACGTCGACCGTCGCCACTCCGCGAGAGTCCCTCGCGGACTTGGGGCATCCACCGGCCGAACGGCCTCGAGCACGCGACTGCGGCCACCGGACCCCACGGTCCTGGCCGGACCCATGAGCGGCTCGATAATCCGGCCGGCCGATCCGGCACCCTCGTCGTTGGCTCCGTACACCCAGAGCGGCGCACCAACCTCGAGAACGGAGGCCGCGGCATGAACCGCCATATCCAATTCGTCCTTGGCCTTGGGGAGCCGCAGCGTGGCCGCCTGGAACGGACCCTCCGGCGTCCACGCAGAAGCGCTCCTACCTTCTCGCGCCAACCGGTGCCACGAGTGAGCCCGACCTCCGGCCTCGATCACAGCAGTAGTGACCGCCGGTAGATTCTCGAGCATGACGAGCACATTTCCACGGATCGCCGCGCGGTGCAGGACACCGGACATCAGCTCCGCCGCGGCTCGATCCCGCCAATTGGCACTCCGTCTGAGAGACATTACCGCCCGGTGTGAACGCCCGACCGTTGCCGGACCCGCCCGCCCCCCTTGCCGATCACCCTTCCAAACTGACCGCGATTATCTCTCCAAGGCGCTCCAGGCCCGTGGTAATCTTGTCCTCGGACGGACCAAACGAGAAACGGACCCACCTCTTGAGTTGTTTCATCGGTGGGTGTGTCCCACCCGGGTTCACGTCGAAGAACGGTCCTGGAACCGTCACGACCTTTCGCCCGAGCCCGGCCTTGAAGAATGAGTCGGCATCGTTCAACGACTTGGGAAGGCCACTGACGTCTGCCCACACATAGAACGTACCCAAGGGCCCTTCCCCACAACGAATTCCAAGGGCCTCGAGCCCCTCCACCATTGCGATCCGCTTTCTGGCGAACAAACGCCGGACCGCAGTAGTCTCCTCGTCTGCCCGCTCAGGATCCAATGCTTTGATCGCCAACCGCTGTGCCGGTAAGCTCGGTCCACCGTCGAACCCGGTGGCAACCCGTTCAAGGTTCTCAATCACAGCAGTCGGCCCCACCACCCAACTCAACTGCCACCCCGGATACCGGAAGTTCTTACTGAGGCCGTCGACGATGAGCACCGGGTCTTTCTCAACGTTCCGGACGTGAGAGGCCACCGACACCGGCCCACTCCCGGGGGCACCGTCCTCGCCGTAGATGTAGTGCGAGTAGGACTCGTCGAGGATGAGCGTACACTTGTTCTTGCGAGCGGCCGTCATATAGGCTTTCAGCTCACCGTCACGGATGAGATCACCCGTCGGATTACACGGGTTGCCGATGAGAAAGGCCTTAAGTTTCCTATCCACGATGGCTTTGCCAAAGCTGGCCGGGTCGAGGTGGAAGGACTCATCCGGACCGGCCTTTACGGGTACGGGTTTGACCCGGTCGAGATGGTGGCTGAACACGTCGTGGTATGAGGGAGAGTCCGGGAATTTGTATCCCACCGAAATCGAATCGAACGTTGTGAAAATCCTTGAAAGCATGAGGCGCCCACCCGACGCGATCGAGACATTTTCTTTCTTGTACCTCGAATCCTGGCCCTTGCGATAGAGGCGATTGTAGTGGTCCGCCACCGCCTCCCGGAGCTCATCGATGCCTCCAGGCGGTCCGTAGGATTGGTCATGTGGCTCCAGCGTGATCCAGGTGAGGCGGTTTGGGGCACCCTCGATCCGTCCGACGTCAGGCTGTCCTTGGCCCAGATTGCACCAATCGGGCCGTCCATTCCTGTAACCAAATTCGGCGGCGTTGACCATCGCTTGAGCAACGCCCATGTAGGGCATGTCTCGGAAGGTTTTCTTTTTCTTTGCCACTGGTGAAATCTCTTCGGTTATGGCGACTGGGCTTTACCGGGCCACGGACGGACTCAGGTCCATTCGGGTGACCCCGGCGACGATTTCCAGCACCTGGAGCCACACTACGAGGAGCTCCCCACCGACGTTCATCCCGGCGACGGACACCCGCATGCCGGGGAATCTAGCGAATCTCAGTCGTATGCTGAAGGCTGCTGAAGGAGAGACCGGACGGACCCCCGTCCCTTCCCACTCGCAGCGCTAGTCGGTAACCTGGGACCCTGATGAGTTCTCAAGGAAGCCAGGAAGAGGCGCAGGGCCGCTATTTGGCGGCCCTGTCCCTTACGGCCCTGGGCATCGTGTTCGGCGACATCGGTACGAGTCCCATCTACGCGCTCCGGGAGTCCTTCCATTCCGCAAACGGAATCGACCCTACCCAAGCCAACGTCCTTGGCGTTCTGTCACTGATCCTGTGGTCCCTGATCATCGTCATATCGATCAAGTACCTGACCTTTGTGATGCGGGCCGACAACCACGGTGAGGGAGGGATCATCGCGCTGACCGCGCTGGTCACTCCGCCCTCTCAAGCCGCCGCGCAGAGGCGCATCGCACTCGTGATGGCCGGGCTCTTCGGGGCGGCGCTCCTGTACGGCGACAGCATGATCACCCCGGCGATCTCTGTCTTGAGTGCCATCGAGGGCCTCGAAGTCGCGACGCCCCGCTTTCAGCCCTACGTGATCCCGATTACCATCGCCATCCTGATCGCGCTCTTTTCCGTGCAGCGCAGGGGCACAGCAGGTATTGGTATGCTCTTCGGCCCCGTCACGCTCGTCTGGTTTCTCACGTTGGCTGTGCTCGGCGTTCTTGGAGTCGCCCAGCATCCGAGCGTAATGGCGGCGGTTAATCCTCTCCAAGGCGCCGCATTCTTCGTTCGCAACGGCGTGGCGGGCTTCCTGGTACTAGGCTCGGTATTTCTGGTCGTGACGGGCGGTGAGGCCCTTTACGCGGACATGGGACACTTCGGCATCAGACCGATCCGTCTCACCTGGTTCGTCCTGGTCCTCCCCGCACTCGTACTCAACTACTTCGGGCAGGGCGCCGTCATCTTGGAGGACCCCGCCACGCTGGAGCATCCCTTCTTTCTGATGGCCCCGGGGTGGGCACTCTACCCGCTCGTGGGCATCGCGACGCTCGCCACCATCATCGCCTCCCAAGCCGTGATCTCGGGCGCGTTTTCTCTGTCGCAGCAAGCGATTCAGCTAGGATATCTGCCTCGCATGAAGGTGGAGTACACTTCGAGTCGAAAGATGGGCCAGGTCTATCTTCCCGGTATCAATTGGGCCTTGATGGTGGCCTGCCTCGGGCTGGTAATCGGTTTTCGCACGTCGAGCAACCTCGCAGCGGCGTACGGGGTAGCAGTCACAACGGACATGGCCGTGACGACGGTCCTCTTCGCCATGGTGGCAACCAAGCGCTGGGGGTGGCGTCCGAGCTCGATCGCGATGTTCCTGGGCTTTCTCCTCGTCGTCGATCTCGCGTTCTGGGGAGCGAACCTGCCCAAGATTCCGCAAGGCGGCTGGTTCCCGATCGTAGTAGCAGGCGTGATCTTCGCGATGATGACCACATGGAAGAAAGGTCGGGAGCTCGTGGCCGCACGCCTGGAGGTGGGCTCACTCCCGATCGAGCTGTTGGTCGCCGACATCCGTGAGAGCCGTCCGACCCGGGTCGCCGGAACTGCAGTGTTCATGCACAAGGACCCCAACGGCACGCCGCCGGCTCTCCTGCACAACCTCAAGCACAACCGGGTCCTGCACCGACGGGTCGTATTGCTCAGCGTCGTGACATTGGACGTGCCGTATCTGACGGATGACGATCGCCTCAGTGTTGTGAAGGTTGCCGACGATCTGTATAAAGTCGTCGCCTCCTACGGCTTCGCGGAATCTCCCGACGTCCCCACGATCCTGGAGGGCTGTGAGGAGAGCGGACTTGCCTTCGACATGATGCAGACCACCTTCTTCCTCTCCCACGAGACCCTTGTTGCACAGCAGAAGGGCGGAATGGCTAAATGGCGGCAGCAGCTCTTCGGCCGCATGTCTCGGAACTCTCTTCAGCCCACGGCATATTTCGGGATTCCCCCGAACCGCGTGGTGGAACTCGGGATGCAGGTGCAGCTGTAGCGGACTAGCCCAATGAAGAAGCAAAAGCTCAAGAAGGAACTGGGCCTGTTCGATGTCTACGCCATCGCTACGGGCGCCACGCTGAGTTCCGGTTTCTTCCTGCTCCCGGGTCTGGCGGCGGTCGGGGTCGGATCGGGCTTACCTCTGGCGTACTTGTTGGCCGGGCTCCTCATCGTTCCCGGCCTGGTCAGTATGGCGGAGCTTGCCACCGCCATGCCCCGGGCCGGTGGCGTGTACTACTTCCTCGATCGCAGCATGGGGCCGTTGATGGGAACGGTCGGGGGGTTCGGCACGTGGATCGCGTTGATCCTGAAGTCGGCGTTTGCGCTGATCGGAATCGGA
>UINC01001544.1_pt1 | contig 20305 bp, 17 predicted proteins | sample 5385821 | NCBI WGS metagenome assembly UINC01 (sample SAMEA4666929, study PRJEB26691) | marine metagenome | isolation source: Pacific Ocean | place: Pacific Ocean | collected 2011-10-13 | reverse complement strand
GGAACCGATGAATTAAAAAAAATTTCAAATAAAAATCTTCAAATAGTTACAGATTGGGTAAATAGTAGTGATTGGATTGAGTTTATGTGTGACGAACCAAAAGCCAGGTCTTCTACGAGCATTACACTTCAAATTAAGGATGAATGGTTTAATAAATTTTCTGAAGATGAACAAAAAGATTTAATTAAGAAAATAGTTTCACAACTTTATGAAGAAGGCGTAGTTTACGACATTAATGGTTACCCCAAGGCACCTCCTAGTTTGAGATTGTGGGGCGGAGCGACAGTTAATAACGGGGATATGAAAATACTATTGCCATGGATTGATTGGGCTTATAAAAACATTAGAAATTAGATGTATAAAATTTTAATCGCAGATAAATTAAATAAAGAAGCTGAAGATGTTTTTTCTAATAACGGAATCCAAACTATTGTTAAAACAGGACTGGATGCTAAAAGTTTGATTCAAGAATTAAAAAATTGTGATGGCTTGGTTGTTCGTTCTGCTACAAAAGTTACAAAAGAAATTATTGAGGCAAGTGAAAAACTTTCAGTCATTGGAAGAGCGGGAATAGGAGTGGACAATATCGATATTAAAGCTGCAACCGATAACGGAAAAATTGTAATGAACGCTCCCTTTGGAAATTCAATTACTACTGCAGAACACGCTATTACATTAATTCTTTGTACCGCACGTCAAATTCCTTATGCCGATCGAACTACCCACGAAGGTAAATGGGAGAAATCTTTGATTAAAGGTATAGAAGTTTCGGGAAAGATTCTCGGCATCATTGGATGTGGAAATATAGGATCAATCGTTGCACAACGAGCGCTCGGTTTGCATTTTAAAGTAATAGCTTACGATCCTTTTTTGCAAGATAAAAAAGCAAAAGAAATTGGAGTAGAAAAAGTTGATTTAAAAGAATTGTTTAAAAAATCTGATTTTATAACGCTTCATACTCCACTAAATGAAAAAACTAAAAACATTATTAATAAAGAATCATTTAAAATCATGAAAAAAGGCATCAGAATCATTAATTGTGCAAGAGGTGGGTTAATTGATGAAATAGCGTTGAAGGAAAATTTAGAAAGCGAACACGTTGCAAGCGCGGCTTTAGATGTTTTCATTGAGGAACCTCCAAAAAACAATCCATTGTTAGGTACCAAAAATTTAATTCTCACGCCCCATCTCGGTGCTGCCACAGCTGAAGCGCAAGAGAAAGTTGCTGTACAAATTGCCGAGCAAATTAGCAATTATTTAAAAACGGGCGCAATATCAAATGCAGTTAATACTTTTTCATTGACCGCAAAAGAATATTCAACACTAAAACCTTATTTAAAGTTAGCGAATTTACTGGGAAGTTTTGCTGGTCAGTTAACTGAAAATCCAATTAAATCCGTTCGAGTTGAATTTGAGGGACAAACGGCAAACCTTAATAGCCAACCCATTCTACAAACAATTGTTTTCGCTTTGCTCAAACCTGCCGGTGATAGTGTAAATTTAATTAATTCACTTATTGTTGCCAAAAGTAAATCAATTGAAATTTCTTCTGTTAATCATCAGAGAGAATCTGAATATCAATCTTTAATTAAGTTGATCATTACAACAGAAAAACAAACACGATCCGTTTGTGGAACAATTTTTGGAGGGGAGCCAAGAATCGTAGAGATTAAAGGGATTAAAATTAATGCGGAACTTTCAGAACATAATTTATATATAAGCAACGAAGATAAACCTGGCTTCATAAGAGATCTTTCAAAAATTCTTGCAGATAAAAATATTAATATTGCATCCCTCCATCTGGGAAGAGATACGGCTGAAGGCAAAGCTATAGCGCTCATATCAATAGATTCTAAAATTGATAATAATGTTTTAAACAAAATCAAAAATTTGCCTTTGATAATTCAGGCAAAATATCTAGAATTTAATGGAAAATAAACAAGCATTGACACTTGTCAGCTTGGAATTTTTAAATCTTGACGAGATTGAAAAATATTTATCTCATAACTTTTCAATTTCTATCAATTCAAAAAAATCTTTATCCACAAAGTGTTTAGATTTTGAAATTAATTGTCTAAATGAAAAAAAAGAAGAAGCTATTAGAAAATATTTTAATTCAAAAAAAATTGATATTTGTATTCAAGATTTAAATTTTAGAGATAAAAAATTATTTATTTCGGATATGGATGCAACCATAATTGGGAATGAAACTTTAGATGATCTTGTTAAAATAGCCGGTATTAATGCCAACATTGATGAAAGTACTAAACTTTCAATGGAAGGAAAGATTGATATAAGAACTACATTGGACGTTAGGGTAAATTATCTAAAAAATAAGCCAAAAGAATTAATTAATGAAGTTATCAAAAAGATAAAATTTAATCCTGGTTCGGATATTTTGATTAAAACTTTAAATAAAAAAAATTATCTAACAGCATTAATTACAGGTGGGTTTGCTCCCATATCAACTTACGTAAGTGAAAGATTAGGATTTAAGAACGTAGTGAGTAATGAATTTGAATTTGCCAATAATAAATTTACTGGGAAATATGTGCCAATTGTTGCTACAAAAAATGCAAAATTGAATTATTTGAAAGAAATTTGTACGAAAAAAACAATCAACCAAAAAAAAGTGGTTGCTATAGGAGATGGAGCTAACGATTTAGGAATGCTAAATTACTCTGGACTTGGTATTGGTTACAATGCGCATCAAATTGTAAAAGATAATATTAAAAACCAAATTTTCTATACTGATTTAAGATCTGTTTTATTTTTTTTGGGCATAAATGAAGTTGAATTCATTAAATAATATTTCAGTACGATCGTTATACTTGCTTGTTAATCGTACTTTAATTGACTTACTTTGCCATGAAATATTTTATAGGTAAGAAAAGTATAGCCCAGTAAAACCGGAAGAACAATTGATACTCCAACCAATACTATCTTCAAAGAAGAATCTGAAGATGCAGCATGAACAATCAAAATCTGTTCAGGAATAATAAATGGAAAGAAACTATAGGCCAAACCAGCAAAGCATAATATGGCGATGGGAATTGTTAAAACGAAAGGAACCCAACACATTTTATCATCTTTCAAGGGCAATTTTTTCAAGCATAAATACATTGATAAAACTGATAAACCAGTCAATACTGGAATTGGTAATAAGTAAAAAATATTAGGATAAATAAACCATTTATCAAAAATTCTCACACTTGCAACTGGCGTACCAATTGAAACTAGAAAAATGCAAAATATTGCACCATATAAAGATAGCTTTGCCCAATTTATTGCTCTTTTTTGTAAATCATTTTCTGTTTTCATGATCAGCCAATTTGCACCTATTAAGCAATAACCAATTGCCAAAGAAATACTGACTAAAAAAGAAAAAGTTATTGATTGCCAGGTAGATTGAAATCCAGCAATATAAAATCCTAGCATATAGCCTTGCGCTAAAGCGGTAGTCAGTGATCCTGCAAAAAAAGCAATGTCCCATTTTTTTTGAAATTTTTTTTCACATTTGGCTCTAAAATCAAATGCCACTCCTCTAAAGATTAATCCTACTAACATAATAAATACTGGTAAATATAAACTAGTAAGTATAATTCCGTGAGCCTTTGGAAATGCGATAAGAAGAATGCCCACTCCAAGAACTAGCCAAGTTTCGTTAGCATCCCAAAAAGGACCGATAGATGCAATCATTTTGTCTTTTTCCTCTTTGTCTTTGGAAAAAATAGAAAGCATTCCCACTCCTAAGTCATAACCATCCAATAAACCATAAATCAGCATGGACAATCCCATAAGAAAAGCAAATAATAAAGGCAACCAGTCTCCTGGATAATAGTGGTAATTGATAATTAGTCTTCCTGCTGCATCAAAAAATTGTGTAATCATGCTATTATCTTTTGTGTTGAAATAATTGTTCTACGTTGACCTGTTTCTGGATCAAATTCTTTTTCATCAAATTTTTTGTCTTTAGAATTTCGAGCCATATAAAATAAAGTTGAAATAAAAGCTATTAACAATAGCGTGTACACCACAATATAGATAGTTAGAGAGAACGCTATATGGGTACTTGGCACCCTTGTATATGAAGGAAGAGCAACTTTAGGAATTATTGCATCTGCGGTTTTTAAAACTCCTGAGACGAGATAAGGTTGTCGGCCTACCTCAGTGGTATACCAACCTGCTAGCGTGGCAAACCAGCCTGAAAAAGTCATTAGTGTTAAAATTTTATAATAAAAATTCGGAAGTGATTTTTTTCTTATATAAAAATAAAAACCTAACCAAGATACAAAGAGCATTAGCAATCCTACCGCTATCATAATTCTAAAAGACCAAAAAACGGGTCCAACAGGAGGATGTTCTTTAAAGTCATTTAACCCCAGTACTTCACCATTAAGATCGTGAGTTAAAATCCAACTACTCAGTTTTGGAATTTCTACTGAATATTTATTGGATCGAGTTTTTTTATCTGGAATTGCAAATAAAATTAAGGGTATGCCTTTTTGGGTTTCCCAATTGCCTTCCATGGCTGCAACTTTTTCTGGTTGATGTTTTAGAGTATTTAAACCGTGTAAATCTCCTATAACAATTTGAATGGGAATTAATAAAGTTGCACAGATAACGCTTACTTTGATTGCAGATTTAACAGAATCAACTTGATAACCTTTCGTCCAACGATATGCAGAAATTCCTGCAATCAAGAAAGATGCTGTTAATCCTGAGGCTAAAAGTTTATGAACAAATCTGTACGGCATAGAAGGATTAAAAATCACTTCTTTCCAACTTGTTACAATAGCCACTCCGTCAACCATTTCAAAACCACTTGGTGTTTGCATCCAGCTATTTAAAACTAAAATCCAAAATGCTGACAAGGTGGTTCCAATCGTAACTAAAACAGTTGCCAAAGTATGAAGCCATGGTTTAACTTTATTAAAACCAAAAAGCATAATACCTAAGAAAGTTGCTTCCAAAAAGAAAGCGGTCAGCACCTCATAACCCAGTAATGGACCTGCAATATTTCCCACCGAATTCATAAAACCTGGCCAGTTAGTTCCAAACTGGAAAGACATTGTAATTCCAGTAACAACCCCTAAAGCAAAACAAAGTGCAAAAACTTTGGTCCAAAAAAAATAAATATTCATCCATTTATAATTTTGAGTTGAATTATATCGAAGTTTGAAAAACAGTAAGAACCAACCTAAGGCAATAGTAATTGCAGGAAAAAGAATGTGAAAAGAGATATTTGCTGCAAACTGTGCTCTTGATAATATTAATGCATCCATATTTTGTAGATATATAATAATTGATTTAGATCAAATTGTATTAAATTATTTAATAATAAAATGCAATTTACAGCATTGCACATCTTGCAATGTAGTATTGCGCAGTGCAATATGACTCTTAGCGCGCAATATGTTTAACTGTTTTACTTTTTTATTAATTATCTACTAAAAAGTGTGTTAAGTTATTGAGGAAGTTTAGGTATTGTATGTTTCAGACACGTATACATGGTCGTGGCGGCCAAGGCGTAGTAACAGCAGCAGAATTGCTGTCAGTTGCCGCATTTGTTGAAGGGCATTATGCTCAGGCTTTTCCAAGCTTTGGTTCAGAGCGAACAGGTGCTCCTGTGGTGTCTTACTGCAGGATTGATGACAAAGAAATTCGTACACGAGAACCCATACTTGAACCAGATGCAATTATTATTCAAGATCCAACACTATTTACTTCGTTGGATGTATTTCAAGGTTTAAAGTCCGATGGTTATGTTTTACTTAATTCTAATAAGAATCTTGAAGAACTTGGTGTTGCTGATGCTGTTAAAAAAATTCCAAACAAACATGTATGCAATGTACCTGCAACTGAAATTGCCATGAAGCATATGGGGCGACCAATGCCTAATGCGGTACTTCTTGGTGGTTTTGCTGCCATATCAGGACAACTTGCTTTCAAATCTGTTGAAAAAGCAATTAAATCTAAATTTAGTGGCAAAATAGGAGACGGCAATGTAGCTGCTGCACTTGCCGCTTTTGATATCATTAAGAAAATTATTACAACGAAAGAAAAGGAATAAAATGTTCGAACAAATTGAAGGATCTAATGCAGTTGCTAAATGTATTGCACTAAGTCGCCCAGAAGTTATCTGTGCTTATCCTATTTCACCACAGACACATATTGTTGAAGGTTGCGGTAAACTTGTAAAGTCTGGCAAATTAAAAAATTGCGAATTTATTAATGTAGAATCAGAATTTGCCGCTCTATCCGTTGCAATCGGTTCTTCAGCGACAGGCGCCCGTACTTATACAGCCACAGCAAGTCAAGGACTTCTTTTTATGGCTGAAGCTGTATACAATGCATCAGGCCTTGGTCTGCCAATCGTAATGACCATTGGTAACAGGGCAATAGGTGCGCCCATCAATATTTGGAACGATCATACCGACAGCATGTCCATGCGTGATGCTGGCTGGTTACAACTTTTTGCTGAAACTAATCAAGAGGCCGCCGATCTACACATTCAGGCATTCAAAATAGCAGAACGTTTGAGCATGCCGGTTATGGTCTGTATGGATGGTTTTATACTAACCCATGCTTATGATCGTGTAGACATTCCTAGCCAAGAAAAGGTTGATGCTTATCTACCACCTTTTAAACCAAGACAAGTTCTTGATCCTGCCAATCCTTACTCAATTGGAGCAATGGTTGGTCCCGAAGCATTTTTGGAGGTACGTTACCTTGCGCACGAAAAACAGCAACGAGCGTTAAAAATTATTCCGGAAATTGCTAAAGAATTTAAAGGTGTCTTTGGTCGTGACTCTGGCGGTTTAACTCATAACTATAAGTTGGAGGACGCTGAAACTATTGTTGTTACTTTAGGCTCGGTTGCAGGTACCATTAAAGATGTGGTCGATAGAATGAGAACGCAAGGAAAAAAAATAGGTGTTTTGAGCATCTGTTCTTTTCGACCTTTTCCCAAACTTGAAATTCGAAACGCATTAAAAAATTCTAAGCGAGTTATTGTACTTGAAAAAAGTTTAGCCGTTGGCTTTGGTGGAGTGGTAGCCAATAACGTGATGATGTCCATGCAGGGCACGGGTGTTCATGTATACACTGTAGTTGCTGGACTGGGAGGTCGTCCAATTACTCAACCATCATTGGAAAAAATGCTTCAAGTGGCAGATAAAGATAAATTGGAAGATCTAACTTTTCTAGATCTAGAACGTGAAGTCGTTGAACGTGAACTTAAACGTGAACGTGCTTCAGAAAAATCCGGACCTATCGCAGAGAATATTCTACGCGACATAGCTGGTTTAGATGAGGCTAAAAGATGAACAAGTTAGACAATAAACAGCGCGTAAAATTTTATCAAAAAGGTACATTTACTGTTGGTAATCGTCTTGTCGATAAAAAGGCGCGGTCCGTACAAGCAAGTATGGAACGCTCGAATGCAATTACCTCAGGTCACCGCGCATGCCAAGGTTGCGGTGAAGCACTAGGAGCACGCTATGCTTTAGATACTGTGATGAGAATTACAAAAGGCAAAGCCATTGCTTGCAATGCCACTGGTTGTTTAGAGGTTTTTACTACACCTTATCCAGAAACTTCGTGGCAACTTCCATGGATACATTCATTGTTTGGTAATACACCTGCTGTTGCAACAGGAATTGCAGCTGCATTAAAAGTAAAAGGAAAGAAAGACACACGTGTAATTGCACAAGGTGGCGATGGTGGAACTACAGACATTGGTTTTGGTTGTTTGTCAGGAATGTTTGAGCGTAATGATGATGTACTTTATATCTGTTATGACAACGAGGCTTATATGAACACTGGGGTACAACGATCTTCAGCCACACCACCAACAGCACGAACTGCTACAACGATGCCACTCGGTGATGCACCAGGCAACGTATTTGGAACAGGAAAGAGTATGCCTTTAATTGCAATGGCACATAATATTCCTTATGTAGCAACAGCATCCGTATCAAATCTACATGACCTTGAAACAAAAGTTGAAAAAGCAATGACCTTTCGTGGAGCGCGCTACATTCATATTTACGTTCCTTGTCCTCTTGGCTGGGGTCACGCAAGCGATATAACAATTGAACTTGCACGTCTCGTAGTTGATTGCGCTCTATTTCCATTGTTTGAAGCCGAACATGGTGCTGTTACTGGTTCAATTCCCATTCGTAAAAGAGTGCCAGTAGAAGAATATCTGCGTCCGCAACGTCGATTTGCACATTTGTTTAAAAAAGGCGCAATAGATACTCTACGAATTGCTAAAATACAAAAAATGGCTGATGAAAATATTAAACGTTTTAATCTTTTGCGTAAGGAGACTGAATCGTTTGATGGAGTTACAGGTATTAGTTTGAAGGAATCTAAATATACATAATGGAAGAAAAAGAAAAATTAACCCCAGAAAAGGATATTGAAAAAGAGAATAAAAATATTAAGAAGCCGTTCGCCATTACACTTGATGTTGGTTCGAGTCTTGCCAATGAAACTGGATCCTGGCGAACTGAACGACCGGTCTATCTTGATCGTTTGCCTCCTTGCAATAATGCCTGTCCAGCTGGTGAGAACATACAATCATGGCTTTATCTGGCAGAGGAAAAAGATTATGAAGGCGCCTTTCAGGAAATTATGAAAAATAATCCAATGCCCGCAACACATGGTCGGGCATGTTATCACCCTTGTGAGACCGCATGTAATCGTAAGGATATCGATACAGCAGTAAATATCCATGCAGTAGAACGTTTCATTGGGGACCAGGCAATTGAACATGGCTGGGTTCCAAAACACGATGCAAAGCCATCAAAAAAAACTGTACTTATTATCGGTGCCGGACCAAGTGGTCTGTCGGCAGCGTATCATCTAACGCGTTTCGGTCACAAAGTAACAATTTACGAAGCTGGTCCTGTTGCTGGCGGTATGATGAGCTTCGGTATACCTGCCTATCGTTTGCCACGAAATATAATTGAAGCAGAAGTAAAGCGTATTTTGGATACGGGTATTGAATTAAAACTAAATCATAAAGTTGAAAACGTCGAACATGAAATGAAAACGGGAAAATTTGATGCCTGTTTCCTTGCCATAGGAGCGCATCTTGCTAAGCGTATTCATATTCCAACTCCGGATACCAGTAAAATTCTTGATGCTGCAGGTGTATTGCGTGAGATGGAAACTGGCAAAAATCCACCTAAACTGGGTCGTCGTGTTGTAGTTTATGGAGGAGGCGACACAGCAGTTGACGTTGCCCGTACTGCTAAACGGCTAGGTGCAGAAGAAACAATTATCGTTTACCGAAGCGGACCTGGACAAATGAAAGCACACGATTTTGAAGTCAAGGAAGCACTCGAAGAAGGCGTGAAACTAAACTGGCTTTCAACCATCAAAGAAATGGATGCTTCAGGCTCAATCAAAGTTGAAAAAATGAAACTCGATGCCGATGGCTATCCTAAGCCTACCGGTAAGTTTGAAACGATCGAAGCTGATTCAATGGTGCTTGCCCTCGGTCAAAACGTAGATACGTCTTTTATTAAAAAAATACCTGGAATAAAAATTGCTGACAGTGTTGTAGAAGTTAATTCCAGTATGATGACAGGTTATCCCGGTCTCTTTGCTGGAGGCGATATGGTTCCGAGCGAACGAACTATTACAGTGGCGGTCGGCCATGGCAAAAAGGCAGCACGCGAAATCAATGCTTGGCTTTCTGGCAAAACTTATAAGCCATTACCTAAACATGAACTTGCTAGTTTTGATAAGTTAAATAAATGGTACTACACAGACGCCCCTATTACTGTACAACCACAGCTTAACACCATTCGTCGCCAAACTACGTTTGAAGAAGTTTTGGGCGGTCTTGATGGAAGCAATGCACTCTATGAGGCACGTCGATGTCTATCTTGCGGCAATTGTTTTGAGTGTGATAACTGTTACGGCGTGTGTCCTGATAATGCTGTTATCAAACTAGGTCCTGGCAAGCGTTTTAAATTTAATTACGATTATTGTAAAGGTTGCGGCGTGTGTGTTAAGGAATGTCCTTGCGGAGCCATCAAGATGGTGCCTGAAGAAATCTAAATATCTACTAATAGATTTTAGCTAGTTTTTTTCTTAATTTCCTCTACTTGAGTTTTTAAGCTATTGATCTGAGAAATGAGATCATCAGTATTTTGATTATTATTTTTAGAATTTTCCTTTTTAGCTTTTTTAGTTTGTAGATTAAATGGATTGAAATCTATAAATGAAGACATACCTTTAGTAAAAACGTTGTTAGCATTAGCAAAGTTATGAACGCCATTTAAAAATGCAAACATGTCTGGAGCTTTGTTATTTTCATAGAACAATATTATTTGTTTTAAAAATGCTTCGGGAACTAAATTGGTTCCTGCATTTTCTCTTTCTAACATTATTTGAATTAGAATTGCAGAAGTAATATTTTTTTTACTTTCTACATCGATTATTTTAAAATTTGCATTTTCTTTTATGAGCTCAACAATATCGTCTTGGGTTACATAGGCACTTGTTTCTGTGTTATAGAGCCTTCGATTAGAATATTTTTTTATTTCAATCATATTTTTTTATTTTTGAATTACATATTGTCCCGGAGCTTTGTATAGGGGAGGATAGTTTTTTAAATTAAGATTTTCTACATCTTTTAATTCGCCAGAATGTTTACTCAGCCATTTAATCCAAGTTGGCCACCAAGAACCTTCATTTTTTACAGCAGACTCTAACCATTTTTCTGGTGTCGTTTTTACGTCATCTTTATCTGTTGAATAAAAAAATGATTTACCAGGTTTGGTATTTTTGCCTCTCATAATGCCTGCGACATGACCAGAATTACTTAGAACGAACTTAATGTCACTGTTGTAAGATTTAAGTCCTTCAAACACAGCTTTCCAAGGGCAAATATGGTCTGCAGTTGCTGCGACATGGAACATCGGGGTAGATATTTTACTTAGATCAATTTTTTTTCCTTTTAATTCATAATTATTTTTTACTAAATTATTATTAAGACAGATTGATCTAAGATAATCGCTATATATTTTTTTTGGCAAGTTTATTGGGTCACTATTCCAATAGAGCATATCGTAAGCGGACGGTTCGTCTCCTAACATGTAATTATTTACAACATAATTCCAATATAAATCCCCTGGTCTCAGAAAATTAAACACAGCAGATAGATTTTTTCCATCAAAATATCCAACTTTCTCCATTTCCTTCTCTATAGTGCTAATTTGTTCTTCCGAGATAAACATTTGAAGATCTCCAAAATTTTTAAAATCAACAAGGCTTGCAAAGAAAGTTGCCGATTTAATATAATCTTTTATTTTAACATTTTTTAAATGTGTAGACGAAGTAAAGAGAGACGTTTCTTTTTTCTTAATATTATTTAGGTGCGCAAGAGTCATTGCCAAAAGAGTGCCTCCTATACAATAGGACGCTACATTTACTTTTGAAGCTCCAGATTTTTTGCAAGCTACTTTGAGGGCTTCCAAAACACCATCTTCAATATAATTTATAAATTCATGATCCCCTGAATCAGTGCCTGGATTTTTCCACGACATTAAAAAAGTATTGATTTTATTTTCAACTAAAAATTTAACGAGTGATTTTTTCTCGTTTAAATCCATGATGTAATATTTATTTATAAACGGAGGAATTATTAATAACGGGTTTTCAAATTGTTTTTCCGTATCACTATTGTAATGTATTAGTTCAAAAATATCGTTTTTATAGATTACTTCCCCTTTTGTTGTTGCTAGGTTCTTGCCAACTTCAAAATCATCAAGTTTTGTTTGTGAAATAAAAAAAGGATGTTTCGAATGATCTTTTCTGTAATTCTCGTATCCCCTTACAAGATTCTGACCACCTTCCGCAATTGTTCTTGCTAAAACATCTGGATTTGTAAGCACAAAGTTGGATGGAGACATGGCCATACTTATTTGTTTAATATAAAATTTAAAATAAGCTTTCTGTCTCGGATCATCAAATTCTCCTTTTTCGACAAGATTCTCAAGTAATGTGGTTGTAATTAAATAAAATTGTTTTACAAAATCAAAAAGCAAGTTTTCACTCCACTCTTTGCTTGAAAATCTTTGATCTGCTTTATTTGGTTCGATAATTGGATTTGCTTCTTGATTGGAAGCTTTTGATAAAAAATAATAATTTAGTTTTACAATATCGTTTAGCCAAATATGCATATTTTCAAAATGTAATGAAGGATCTTTATGAATTTTAGCAGAAAAACTATTTAAACTTTCAAGAATTCTATTCGTGGTTGGAGCAATCAAGCCATATAGATCTTGGGGGTTGAAATCTTGCTTCACAGAATTTTTTTCTGGCTTTTGATCTTCTTTTAGGTTTTTTGTAAAACTACCATTGTTTTTTATAAAACCATCATACAGTTTGAGATTATTCTCAAAAATTTCATTTAATCCTTTAAAATTTAATTCTTTAAAGTCGGTTGAGTCCACTTTAGCTTTGGTCTTGTCTTTAGATTTATCCTTCTTAATTTTTTTTATTTCCATGGATACAAGATTATTCAAATTATGATGCAGATGCAATAAAATTATACTGTATCGCACCAATTACTTATTTTGAATAACATCAAATTATGTGTGAAAAACAACGTTTTTTTGACTTAAAATGCATGATTTTGTCTATATTGTCGCACCGCAATATTTTTCTTGCTTATTATATTGCAATGCAATATAAGCGTGCCTATATGTATAACAATAATAATAAATATAAGGAGATATATATGACTAACGATTACACAAACCCTTTTGATTTCTTCGATTATCAAAAGTTTTTGTCTGCTGTTAAATTACCAACAGCTGGAAGTAATGAACAAGCAACAGCTGGTTCAAAGAAAACCTTAGAAGCGTACGCAGGTGCTTCAAAGGCAATCTATGAAGGCTTCAATACTTTTGCTAAAAAGCAAGTAGAAATTTTAAATTCTGCTATTGCAAGTGCAAAAGAAGCTGGTTCAGATCTTACTAGCGGAAAACCTCAGGACAATGCAGCTAAATCAATTGCACTTACTAAACAGTCAATTGAAGCAGCACAAGCAAATGTTTCTGATTTGGTAAAAATCTACGAAAAAACAGCTAATGAAACTTTTGCAATCTTGAACACAAGATTTTTAGAAGGTTTAAGTGAACTTCAAGATGTTGCAGCTAATGCAAGCAACAAAGCATCAGCGCCATTAAAGAAGTAATGATAAAATATTAACAAGGCCAATAAAATTTTAGCTTTTCCCCCTTGAAGAAATGATAAAAGTTGGCCTTGTTAAGCTTAAGTGAATAGATGAAAAATATTATAATGATGATAAAAAAAATGATGATAAAAAAAATGATGATAAAAAAAATGATAAAAAAAGTGTGGAATTTTTTCGAAAAGCTGGGATGTGTCAGAGCAGCAGATAGTTTAGCTCGACAAGGTTTTCACGAAGAAGCTGAAGTGCTTATGTTAGCTATGTTAATTAAAGAAGCAAATATTAAGTTAGAGCGAATGAAAAAACTTGAACTTGAACAAGCAAAAGAAACAAAATTTGGTTATAATCCTTTAAAACATTATTTCTTGCTTGCTTTTTCTTCTCCATTCGTGTCAATTGACTTTGGGAAATAAGAATGACAAAAATTGCATTAGTCACAGGCGGAACAAGAGGAATTGGGGAGGCCATTGCCATAAAATTGAAAGAAGATGGCTACACAGTTGCAAGCAGTTACGTTGGAAATGATGCAAGAGCTGAAGAATTTTCAAAAAGAACTGGAATAAAGACTTATAAATTCGATGCAGCTTATTTTGAAAGCTGTAAAAAAATAATTGAAGCAATAGAGAACGATCTCGGCTCTAATATTGATATTCTTGTTAATAATGCCGGAATTACCAAAGATCGATTTCTCCAAAAAATGTCCCCAGAAGAATGGGCCGCAGTAATCAATACTAATTTGAATTCAATGTTTAATGTTACACGATGCACAATTGAAAAGATGCGTTTGAAAAAATTTGGAAGAATTATTTCTATTGGCTCAATAAATGGATTAAAGGGTCAAATCGGACAATCAAACTATAGTGCTGCAAAAGCAGGCGTTATAGGATTTTCAAAAGCAATTGCTTTAGAAAATGCAAATAAGGGAATAACTGTAAATGTAGTTGCTCCAGGATACATCGGAACAGAAATGGTTAAAAAAATAGATCCAGCGATTTTAAAAGGAATTGTTTCTCAAATCCCTGTAGGACGATTAGGGGAACCCCATGAAGTAGCCTCGCTGGTGAGCTATCTTGCTGGTGATCAAGCTTCATTTATAACTGGTGCCACATTCTCAATAAATGGCGGCCAATACTTACAATAAAGAATAATATGAACATAATCATTGCCTTACTATTAATGACAAACGTAGAAAGCTCTTTTGATCTAAAGTCTAACGAGCAGTACAGCGCTATTAAGAAAACAACTCAGGTTATTAGATTAATCAGCGGAATAAAATAAAGATAAAAACAGGGGAGAAATCTTATGGAAAAAGATGACATAGTAATAACAAGCGCTTTTAGAACTGCAATTGGTTCATTCAATGGATCGCTTTCTTCAAAAACGGGACCAGAACTTGGTTCTGCTGTAATAAAAAAATGTATTGAAAATTCTGAACTCAAAAAAGAAGAAATTGATATGGTATATATGGGACAAGTTTTGACTACGGGAGCAGGACAAAATCCAGCTAGACAAGCATCTATTCTTGCCGGACTTTCAAATGAAACAACTAATACCACAATAAACTTAGTTTGCGGTTCAGGGATTGCTTCAATTGCTATGGCTTATAATTCTATAAAAGCTGGAGATGGCAAAGTAATGATTGCTGGTGGTCAAGAAAGTATGAGTAATTCTCCTCACTATATGAATATTCGTAAGGGCATAAAAATGGGTGACGGTAAAATGAAAGATTCAATGGTCATTGATGGATTGTGGGATGCTTATAATCAATATCATATGGGAATAACGGCAGAAAATGTTGCTGAGAAATTTCAAATTAGGAGAGAAGAACAAGATAGTTTTGCGGCTGCTTCTCAAAGAAAAGCTGTCGAAGCAATCAAGGGAAAGAAATTTGTAAACGAAATTGTTCCTGTAAAAGTAAAAGTCAAAAGGGAAGAAATTGAATTTGGTAAAGATGAATATCCGAAAGCAGAATCAACAGTTGAAAAATTAGCAAAATTAAGACCCGCTTTTAAAAAAGACGGAACAGTTACTGCAGGAAATGCATCAGGAGTTAATGATGGAGCTGCCGCAGTATGTTTAATGACAGGCGAGATGGCTAATAAAAAAGATATCGAACCATTAGCTAAAATTGTTTCTTGGGCACAATGTGGAGTGGATCCTTCAATTATGGGAACAGGACCTATTCCAGCATCTAAGCTCGCTCTAAAAAAAGCCGGATGGGGCGAAGACGAATTAGATCTAATTGAAGCTAACGAAGCGTTTGCTGCACAAGCTATTGCAGTGAATAAAGAAATAGGCTGGACCGTTGATAAAGTTAATGTCAATGGCGGAGCAATCGCACTAGGACATCCAATAGGAGCTTCAGGAACTAGAATACTGGTAACATTAATACATGAAATGCAAAAACGAAAAGCTCAAAAAGGGCTAGCTACCTTGTGTATCGGAGGCGGAATGGGCATTGCCATGTGTGTTGAACGTAATTTCCTACATCATAAGTAATTATCTAACCTACGGTTGATTCGATCAAATTATATTAATTGATCTAGATCAAATTGTATAAAATTATCTAATAATAAAACGTAATTTAGAGCATTGCATATTTTGCAATGGAGCTTTGCACTGCGCAGTGCAATATGACTCTTAGCGCACAATATGTTTAACTGTCCCACTTTTTATTAATTATTAATAATAAATATAGGGAGTAATAAAAATGATAAAAAAACTACTAAGCATAGTAGCGGCTTCATTAGTGTCGTTTGTTCTAATGGTAAACGCTTCATTTGCTGAACCAGTTTTATTGAAGGTACCAGTTTGGTTTCCAACTACGTTGCCAGCACTGGGAACATCTCCAGCATGGGTTGCTAAGCACATCAATGCTATAGGAGGAGACCTTACAATGAAGACCTACGAACCAAAGAAATTGGTTCCACCTAAAGAAATGCTAGAAGCTGTTTCTAAAGGACAGGTCAATGCTGGATATACAACACCTGGTTACAACATGGGTAAATTGGGAGACAAAGGAGCGATCTTTTCAGCAGTTCCTTTTGGTCCTGATGCGCCTGAGTTCTTAGCTTGGGTTTACTATGGTAATGGAAGAAAACTATGGCAAAAAACGTACGATGATGCCGGTTTTAACGTTCAATCCATTCCATGTGGTATCATTGCGCCAGAAACTTCTGGTTGGTTTTCAAAAGAGATCAAAAAAGCAAGCGATCTAAAAGGATTGCGTATGCGGTTCTTTGGTCTTGGTGCACGTGTCATGGAAAAATTGGGAGTAGCAACTTCTCAACTTCCTGGCGGTGAAATCGTACCAGCCTTACAAAAAGGTGCAATTGATGCAACAGAATTTTCTATGCCTGCGATCGATAAGAGATTGGGTATAAATAAAATTCTGAAGTACAACTATTTCCCTGGATGGCATCAACCAGCTACTTTGTTTGACTTAATCGTTAACAAGGATACTTGGAACAATAAGATGAGTTCAGGACAACGTACAATCGTTGAGCTAGCTTGCAGAGCTGTTATGGCAGACGCATTAGCAATGGGTGAATCAATGCAGTTTGACACGATGAAAGAAAATGCTGCAGCAGGCACTGTAAACAAGTACTGGTCTGTTAAGATGTTAGCTACGTTTAAAAAACAGTGGGATATAGTGGTCGGAGAAATGATCGCAAAAGATCCTGCTTTCAAAGTAGTTTGGGACGATCTTCAAGCATTTCGTGCAAACTATGCAATCTGGAACGAATGGGCATATTTGCCACGTCCTGGAACAAAACGTATAAAGAAATAAGGTTGATTAACTAACTTTAATTATATGGCGGAGAACATAAACTCCGCCATATCTTTTCTTTTTTTTCGTGTGTATCTTTTCTTTTTTTGTATGAATGTGAGCCGTTTACTTGCAAATGGTTCGTTTTGTGGCATACTTAAAATGAAACAATTACAGAGGGTGATTTCTTGTGTCTTACGATAGAGAAGAAGCTGGATTAACTAATAAAGAAATACACATACCGTTTGTTGCACGCCTTAATAATTTTGTTCAGCGTATTGTTGAGTTCATCGCATGGTTGAACGTGGTGCTAATTTTACTTATTTTGCTTACGGTTACATTACGCTACGGTTTTCACCGTAACGAACTTCTTCTGTGGTGGCCATTAGTACCGATGGAAGAATTAGAGTGGCACTTTTACTCTGTACCAGTCATGTTTGGTTTAGCGTATGCAGTCACTAATGATACTCACATCCGAATTGATATTGTCCGTATGCACATGTCGGAACGACTTAAACACATATTTGAAATTCTCGGTATTCTTCTGCTTTTGTTACCGTTCCTTATAATTATTTTTGATTTTAGTCTTGATTATACAATATATGCTATTACTCACCATGAATCTTCCCAAAGTTCAATGGGGTTACCTCATCGGTGGATCGTCAAATCAGTAATTCCGCTTTCGATGTTATTGCTAATGATTGCTTCAGTGGCCAAGTTGGTACAAGAGACAGTACTATTACTGTACCCATATAAAATTGTTGAAGATCCCACAGAGAAATGGTGGGGAGGCGATTGGTTGCGTCCACAATTATGCATTCCTAAACGCAAACTTCGATACAAAGGACAGGCCAGATAATGATACAACATAAACATTTTAAAGAGAGAGGAAATCGTTAATGGTTGCACAAAATTATCTTGTTATCGCAATGTTCATATCTTTCATTGCACTACTTTTCACGGGTTTTCCAGTTGCATGGGTTTTAGCTGGCGTTGGCATTGCTTTTGGCGGCATCGCTTGGTTTACCGATAACGTCATGCATTGGACAATGACCGGGCTTGATTACAACACTCTCGGGCTCTTGGTCGGTCGTATCTTTGGCATTATGGATAACTGGGTGCTAATCGCACTGCCAATGTTTATTTTTATGGGGTTAATGTTAGATAAATCCGGAATTGCAAAAAGGATGATGCACTCAATGCAAAGATTATTTGGTAATGTTAAAGGCGGCCTAGCGGTTACCGTTGCTTTGATTGGAATTATTCTTGCTGCCTCAACCGGCATAATTGGTGCTTCGGTTGTGCTATTGGGCGTGATGTCTTTACCAGTTATGCTCAAACAAAATTACGATAAACCGCTGGCACTAGGTACTATAGCCGCATCAGGTTGTCTCGGTATCCTTATTCCACCTTCCATCATGTTGGTGCTTATGGGGGATCAATTAGCAATTCCCATACTTGATTTATTTATGGGAGCTGTTTTTCCAGGTTTAATTCTTGGCTTTCTTTATATTATATACATCCTGGTTTACTGTAAAATTAATCCAGAAAAAGCTCCGCTTGCCGCAGATCACAGAGAAGTAAATTTGAAAGATGTTCTGGAAGCGTTGTATGACATCCTACCTCCTGCAGGTTTGATATTGGTTGTTCTTGGATCAATCTTCATGGGTATTGCAACTGTTACAGAGGCTTCGGGTTTCGGCGCCATAGGAGCTACAGTAATTGCTATTTTATTCAAACAATTTAGTTGGAAAGTTTTAAAAGACGTGGTGACTAACACCATGAATACTGCTGCCTATATTTTTGCGATCTTTGTCGGCGCAACTGTATTCGCTTTGGTTTTACGTGAATGTGGCGGAGATCAATTAATCGAATCTGCTCTTACAGGATTAGGATTGGGTCCTACTGGTTTGATTATTTTTGTTTTGGTTGTAGTTTTCTTTCTTGGATTTTTTCTTGACTGGATCGAAATTACTTTAATCATACTACCATTGTTGGCTCCGGTAATCGCCACCCTTGATTTGCAAATTAATGGTTTTGGTGTTGTCGATTATCCTAAACTGACATGGTTTGCTATGCTGGTCGCAGTAACCTTACAAACTTCCTTCCTGACTCCTCCAGTTGGTTTTGCACTATTTTACCTTAAAGGTGTTTGCCCCCCTAGTGTGAGTTTAATTGACATTTATCGTGGCGTAATACCTTTCATTATACTGCAACTAGTTGCTCTGGTTTTGATATTTATCTTTCCGGAACTAGTTACCTGGTTCCCATCTAAGGTTTTCAAACCTTTGTAAAATAATTTTTGTGATTTTTTAACTTACTTGCTCATCGCGTTGGTTAAGATCGAGACCTTGTGTCTCTACTTCTGGCGTTGCAAATAATTAATGAAAAATAGAAGTAGAAAAGCAAAATCTACGAAACTTCAAAACTTAGTAAGAGCTAAGATCTTAAAGTCCTTCACACACTTGAAAAAAAAGGATATTGTCACGCTAAGTATAATGACACTGTCAGTTTCGCATAGGCAACTTTGATGAAAGTAGGATTTTTTAGCGCTAAGCAGTACGACATCAACCATTTTGATCGCATTAATAAAACCTTTGGGCTGCAGATCGAGTATTTTGATTACCGTTTATGCTTGCGAACCGCTCGTTTAGCCCATGGTTTCGAGGCTATCTGTGTGTTTGTGAACGATTCACTTTGCGAAGAGGTATTGATTGAATTGTCAAAAAATGGAACCAAGGTTATTGCCATGCGTTGCAGCGGTTTTAACAACGTTGATCTGGAGGTGGCAAAAAAATTGAACCTGAAGGTGGTCAATGTTCCTTCTTATTCACCTGAGTCAGTCGCGGAACACACAGTCGCTCTGATGCTGACATTAAACAGAAAAGTACACAAAGCTTATCAACGTACCCGAGATGCTAACTTTTCGTTAAAGGGACTTGTGGGATTCAATATGCAGAATCGCAACGTCGGGATCATCGGAACAGGAAAAATTGGGCTGGCGACAATCAAGATTTTGCTTGGATTCGGATGTCATGTATTTGCACATGACCCCTACCCAAATCACGCAGTACTCGACTTGGGGGTTAAATATGTACCTCTTGAAAAAATCTTTGCGGCGTGTGATATAATTTCGTTACATTGCCCACTGACAAGTGAAAACCATCACCTGCTGAATAAGGAGAGTTTTAGCCGGATGAAGCCAGGTGTGATGGTGATTAACACAAGCCGTGGAGGATTGTTGAATGCGCTAGATGCCATCGAAGCGCTGAAAACTGGCCAATTGGGGTCACTCGGCCTTGATGTGTATGAAAATG
>UINC01001543.1_pt1 | contig 20318 bp, 21 predicted proteins | sample 5385821 | NCBI WGS metagenome assembly UINC01 (sample SAMEA4666929, study PRJEB26691) | marine metagenome | isolation source: Pacific Ocean | place: Pacific Ocean | collected 2011-10-13 | reverse complement strand
CCTCCCTGAGGCGGTCGAGCTCAGGCCAGGGTCGTTCGGGGTTGACATGGTCGGCGGTTACCGGCGAGACGCCACCCCAGTCGTCGATGCCGGCGTCCAGGATCGGACCGAAGTCGTCCGAGAGGTTGGGTGGGGCCTGGAGGTGGATCTCGGGCGGGAGGATCAGGCGGGCGAGAGCTATGGCCTCGAGGTACTCGTCGGTCGGGCAGGGCGGTGCCGCGTGCATCGCCGTGCCCGGCTTGGGCAGGAAGTTCTGGACTATGACCTCCTGGACGTGTCCGTGGCGGCGATGCGATACGGCTATGGCCTCCAGGGCGGCGATGCGGTCGGCACGACCCTCGCCGATCCCTACGAGGATTCCGGTGGTGAACGGGATCGCCAGCCGACCGGCGGCCTCGAGGGTCTCGAGACGCCGCTCCGGGTCCTTGTCTGGGGCCCCGCGGTGGCAGTCGAGGTCCGGACGGAGCGACTCCACCATCATCCCCTGTGAGGGGGCGACGCTCCGGAGGGCGGCGAGCTCGTCGGCGTGCAGGGCACCGGCGTTGGCGTGGGGGAGGAGGCCGGTCTCGGCGACCACCAGCCGGGCCATCTCGGCCAGGAGGTCCAGCGTCGTGGCGTGCCCATGGCGGTCCAGCCAGTCGGCGGCCACCGGATAGCGGAGTTCCGGGCGCTCTCCGAGGGTGAAGAGCGCTTCGTGGCAGCCGGCAGCCGCCCCACGGCGGGCGACGTCCAGTACCTCTTTGGTGGACATATACGGCGACCGGAGCCGGGCTGGCGGCTGGGCGAAGGTGCAGTAGCCGCAGCGGTCCCTGCAGAGCATGGTGAGCGGGATGAACACCTTGGGGCTGTAGGTGATCCGGGTGCCGTGGTGGGCGTCGCGGACCTCCCTGGCCGCAGCGAGCAGGTCCTCGCCGTGCAGGTCGTCGTATGGTCCGGTCATCGATCGGCTCCTGTTGTCTCGGTCGCACGTCCCGGTCCCGGGCGGCTGCGGATGTGGTGGGGTCCGACCGGCTCATGGCAGGCGGGACAGGAGACGGCCTGGTCGAGCGGCGTGCCGCAGGCGTCGTGGACCAGGAGCGTGGGAGGCCCGTCGACGGCGTACCACCGGTCGCCCCAGTGCATCAGGGCCACCAGCGCCGGGGAGAGGTCGGCTCCCTTGCTGGTCAAGTGGTACTCGTGACGGACAGGTCGATCCTGGTAGGGCACCCGGTGCACGATCTCCAGGTCGACCAGGCGCTGGAGCCGGTCGGTCAGGAGGTTGCGGGCGATTCCGAGGTCCTGGTGGAGGCGTTCGAAGCGGCGTACCCCGCGGAAGAGGTCCCGGAGGATGAGCAGGGTCCAACGGTCGCCGACCGCCGCCAGAGTGGCTGCGATGGAACAGCCGTCGGTGGTGGCGTCGTCGGACATGGCCGGAGCGTAGCAGTCAGTTGCGAAATGAAACGCACTTCGCCCGGGAGTCCCGGGCAGGCTGTCAGAACGAGCTGGTCAGAAGATGTCGGTCGGAAGCAGGTGGTCAGAAGGTGGCGGCCTTCGCTCCCAGGTCGGCCAGCAGGTCGTCGAAGGAGGCCACGAACGCGGCCACGCCCTCGTCCTCGAGGACACGGGAGACTTCGGCTAGGTCGACGCCGACGTCGGATACCGCCCGTAGCACGCCGTGGGCGGAATCGGGATCGGTGTCGATGGTCCGGGCGACCGTACCGTGGGCCTCGAAGGCCTCCAGGGTCGCATCGGGGAGGGTGTTCACAGTGTCGGGCCCGATGAGCGTGTCGACGTACAAGGTGTCGGGGTAGGAGGGGTTCTTGGTCGACGTAGAGGCCCACAGTGGCCGCTGCACCCGTGCTCCGCGCTGGACGAGGGACTCCCAGCGCGGGCCTCTGAACACCGTCCGGAACATGTCGTAGGCCACCTGGCCCTGAGCCACCGCAGCACGTCCCCGCAGGGAGAGTGCCTCAGGGCCACCCAGCACATCGAGGCGTCGGTCGACCTCGTTGTCGGTGCGGCTGATGAAGAACGACGCCACCGAGGAGACCCCGGAGAGGTCGCCCTGGCAGGACTCCAGGCCTGACACGTAGGCCTCCATCACCTCGCGGTAGCGGTCCAGCGAGAAGATGAGGGTGACGTTGATGCTTCGGCCCTCCGAGATCATCCGGTGGATAGCCGGGATGCCCTCGGCGGTGGCCGGGATCTTCACGTAGAGGTTCGGCCGGTCGATGCGATCGTGGAGCTCGCGGGCCGCTGCGATCGTGCCCCCGGTGTCCGTGGCCAGCCGGGGATCCACCTCCACGGAGACGTAGCCGTCGAGGCCGTCCGAGGACTCGTGGACCGGACGCAGGATCTCAAGAGCGTCCATGATGTCGCGGACCACGAGCTTCCAGTAGCTCTCCTCGACGCTGGCGCCCTCAGCCGTGAGGGAACGGAGCTGTTCGTCGTAGGCGTCGGTGCCCGTCATGGCCTTCTGGAAGATGGATGGGTTGGAGGTGATCCCGCGTGCCCCGCGGTCGACCCAGCCCTGCAGTTCGCCAGAGACGATCCAGCTGCGCTTCAGGTTGTCCAGCCAGGGACTCTGGCCCTGTTCGGAGTAGAGGTCGTGGAGTCGGCTCATCGCAGTCCCCCGGGTCGGTCCAGGAGCGATTCTGCGGCAGTCACCACGGCGTCCGGGGTGATCCCCAGCTCGGCCATGGCCCGTTCGCCTGGTGCCGAGGCGCCGAACCGGTCGATGCCCACGCTCCGGTCGGCCCACCGCGCCCATCCGAAGGTCACGCCGGCCTCCACGGAGAGGGTGGGGACCCCATCGGGGAGGACGCTGCAGCGGTAGTCGTCGGCCTGCTCGGCGAACAGCTCCATGCACGGCATTGACACCACCCGTACCGCCCGCCCTGCGGCGGTCAGCGTTGCCGCAGCATCCAGAGCGACGGACACCTCGCTGCCGGTGCCGATCAGCACCACTTCCGGGACACCGTCCGAATCGGCCAGCACGTAGGCGCCGCTTGCGACGGCGGCGTGGTCGGTGGTCCCTTCGAGTACCGGTACGTCCTGGCGGGTGAGGAGGAGGGCTACGGGCCCGTGGCTCTCCACGATGTGGCGCCAGACGGCGGCGGTCTCATTGGCATCGGCTGGGCGGAAGACTTCGATGCCCGGTATAGCGCGGAGCGCTGCAACATGCTCGACGGGCTGGTGGGTGGGTCCGTCCTCGCCGACCCCTACGGAATCGTGGCTCCAGACGAAGACCGTCCGGGCCGAGCTCAGGGCGGCCAGGCGGACCGCGCCGCGCATGTAGTCGCTGAAGACGAGGAAGGTGCCGTTGACCGGGCGCATTCCACCATGGAGTGCCATGCCGTTGGAGATGGCGCCCATGGCGTGCTCGCGAACCCCGAAGTACAGCTGGCGTCCCTCGGGGCAGTCAGGACCCTGGACGCCATGGTCCCTGATGGTGGTGCCGGTGTTGCCGGTCAGGTCGGCTCCGCCGCCCATCAGGCCGGGGACCACGTCCAACAGGGCCTGCAGGCAGGCGTTGCTGGCCTTCCGGGTGGCCACCGCACCGCCGGCATCCCAGGTCGGTAGGCGGTCGGCCCACCCGTCGACACCCCCGCCGGCCTGAGCCGCGTCCCATGCGGCGCGGTCGCCGTCGAATGCCGCCAGGCGTCCCTCCCAGGCGGTACGTGCCGAGGCCCCCCGACGCCCGGCGCTTCGATACTGCTCCAGGACCCGATCCGGGACCCAGAAGGACTCGTCCTCCGGAAGGCCCATGCGGCGCTTCGTCTCGGCAATGCCATCGGCGGTCAGCGAGTAACCGTGGGCGGCCGGGTTGTCGACGTCGGGGGAGGGATGCCCGATGTGGGTCCGGAGCACGACGAGCGAGGGTCGGTCTCCGACGGCCATGGCGCTGCGGATGCCGCCTTCGATGGCGTCCAGGTCCTCAGCGGCCTCGCCGAGGTCGACCACGTGCCAGCCATAGGCCCGGAAGCGTGCCGGGGCATCGTCCGAGAGGGCCAACTCTGCCGGTCCGTCGATGGTCACGTGGTTGTCGTCGTAGACGGCGACGAGGCGCCCCAGTCCCTGATGACCGGCCAGGGATGCCGCCTCATGGGATATGCCCTCGGCGAGGTCGCCGTCCCCGCAAATGGCGAAGGTGTGGTGGTCGGTCAGCCCTGAACCGAATCGGGCCCGGAGGTTCCGCTCGGCGATGGCCATGCCGACGGCGTTGGCGAGGCCCTGGCCGAGCGGACCGGTGGTGACCTCGACGCCCGCCGTGTGGCCCGCCTCCGGGTGGCCAGGGGTGGCGGAGCCCCACTGCCGGAAGTCCCTGAGGTCGTCCAGGGTCAGGCCGTGACCGGTCAGGTGGAGCATGGAGTACAGCAGGATCGAGGCGTGTCCGGCCGAGAGGATGAAGCGGTCGCGGTCGGGCCACGACGGGTCGGCGGCGTCGTACGTGAGTATCCGCGTCCAGAGCACGTGGGCCAGTGGCGCCAGGGCCATGGCGGTCCCCTGGTGGCCGGACCGTGCGGCGTGGGGTGCGTCCATGGCCAGACCCCGGATCACGTCGATCGCGAGTGCCTCGACGTCGCCGTCGAAGCCCGATCCGGTGGGCTCGGCGTCCGTCATGATCCCACCACCGCGTCGGCCCCTGCTCGATTACCTAGCCGGGCACCCTAACCGCGACGGCCGTCGCTCTAGGCCACCTGACGGGACCCGTCCGGAGGCATCTCGGAGGCCCCGGTACCCAGCAGGAGCGCCGAGGCGGTGAAGCCGTGGAGGTGGTGTCGGCGTCCTACCGGACCGATCTCACCGGCGCAGAACATGCCGGCCACATCGGTCGTTCCCAGACCGTCCACGAAATGGCCCGCATCGTGGCCGGGGGTGCCGAAGAGGTGTCGTCCCCGACCGTTGCAGGTGAAGACCAGGGCGCTCTCGGCCCGGTGGGGGCGAAGTCGTGCGGCAAGGTCCCGGGTCGCCGCTCCGGCATCCCGGACCTGGAACTGGAGGGTGGTTCCGACCTCGACCCGCTCGCCGATGGCCACCGTCCCCGACCCCCGGTCGGCCCCCAGGACGGGTCTGATGAGGAAGTCGCCGGCGGCGAAGGCCGACAGGTGCTCGTCGATGACGATTCCCACGTGGAGTCCGCGGCGAAGGCGGTTCCGGGTCGCCTCGTCGACGCCGGACACCACCTCCTCGAGGCGCTCAAGGGCCGGACGGCCGCCCAGGGTTCGGACCAGGTTTCCCTCCACGCTGGTCACGACGAACGGATCGCCCACCGGGCGGCACCCCTGTGCCACCACGGGCAGGGCTCCGAGCCCCGGCGGCAGGACCACGGCGACGGCGCCGTCGGAGAATGCCTCGCAGTCGAGGAGAAGCCTGTTGCCGCCGCGCTGTCCTGCTGCCGAGGCCAGGCCGCCCACCGCCGTGAGGGCGGGGTCGATCGAGTCCAGGAGCCCGTCGATGTCGAAGCCGAAGGGGTCTGCGACCACAAGGACGCTGCTGCCGGCGTCCAGGCCGGTTGGAAGACTCGCCCCGTCCAACCGGTACGCCTCCACGGGCCCGGTCCACCCGGCCCAGAGCACCAGGCCCGGCGCCTCCTCCACCTCCTGGCGCTGGGCCAGCACCGCCCCCGCGGTGCATCCGAGCAGGTGGGCGGGTGCGAGCGTCTGGTTGACCGTCTGGGCAATCTGGGCAGCCCGGTCGACATGGGCCGTCGAGAGGAACATGACGGCCAGGTCGGGCCCGGGTCCGAGCCGGTCGAGTACCTCTCCGACCACCTCTCCGACAGCGGTCGCCGCGTCGGGATGTCCGGAGAGGGCTACGGCGTAGGCCACAGACTGACTGTCAGTCGGCGGACGGTCCGGGCGGGAGGAGCGTGTACGGCACGACCGTGGCGGGGCCCTGGTCGATGCGGCAGGCGGCCTCCACGGTGCCGAACTCATGGAACTCCAACTCGGCCCGGACGAGGCGGTAGCCGAACCTTCCGGGTTCGACGGCGATGGGCTGGACGTTGCGGGCCAACTGCTCCCCGTCGCGGGTGAACACCACCTCCAGCACGGCCTGGCCGGAGTGGTCGGCAGGGCAGCGGACCATGACCATGAGGTGGGGAGACCAGGTCACGGGGGCCGGCCCGGGTGATGCCGCGCTGAACTGGACGCCGGTCAGGTCGATGTGCGTGGCTCCACCGGGCACCTGTCGGAGCTCCAGTCCCTCGAAGAAGAGGGCCGCGAGGATCTGCATATGGCGAACCTAGACGACAGGCCGCAACCCCTAGCATGGCGCTCCGTGAACCGGCGCCTGGTCCTCCCGCTGTTCCTGTTCACGGTGGCAGTCCTGGCCGGGGTGCAGGCACAGCGGACCGACGGCTCGGCCGCCGCCTACGAGCCCACGGCCGGTCGCCTGCCGGCCCGGACGGTCACGCCCCTCCTTTCCGTCCGTCGGGTGCCAGAGTTCCTGCAGGCGCCGACAGCGGTACGAAACCTCAGGGCCGACCTGCACGGGGCGGTCGCCGGCCTGCCGGAGGGCACCTGCGTAGAGGTCGCCGAGCATGGCCACCAGCTCTACACGCTAGAGGCCGGCCGGGGGCTGGTTCCGGCGAGCGCGCAGAAGCTCCTGACCGGTCTGGCCGCGTTGCGGCACCTCGGCCCGGCCATGGTCCTCAGCACCCGGGTGGTGGCCGAGGTACCGGTGGTCGACGGCATGGTCGACGGCGACGTCTGGCTGGTGGGTGGCGGCGACCCGCTCCTGATGACGGCCGGATATGCGGCCCGGTTCGATGACCCGGGCCCCTACACGGACCTCGGTGACCTGGCCCTCGCCCTCGTGGAGGCAGGCGTACGCGAGGTCAACGGCGGGATCGTGGGCGACGAGTCCCGGTACGACGCCATCCGCTACCTGGGAACCTGGCCGGATCGCTTCAAGCCCGGTTGGTCCATCCAGTCCGGCCCACTCAGTGCCCTGAGCGTGGACGACGGCTTCCAGAACTGGGACGCGCTGAACACGGCAGCATCCCTTGGCACGCCCGCCGGGGATCCGGCTGAGAATGCCGCCCGACTGTTCGACGACCTGCTGGAGGCGGAGGGCGTGCTCATCCGACGACGGCCCGATTCGGGCCGTGCGCCGGCCCATCCGGGGATGGTCACCCTGGCCGTGGTCGGGTCGCCCCCGGTCAGCGCCCTGGTCGAGCAGATGCTGGTGGAGAGCGACAACACCACCGCCGAGCTGCTGTTGAAGGAGATGGGGTGGACGCCGGCCGATCGTGGGACGACGGTGGCAGGGATCGCGGTCCTGTTGGACACGCTGGAAAGAGCAGGGCACCGGATCGAAGGAGTCGTACCCCAGGACGGCTCGGGACTGGATCCCGACAACCGTGTGACCTGCTCGCTGCTGGTGGACCTCCTGGGCGACGAGGTGCACGGTGACCTGCTGGTCGCCTCGCTTCCGTTGGCAGGGGAGCGCGGGACGATGAAGAACCGCTTCGTGGGAACTGCCGGTGAGGGCCGAATCCGAGCGAAGACGGGAACGCTCCGCGGAGCCAGCAGCCTTGCCGGCGTGGCCGACACGCCCGCCGGCCGTCGGCTGGCCTTCGCCGTGATCAGCAACGGGGAGCTTCCGTACGAGATCCGCGACCTCCACGAGGATGTCATCCTGGCGCTTCTCTCCTATCCGGCAGGCCCCGCCGCGGAGGTTCTGGGGCCGCGACCGGTGGTGGGCTGACCGTCGCCTCCGATCCGTCGGCTTCCGATGCTTCCGCTGGGAACAGTTCTTTTTCCCAGCGGCGTCCTGCCGCTGCAGCTCTTCGAGGACCGCTACCGCCGGATGATCGTCGACGTCCTGGCCGCGGACCGTGAGCTCGGCATCGTCCTAATCCTCCGAGGGAGTGAGGTGGGCGGCGGGGACCTCAGGTACGACGTGGGGACACGGTCACGGGTGCTTGAGGCCCGGGAGGCTCCCGACGGACGTTGGTCGGTCGTCGTCGTCGGGCTGCAGCGGGTGCGGGTGGATCGCTGGATGCCGGATGATCCCTATCCGGTTGCCGACGTCCGACCCATGCCCGACCTCCCGGGTCCCGGTATTGACTCCGCCTCCTACCGTTCGCTGGAGTCCAGGCTGCGGCGCCTGTTGGCCGGCCTGACGGAGCTGGGCGACCCGGTGGAGGCGGCCACCTTCGACCTCGCAGACGACCCGGCTCTCGGCACCCTGCAGATGGGAGCACTGGGACCCTTCACGTCCTACGACCGTCAACGACTCCTGGAGGCTGACCTGGTGGTGGAGCGCTGCGGGATCCTCGACGGCCTGCTGGACGGAGCCCAGGGGGTGGTGGACATGCGGCTGGGGCTGGACTGGGACGCCGGCGGGCCCGCCGCCGGGTCCTCCCGGTAGCGTGGTCGCCCCATGGGATCCGACCGCTTCTCCGAGGACCGGACCACCGGCGACCTTCCGGACCTGCTGAGGCGCTACCTCCGCCAGGAGACGGTCGAGCCGCTCCGGTCGGCCGGCCGCTTTCTCCTGTTCGGCCTTGTCGGAGCCTCCCTCCTGGGCCTCGGGACGGTCCTGCTGGTAGTGGGTGGCCTCCGGGCCCTCCAGGCGTCGTCGCTCCTGGAAGGCTCGTGGTCCTGGGTGCCGTATCTGGCCGCAGCCCTGGTCCTGGGAGCGGTGGCCGGCCTCACGGTGTCCCACATCGGCGGACGGACGAACCTGGATGGATGAGGACCGCATCACCAGAGACGACCTCGAGGCAGAGTTGCGAGCCGTGGTCGGCGATCCCGAGGGGCCTGTCGCCGGCCGGCGTCCGACCCTGGTGGTGGTCGCCGCGGTGACCGTCGGGTTCGTGGTGGCCGTGGCCTACATGGTCGGGCGGCGGGCCGGCCGACTCCGCTCCACGGTCGTAGAGGTCCGTCGCTTCTGATGTCGGAATTCGGCTCGACGCTCCTCGGGCGGGGGGTTCGCCGGGGGATGTTCGGCGGGCACCGGGGGTGGCAGGGTGTTCTCCTGGTGGTCCTGGGCGCCCGGCTACTGCGTCTCCTGGGTGGCCGTCGCCCGGTCGTCCACCGGACCCGACTGGAGGTCGGCGAGGCACTTGAGGTCCGACACCTGGGCAGCGGGGGCGGAGGCCGGTGATCGTCGAACTCCGGAACCCGACCCGCACGGTGGAGCTGGATGGCCCGATGGCCGTCACGGCCCTCCTGGCCCGCCTGGGCATACCCCGCGAGACTGTCCTGGTGATCAGGGACGGAACCCTGGTTCCGGGAGACGCCATGCTCGAGGCCGGCGACCGGGTGGAGGTCCGCTCGGTGATCTCCGGAGGCGCCCGGTGAAGTGCCGGGTCTGTCGCGGTCCAGCCGTCATCGACGTCCGGCGCCACAACGCCAACTTCTGCGCGGAGCACTTCCTGCGGCTGTGTCGTGACCAGGTGGCCAGGGCCATAGGCGACCACGAGATGCTCGACCCCGGCGACCGGGTCCTGGTGGCCGTCTCGGGTGGGAAGGACTCCCTGGCCGTCTGGGACATCCTGGTCGAGTTGGGCTACCGGGCCGACGGGCTGTACCTGGGCCTCGGCATCGACGGCTACAGCCCGGAGTCCGAGGCCTTCGCCCGGGCGTTCGCCGACGAACGGGGACTCTCCCTCGAGGTTGTCGACCTGCCGACGGACTACGGCTACGACATCCGAAACGCCGCCCGCACGGCCAAGCGGGTTCCGTGCAGTGCCTGCGGGCTGTCTAAGCGACACATATTCGACGAGGCTGCCAGGAGGGGTGCATACGGCGCCGTGGCCACCGGCCACAACCTGGACGACGAGGCGGCGGTGCTGCTCGGCAACGTGCTCCGGTGGCAGGGGGAGTACCTGGCCAGGCAGCGACCTGTGCTGCCTGCCGGCGACGGCTTCCCCCGCAAGGTCAAGCCGCTGGTCCGACTGGGGGAGCGGGAGATGGCCGCCTACTGCGTGCTGCGTGGCATCGACTACATGGTCGAGGAGTGTCCGATGGCCGCTGGGAACAAGCACATCGGCTACAAGGAGGCCCTCAACTCCATCGAAGAGCGGTCACCGGGAACAAAGCAGGCCTTCTACTTCGGGTTCCTGGATCGGGCGGTCGACCGGTTCGCCCCGGACGACGACGAACGCCCGGCGATCGGCAGGTGTGTGCGATGCGGCGCTCCGGCCGGCGGCGAGGTCTGCGCCTTCTGCCACCTCCTCGAACGGATCGGCGGCCACCTACCGTCTGATGTCCCGGACGTCCCGGTCCACCTGGGTCGAGGCGTTCCAGAGGCCTCCTCGTGAGCAGGAGGTTCGAAGTGGGTGACCAGGTCCTCCTGGTCGACCGCAAGCAACGCCGCTACCTCATCGCCCTCGTCGACGGAGGCGAGTTCCACTCCCACACCGGCGTGGTTGCCCACGACGGGATACTCGGCGCCTTCGAGGGGGTCTCCCTGCGGTCCAGTCGGGGGGGCGCCTTCACTGCCTTCCGACCCACGCTGGCCGACTTCGTCATCAAGATGCCGCGCGGGGCCCAGGTGATCTATCCGAAGGACCTGGGCCCGCTCCTGATGCTGGTCGACCTCTTCCCGGGAGCCCGGGTCCTGGAGTCGGGGGTCGGATCCGGAGCACTCTCGATGACGATGCTGCGGGCGGGGGCCGAGGTCACCGGCTACGAACTCCGCGAGGACTTTGCGTCCCGGGCCAGGGCCAACGTCACGACGATGCTGGGCGAGGAAGCCCTGGAGCACTACGACGTACAGATTCGGGATGCCTACGACGGAATCGACGGCACCGACTTCGACAGGGTCGTCCTGGACCTACCCGAGCCCTGGCGGGTGGTTCCCCATGCCGCCGGCTCCCTGCACGCCGGCGGCATCATCGTTGCCTACACGCCCAGCATCACCCAGGTGATCCGTTTCCGGGAGTCGCTGGACGCCCACGGCTTCAGGTTTGCCGAGACCGTCGAGGTCCTGAACCGGACCTGGCATGTGGAGGGGCAGGCGGTCCGACCGGACCACCGAATGGTGGCCCACACGGCATTCCTGACACACGCGCGCCTTCTAGGCCCATGACGGCCCGGCGGGTCGCTGCCGCCGTAGCAGTGTGCCTGCTGGCCTACTCGGTCGTCCTGCTGGTGGCCAACCTGACGGGTGGCGAGGTCGAGTCCATCGGTCCAGCGGCGGCCACCTCCACGATTGCCGGTGGAGATGCCGGCACCGGGGACGGCCAGCGGCCTCCTACGGGTCACGGAATCCAACCTGCGCTCCTCGAGCGTCTCCAGGCCTCGACGGTGCAGGTACGGGGACTCGACTGCCGTGCGGCGCAGTTCGGGACGGGCTTCGTCGTGGGGTCGGACCTGATCGCCACGGGAGCCCATGTGGTGGCCGGAATCAAGGCGCCCATCGTGAGGGTCTACGGAACCGATGTCCCCACCAGGGTGGTGGCCTTCGATCCGGTGAGCGACCTGGCTCTCCTCCGGCCGGCCGACGACCTCGGCCTACCCCAGGCGCTGGCGCTGGGTCAGACCGAGGCCGGATCCGTCGGGGCCGTACTGGCCCATGACGACGATGGAGGTCCGGTGGTCCTGCCGGTGCTGGTCCAGCGCCTGATCCGTGCGACCGGTGAGGACATCTACGGGATACCGGCCGGCGGACGCGACGCCCTGGAACTCTCGGCGAGGATCCACTCCGGCCATTCGGGAGCGCCGGTGGTGGACGGGGAGGGAACGGTGGTCGGGGTGCTGTTCTCCAGGCTGCGGGGAGGCGGATCGGTGGCCTATGCCGTGCAGAGCAACGAGCTGGTCGCCCTCATCGAGGGCCTGTCAGCCGGGGCCCGGCCGGCCGGCCCCTGTCGTTGAACCACATCCGAACGGCGGATGGTCCGAAAACGGGAGATGGACGGCCCGGAGGCCGCCCATCCGAAACTGACGGAGTCAGGCCAGTTCGATGAAGATGCACTCGCCGGGGCACTCCTCGGCCGACTCGATGGTGGCCTCCTCCAGCCCGTCGGGCACCGGAGCGACGCCGGCAGCGCCGCCGGGCTCACTGAGGATCTTGTCGCCGTCCTTCACATAGGCCAGGCCGTCGTCCAGCATGGCGAACACATCGGGGGCAATCTCCTCGCAGAGGCCGTCGCCAGTGCACAGATCCTGATCGATCCAGACCTTCATCGTCTTCTGGTTCCTCTCTACCGGCACAGGAATGCCCTGCACCGCGACTATCTGCCAGCCGGCGCGGCCCCGGGTGCGCGGCCCAACTTCGACTGAGCCTCCGGTCAGAGCGGGATCATACCGCTACCCGAAGGGCTTCCATGGGATTGCCCGGTAGGCATTGGCCTCCCGGGCAACGGCCACCCGACGCTAGGGTCGCGTCCGGGAGGGGAGTCTTGGGAGACGAGCTGCAGGTCCCGGAAGGGACCGATGAACCGGTTGAGGATGTTGCCGCGGATGCGGTCGATCTCGAGCGCGAGGTCGCCGAACTCCGCCGGCGCCTTATCGAGGCTCCGCGCCAACTGAGCCTCCTGGAGTCCGAGGTGAGGGACGCCGGACGGGAGTTGGCGAGGGCCAACGCCCGCAACCAGAAGCTCAACTCCACCCTGGAGACGGCCAGGGAGCGCATTACCGTGCTGCGCGAGGAGGTCGAGAAGCTCTCCCAGCCACCCTCGGCCTACGGCACCGTGGTCCAGGTCAACGACGACGGGTCGGCCGACGTCCATTCGGGCGGCCGCAAGATGCGCGTCGGGGTGCATCCCGACCTCGCAGACGACCTGACCCCGGGCCAGGAGGTCGTCCTCAACGACGCCATGAGCATCGTGCTGGCCAGGAGCCACGAGACCACCGGCGAGGTCGTCACCGTGAGGGAGGTCATGGCCGGTGGACTCCGGGCCGTGGTCGTGGGCCGTGCGGACGAGGAGAAGGTCGTCGAGTTAGGCGCCGATCTCGTCGGCGTCGGGCTTCACAGCGGCGACTCGGCGATGCTTGACCCGCGGTCCGGCCTTCTCCTGGAGCGGCTTCCCCGACCCGGCGTGGAGGATCTGGTTCTGGAGGAAGTGCCTGACATCACGTACGAGGACGTCGGTGGCCTGGATCGCCAGATAGAGCAGATCGTCGACGCCGTCGAGCTGCCCTTCCTGCACCAGGACCTGTTCGCCGAGTACAAGCTGCCCGCCCCCAAGGGAATCCTCCTCTACGGCCCCCCGGGCTGCGGCAAGACCCTCATCGCCAAGGCGGTCGCGAACTCGCTGGCCACCAAGGTGGCCGAGGTGTCCGGAGACGTGGAGGCGCGCAGTTACTTCCTGAACATCAAGGGCCCGGAGCTGCTCAACAAGTACGTGGGGGAGACCGAGCGACAGATTCGACTGGTGTTCCAGCGGGCGAGGGAGAAGTCCGAGCAGGGCTGGCCGGTGATCGTCTTCTTCGACGAGATGGAGTCCCTCTTCCGGACCCGCGGTACGGGAATCAGCTCGGACATCGAGTCGACCATCGTGCCTCAACTCCTGGCCGAGATCGACGGCGTCGAGACCCTGCGGAACGTCATAGTGATAGGTGCCTCCAACAGGGAGGACCTCATCGACCCGGCCATCCTGCGGCCGGGACGGCTCGACGTGAAGATCAAGATCGAGCGTCCTGACGCCGTCGCCGCGGCCCAGATCTTCTCCCGCTACCTGGTGGGGGACCTGCCGATCGACGAGGCGTCCATCGAGACGATCGGGGGCGGGGATCGCAACAAGGCGGCGCTGGCCATGATCGACGACGCGGTGGCCGAGATGTACTCCGAGGAGGACCGGAACCGCTTCCTCGAGGTGACCTACCAGAACGGCGACAAGGAGGTCCTGTACTTCCGGGACTTCGCCTCGGGGGCCATGGTGGAGAACATCGTCCGCCGTGCGAAGAAGTCAGCCATCAAGCGCCAGTTGGCCGGTGGTCCAAGGGGAATCTGCCCGGAGGACATGGTCCAGTCGGTACGTCAGGAGTTCGCCGAACACGAGGACCTGCCCAACACGACCAATCCCGACGACTGGGCGAAGATCTCCGGCAAGAAGGGCGAGCGGATCGTCTACGTCCGGACGCTCGTGACCAACCACGACGACCAGTCCGGCGGTCGTTCGATCGAGGGCGTCGGTACCGGGCAGTACCTCTGACGTCTCCAGCGGCGTCGGATTCCGGTCCCGTCGGCCGGCCGGAAGCTACAAGTAGGGTCCGGCCATGGCCGTCCCCAAGACCCTTGGCATCGAGACCGAGTACGGGATAGTCCACCGCGGGGTCGACGACCCGAACCCGATCAGCGCATCCTCGCTGCTGATCAACGCCTACCTGAGCCGTCGTGCGGATCCGGGTGGGGGACCGGGCGCCCCGCGGGTGGGGTGGGACTTCGTCGACGAGTCGCCGGCGGTCGACGTCCGTGGTTTCACGCTGCTGGACGCCATGGCGCCGGAGATCGAGACCCACCTGGTCAACGCCGTGCTCACCAACGGGGCCCGCTACTACGTCGACCATGCCCACCCCGAGCTATCCACCCCGGAGTGCGCCGACGCGTTGTCGGTGGTGCTCCAGGATCGGGCCGCCGAGATGATCCTGATCGAGTCCATGGAGGCGGCCAACGAGTTCCTACCCGAGGACCAGGAACTCGTCGTATACAAGAACAACTCGGATGGCAAGGGCAACAGCTACGGCTGCCACGAGAACTACCTGATGGACCGATCCACCCCATTCGGCCGGATCGTCCAGCACGCCACCACGCACTTCGTGACCCGGCAGGTATTCACCGGAGCGGGCAAGGTCGGCTGCGAGTTGCCCCACCGGGATCGGAGCCACATCGAGTTCCAGCTCACGCAGCGGGCCGACTTCTTCGAGGAGGAGGTCGGCCTGGAGACGACCCTGAAGCGGCCCATAATCAACACCCGCGACGAGCCCCACGCCGATCCCCTCAGGTACAGGCGGCTGCACGTCATCGTGGGAGACGCCAACCTCTGCGAGGTGGCCACGTTCCTCAAGTTGGGGACCACCGCCATCGTCCTCGGGATGGTGGAGGACGACGTGCTGGACTCGACGGTGGCGGTGGCCGATCCTGTCCGGGCCCTGCAGGCCGTGTCGTGGGACCTCACCATGTCGGAATCGCTGCTCCTTACGGACGGCCGGACCGCGACCGCCATGGACCTCCAGTGGGAGCTGCTGGAATCCGCCCAGAAGTACCTGCTGGACCGGGGCCCGGAGTCGGTCGGGGGCCCGATCGCCGAGCAGGTCGTGGAGCGCTGGGAGCAGGTCCTCTCCGGTTTGGAGCGGGATCCGACCAGCCTGATCGGCCAGGTCGACTGGGTCACCAAGCGCCACCTCGTGGACGGGTTCCGGGATCGCCATGCCCTGTCGGCTGACGATCTCAGGCTGGCCGCCCTGGACCTCCAGTACCACGACCTGCGGCCCGGTCGCTCGCTGTTCGCCCGCATGGGTGCCGAGGTGCTGGTGGATCCCGTCGATGTCCGCAGGGCGACCAACCATCCCCCCACCGACACCCGGGCGTACTTCCGGGGCCGCTGCCTGGCCCTCTGGCCGGAGCGCATCGTGGCGGCCAACTGGGATTCCATGGTCTTCGATGTGGGAGGCGAAGCCCTGCGCCGGGTTCCGATGATGGAGCCCTCCCGCGGCACGGAGGAACACGTCGGTACGCTCCTCGACACCTGCGGGTCGGTCGAGGAACTGCTCGAACGGCTCTCGGGCTGAGGCCGCACGGAGGAACGCATGGCTGAACGGGAACAACGACAGCGTGGTGGTTCGGATCGGACTGCGGAGGAGGCCGAGGTCACCGACGTGGCCGCCACCCCGGCGTCCACCGAGCGGTCCGACCGCCTCAAGGGGGAGATGGACGACCTCCTTGACGAGATCGACGAGGTGCTGGAGTCCAATGCCGAGGAGTTCGTGAAGAGCTACATCCAGAAGGGCGGCGAGTAGCCTGTCGTCGGCGGCGGGTTAGCCTCCGGCACGTGACGCTTCCCCTCTTCATTCCCGGCGACGACCCGGGTCCCGACTTCCTCGGACTCCTTGACAGGATCGGTGTCGGCGCTTTCAAGCCGACCGGGGCGTTCGACACCGCCCAGATCACCCACGGCACGACCGTCGTGGCGATCCGGTACGCGAACGGCGTGGTCATGGCCGGGGATCGACGCGCCACCACCGGACACCTCATCAGCCATCGCTCAATCGAGAAGGTGTTCCCCGCAGACAGTTACTCGGGCATTGCAATCGCCGGCGCGGCCGGGCCGGCCATGCAGATGGTTCGCCTCTTCCAACTGCAACTGGAGCACTACGAGAAGGTGGAGGGCAGCCCGCTGAGCCTGGACGGCAAGGCCAACCAGCTCAGCCAGATGCTCCGCAACCACATGCCGGCGGCCATGCAGGGCCTGGGCGTCGTGCCGCTGTTCGCCGGATACGACGTCCGCCAGGGGCAGGGCCGCCTCTTCCAGTTCGACATGACCGGTGGTCGCTACGAGGAGAGGGACTACGCGGCGACCGGATCCGGTGGCCTCCACGCGTCGACGGTGGTCAAGCTCAGGCACCATGGGGGAATCGGGGCCGACGAGGCGATCGACGTTGTGGTCGAGGCGCTGTTCCAGGCTGCGGACGAGGACAGCGCCACCGGTGGACCGGACCCGGTACGCGGCATATATCCCGTGATCGCCACGATCACCGCCGAGGGCTTCGAGCGCCTGGCCGACGAGGACGTGGCCTCCCGGACCTCGACCCTGATCAGCCGTCTCGGAGGTGCATCGTGAGCATGCCGATGTACATCTCGCCCGAGCAGCTGATGAAGGACAAGGCCGACTACGCCCGCAAGGGCATCGCCAGGGGACGGGCTGCCATCGGTTGCACCTATGCCGATGGCGTCCTGCTCTGCGCTGAGAACCCCTCCAACACCCTCCGCAAGGTCAGCGAGATCTACGACCGCATCGGCTTCGTCGGGGTCGGCCGCTACAACGAGTTCGACCAGCTCCGCATCGCCGGGGTGCGCCACGCCGACTTCAAGGGCTACTCCTTCAGCCGTGACGACGTGGACGCCAGGTCGCTGGCCAACCAGTACGCCCAGGCCCTCGGGCACAACTTCACCCACGAGATTAAGCCGCTCGAGGTCGAGATGCTGGTGGCCGAGATGAGCGAGGAGGACGGTGGAGACCAGCTGTTCCACCTGCTCTACGACGGCACCGTGATGGACATGACCTCGTTCGTGGTCATCGGCGGCGAGGCCGATGCCATCCGGGAGCGCCTGGAGGCGACGTGGTCCAGGGAGGCCGACCTGAGCGCAGCCCTCGGTTCGGCGGTGGGAGCCCTGGCAGGACCCGATCGGGCGCTTGTCGGCGACGACCTCGAGGTGGCGATCCTGGCACGCCAGAACGGCCGTCGTGCCTTTCGGCGGATCGAGGGCGACGACCTCGACGCCCTGCTGGCGTGACGGTCAGCGGCGACCCGTTAGCCATCGGACGCCGGCGACCCTGAGGACCCGACGGTGCAGCGCCGGATCTACGGGATAGAGAACGAGTACGGCATCACGTGCACGGTCGACGGAGCACGTCGCCTCAGCCCGGACGAGGTGGCCCGCTACCTGTTCCGGCGGGTGGTCTCCTGGGGACGCAGCTCGAACGTGTTCCTGGTGAACGGTGCGCGCCTCTACCTCGACGTGGGATCGCATCCCGAGTACGCCACGCCGGAGTGCGACTCCGTCGGTGACGTCATCACCCATGACAAGGCCGGGGAGCGGATCCTCGAACAGCTTGTGTCCAGCGCCGAGGACCGTCTCCGGGATGAGGGCATCGACGGCGACATCTTCCTCTTCAAGAACAACACGGACTCGGCCAACAACTCCTACGGGTGCCACGAGAACTACCTGACGACCCGCCGGGACGACCTCTCGGACTACGACGAGGTCCTGATCCCCTTCCTGGTGAGCCGCCAGATCTGGGCCGGGGCCGGGAAGATCTACGAGAATCCCCGGGGTGGTGCCGGGTTCAGCATCAGCCAGAGGGCCGCCCACATCTGGGAGGGCGTCTCCAGTGCCACGACCCGCTCCCGGCCGATCATCAACTCTCGGGACGAGCCCCACGCCGACGCCGAGAGGTACCGACGCCTCCACGTGATCGTCGGGGACTCGAACATGAGCGAGTACGCCGCCTTCCTCAAGGTCGGAGCATGCGGGTTCCTGCTGCGGATGCTGGAGGAACCCAGCGTGGTCTTCCGGGACATGACGCTGGAGAATCCGATACGGGCGATTCGGGAGATCAGCAACGACCTAACCTGCCGGCGGCCGATCCGCCTGGCCAGCGGGCGCGAGGTGACTGCGCTGGACATCCAGCGGGAGTTCCTGGATCGTGCGCTCCGGTTCGCCGATCGGCGGGAGACCACCGCCGAGGAGGACCGGGTGCTGGCCATGTGGGAACACTGCCTGGACGGCATCGAGCGGGATCCCCTGAGCCTCGACCGGGAGTGCGACTGGGTCGCCAAGTACCGCTTGGTAGAGGCATTCCGGGAGCGACACGGCCTGGCCCTCTCGGACCCCAGGGTCCTCCTCCTCGACCTCCAGTACCACGACGTGAACAGGCGACGGGGGCTCTTCTACCGCATGCAGGACCGGGGGCTGGTGGAGCGCACAACCACGGATGCGTCCATCGCTGTGGCTGTGGAGGAGGCACCGGCAACAACGCGGGCCAAGCTGCGTGGTGAGTTCATCCGACGGGCCAAGGAACGACGTCGGGACTTCACGGTGGACTGGGTCCACCTCAAGTTGAACGACCAGGCTCAGCGCACCGTCCTCTGCAAGGACCCGTTCCGCTCCGAGGACGACAGGGTGCAGAAGCTCATCGACTCGCTCTGAGCCCTGGTGGGTCGCCTGTGTCCCCGGGACGGCTTGTCATAGAGTGCCGCCATGGCGGCGATGAAGAAGTTGGAGCGGCTCCTGGACCTGGTCGCACTGCTCCTCGAGGCGGAGCGGCCGTTGGGCCGTCATGAGATCCGGGACGGGCTGCCACCCGGCGCCTATGCCGACGACGACGAGGCCTTCCGCCGCACGTTCGAACGCGACAAGGACGAGCTCCGCAATCTTGGGATACCGATTGAGGTGGAGTCCCTTCCCGGGTGGGATGCATCGCAGGCCGGCTATCGGATCCACCGTTCGGCCCTGGAGGCGGACCTCCCGGCGCTGGACCCCGATGAGTTCGCCAGCCTCGCCCTCGCATCGGCCATGGTCCGGTTCGAGGATGTGACGCCCGACGTCCCCATCTGGATGCTGGGTGGAGGCGGCGGGGATGCCGACCTCGACCGGTCGACCCCGCTGGCCGATGTACCCGGGGATCCGGTCGTCCGCGACCTGATGCGCGCCGTGACCGGTGGACGGGTGGTCTCCTTCGGCTACAGGGGGGAGCGTCGGACGGTGGAACCCCACCGGCTGGTGTTCACGAAGGGCCACTGGCAACTCTCGGGCAGGGACCGGAAGCGTGGGGCCGGACGCCAGTACCGGTGCGACCGCTTCGAGACCGGGGTCGACGTCAGCGATGAGATCATGGACCCGCCGGCGGTGCCGATAGACGTCAGTGACGATCACGCCTGGCTCTTCGGGGATGCCGATCTGGTGCCCGTCCGCCTCCTCGTCGACGAACGACACGTCGCATGGCTCACCGGGTTCCTGCGGTCGGCCGAGGTGGTGGAGCGACGCGATGACGGCTCGGTCGTCATCGAGGAGCTGGTCCGGGAACCTGATGCCTTCCGGTCCTTCGTGCTGACCTTCCTGGATGGTGCCGAGGTCCTGGAGCCGGCCTGGTTCCGCGCCGAGATGGTGGCCTGGCTGGAGGCGCTGACTTGAGCGTCCCGAGTGCCGCTGACCGGGTGCATCGCCTCCTTGCTCTAATCCCGTGGCTGGAGGCGACCCACCCCGCTGGAGCCGACATCCAAGCGGTGTCCGACCGGTTCGACTACCCGGCCGGAGACCTCATTCGGGACCTCACCGACGTTGTCAACTTCGTGACCGCGGATCCCTACCAGAGCTTCCTGGTGTTCGACATCGTGGTCACCGAGGATCGCATCCGGGTGGACCGCAACGATCTCCTGGGTAAGCCGATGCGCATGGACCCCGCCGACCTGACGGCCCTGGTGGCGGCGGGCCGGGCCGTGGCGGCTCTTGTCGACGAGGACGACATGGGACCGTTGGAGCGGGCCGTGGCCAAGCTGGCCGGGGCCAGGGGCTCGCTGGAAGAGACGGTGCAGATCCGCCTGTCGGTCGGCGACGAGCCAGTCCTGGATGTGCTCCGGGAGGCGATTCGGACCGGTAGGTGCGTGGACATCGACTACTACTCCTACGGTCGTGACGTGGAGACGACTCGGGTCGTGGAG
>UINC01001542.1_pt1 | contig 20384 bp, 17 predicted proteins | sample 5385821 | NCBI WGS metagenome assembly UINC01 (sample SAMEA4666929, study PRJEB26691) | marine metagenome | isolation source: Pacific Ocean | place: Pacific Ocean | collected 2011-10-13 | reverse complement strand
GTTGAGGTACTAAATAATAATTATGAAAAAGTTTCAACAAACTCTATTCAATTAAAATCTATAAAACTATTAGAAGATCATAATACATTTACTGTTAGTACAGGCCATCAGATTAATTTGTTTACTGGGCCATTATATTTTTTTTATAAAATTATAGATACAATAAAAATTTGTAATGAATTAAAGTCTAAATATCCTGAAAATGAATTTTTACCTATTTATTGGATGGCCTGTGAAGATCACGATTTTAAAGAAATAAATTTTTTTAAAACAACCAATAAAAGGTTTGACTGGGACATATCTACTAAAGGTAAGGTTGGGGAATTAAGAACCCAATCTTTAAAAGCTTTATTTAATGAAATGAAAGATTTTTTTGGAAAAGAAAATATAAATTCAAAAAAACTGTTAAAATTATTTAAAGATGCTTATTTAAATAACGAAAAACTATCAAATGCAACTTTTAGTTTAGTTCATAGCTTGTTTAGAAAATATGGTCTTTTAATATTAAACCCTGATGATGTAAAACTTAAAAACATTATTTGTAATGACATTATAGAAGAAATAAAAAAACAAGATTGTTATAAAAGTGTTAAGGAAACAAATAAAAAATTAAGTGACATAAATATTAAACCCCAGGTAAATCCTAGAAAAATAAATCTATTTTATATAAATAATAATTTACGTTCTAGAATTGAAAAAAAGAATTCTCAATACAATGTCTTAGGCACAAAAAAAACGTTTTCAAAAATTGATATTATAAATGAAATAAACAATTATCCAGAAAGATTTTCTCCTAATGTTTTATTAAGGCCTTTATACCAAGAAAAGATTCTTCCAAATCTGGCATATGTTGGTGGAGGAAGTGAAATTGCTTATTGGCTTCAACTAAAATCTTTTTTTAAAATAAAAAAAATCCCATTTCCAATTTTAAAGGTTAGAGATTCTGTTCTCATTGTTTCTAAAAAAAACATTCAGAAATGTAAAAAACTTAGTATTGATATTTCAGATTTATTTAAAAACTCTAGTGAATTAAATAAGTTTTATTTAACAAAATTAAGTGAAATTAATCTAGATCTAACTAATTTAAAAGAAACTATAAGTCAGAACTTTATTAAACTTTATAAGTTGAGTGTTATGACGGACAAATCATTTCTTGGAGCTTTGAAAGCACAAGAATCTAAACAAATAAAGGGATTAAACAATTTAGAAAAAAGATTGTTAAAAGCTCAAAAGAAAAAATATGAGGGTAAATTAGAAAGGTTAAGATTGATAAAAGAGGAATTATTTCCAAATAATTCATTACAAGAAAGAGAAATTAATTTTTCTGAATTTTATCAAAATCATGGTGATAGATTAATTGATTGTTTATTTGAAAATATATCCCCTTTTAATAATAAGTTTTTAGTTATTTCTTTATAAAAATAGTCGTTATATATTGTTTTAATATTAATTTTGAATATGGATGAAAAAGTATTAATCGTAGACTTTGGCTCTCAATACACTCAGTTAATTGCTAGGCGAATTAGGGAGCTTTTTATTTATTGTGAAATTCATCCATATAATAATCTAGATATTGACCTTAATTCTTTTAAAGCTATCATACTTTCAGGCTCTCCTTTTTCTGTGAGATCTGAAGATGCACTACGATTTGATTTATCTAAAATAAAAGGGAAAAAACCTTTATTAGGTGTGTGTTATGGAGCCCAATATATTGCACATTTTGAAGGAGGAAAAGTAATAGCATCAAATAAAAGGGAATATGGCAGAGCTAATTTAAGTTCAATAGATCAGAATAATTTACTTTTTAAAAATGTAGAAGTTAATACTCAGGTTTGGATGAGTCACAGTGATACTATAGAACACTTGCCTATTGATGGTAAATGCATAGCAAGTACTAATGATGTGAAAAATGCTGCCTATTCAATAGAAGATGAAATGGTCTATGGTATTCAATTTCATCCAGAAGTTTATCATACCAAAAAAGGAAATGAAATTCTTAAAAACTTTTTGATAAATATCTCAAAAGTAAAACCTGATTGGACTCCTGATTCTTTTTCAATTAGGACAATTTCAGAAATAAAAGAATTGGTTGGTAAAGAAAAAGTTATTTTAGGATTATCTGGTGGAGTTGATTCAACTGTTGCAGCTATTCTCTTACATAAAGCAATTGGTAAAAATTTACACTGCATTTTTGTAAATAATGGATTATTAAGAAAAAATGAATTTTCAGATGTTTTAAATCAATATAAGGGGATGGGTTTAAATGTTAAGGGTCTAGATGCTTCGGACTATTTTATAGATCTTTTATCTGAAATTATAGACCCTGAAGAAAAGAGAAAAATTATTGGAAAAGCTTTTATTAAAGTTTTTGATAAAGAATCAAAACTTATTGATGGTGCTAAATGGTTGGCTCAAGGAACAATTTATCCTGATGTAATTGAATCTATTTCAGTCAAAGGTCCATCAGCAACAATAAAATCTCACCATAACGTTGGTGGATTACCTGACTTCATGAAACTTTCTGTTATTGAGCCACTTAAGATGTTGTTTAAAGATGAAGTAAGAAGGGTAGGAGCCTCATTAAAAATAGACTCAAATATTCTAAAAAGACATCCATTTCCCGGTCCAGGATTGGCAATTAGAATTTTGGGAAAGATTACAAGAGAAAAAATTAGAATTCTTCAAGAAGTAGATGCAATATTTATTGAAGGATTGAAAAATAATAATTTATATGATAAAGTTTGGCAAGCTGGAGCAATACTTCTTTCAGTCAAAAGTGTTGGAGTTATGGGTGACGAAAGAACTTATGAAGATTGTGTGGCCTTAAGAGCTGTCGAATCTACAGATGGAATGACTGCTGATTGGGTGAATCTTCCTTATGAATTTCTACAAAATGTTTCCAATGAGATAATTAATAATGTAAAAGGTATTAACAGGGTTGTTTATGACATAAGCTCTAAACCCCCAGCAACAATTGAATGGGAATGATTAGAAGATTAAAAATATTGTTTCTTCTCTTTCCTTTGATGATAAATTCTCAAGAGACAAATAAAGATATATCAACTTCCTTTGTAATTGACACAATAATTCATAAGGTTAAAAGAAAACAAACGCTTTATACAATTTCTAAAATTTATAAAATTTCAATTCAGGAAATAAAAAGGTACAATCCTAAAGTGAAACGTGATAAACTATCAAGAAAAATGGAACTTATTATTCCAATTAAGAGAAATGTAAAGTTAGATCCAGTAGTATTAGAAAAAAAAGAAGATTCAATAAATTATTTAATCCCAAAAATTCATAATATTAATTTGATAGATAGCACATTCAATAAAAAATTTATAAAGATTGCTATTCTTGCCCCATTTAAACTAGATGAAATTGAGTTAGATTCAATTGAAAACTCAAAAAAATATTTAAAGAATTTAAACTTGACTAGTATTTCTTTAGATTTTTATAGTGGAGCAATTATGGCCTTTAATAAAATTAAAGATTATGGATTGGATTTAGAAGTAAAGATATTAGATACTGAAAATGACTTTGGTTCAATTTCTAATATATTATCGCAAAATAAATTTGAAGATTTTGATTTTGTTTTAGGCCCTTTGATTCCACGAAATATTGATCAAGTTTCAAGAAGTATTGTAAAATCAAAAACCCCGTTAGTTTCACCTTTAAGTTCTAATGAAATTGAAATTAATGAAAATGTGATACAATCTATGCCATCCAAATTAATTCAAAGAAAAAGAATGCTTAAATATATTGACTCATTAATTGACGAAGAACCTGATCCATGTGTTATGATCATTTATGACAATAAAAACAGGGATGTTAAAGATCAGTTAATGGCTAGATTTCCTTATTCAGAGTTAATAAATACAGATGAAACCAATGGACTTGTTGATCCTGAAATTACAGATTCTTTATTGGTTTCAAGTAAAAACAATTTTGTCTTTTTAGAATCTGAAAATTTGAATGTTATAACTAGTGTTTCTTCATTATTAAACTCTCAAATTTCTAAAGAAAGAAGTATTTCAATGATGACTACATTTAGATCAGATGTATACGAAAATGAAAATATTTCTTTTGAACATTTGGGCAATTTAAATTTTACATATCCAAGTTACTATATGCCTGTTTATGATAATGAAAAAATTAATTTGTTTAATGATTTATACTTAGAAGAATTTGGAAAACGACCTAATAAAATAGCTATAAGGGGACATGATATTACACTTGATTTAATACTAAGAGTAGCAAATAGAAGGAGGTTTGTTAAATCTATTAAAATAGGAGAGACTGAATATTTACAAAATAAGTTTAATTATTTACCAAAAAATAAAGGCTATATAAATAGATCTATTTATTTAATTAAACATGAAAAATTAAATATTATTAAATTAAAAGAGGATTAGTAAAATTTTTTACCAAGAAAATTTGCTCACACTCTATTTTATTTCCATTTAAATAGAATCTCTTTCTTATTTCTTTTTGTATTTTTGAAACCTTAAAGAAACTCTTGAATAATTTTTAATGTCCAAATCAAAATTTATTTTTGTAACGGGAGGCGTTAGTTCTTCTTTAGGAAAAGGTATAATATCAGCTTCATTAGCTAAATTACTTCAATCTAGAGGTTTTAGTGTTACAATTCAAAAACTTGACCCATATATTAATATTGATCCTGGTACACTTAATCCATATGAACATGGAGAGTGTTATGTAACTGATGATGGAGCAGAAACTGATCTTGATTTAGGTCATTATGAAAGATTTTTAAATGTAAAGACTTCTCAAGCAAATAATGTAACTACTGGAAGAATTTATCAAACAGTTATTGAAAAAGAAAGGAAAGGGGAGTTTTTAGGAAAAACAGTCCAAGTTATTCCTCATATTACTAATGAAATTAAGAGAAGAATAAAACTTTTAGGAGAAGACAATTCATATGATTTTATAATTACTGAAATTGGAGGAACTGTTGGTGATATTGAGTCTCTTCCATATATTGAATCGGTTAGGCAGTTAATATGGGAATTAGGGAAAACAAATACATTGCTCATTCATTTAACATTAATTCCTTATTTATCTGCAGCAAAAGAGCTAAAAACTAAACCTACTCAACATTCTGTAAAAACTTTAATGGAAAGTGGACTTAATGCTGATATTTTGGTTTGTAGAACTGAACATGAAATATCTAATGATATAAAAAAGAAATTAGCACTTTTTTGTAATGTAGATGAAGAATCTGTTATTCAATCAATTGATGCTTCGACAATTTATGAAGTTCCTTTGTTAATGAAAAAAGAAAGATTAGATGAAGTAGTTTTAAAAAAGTTAAATATAAAAAACGATAATCGTGCTAATTTAGATTCATGGTCTGATTTTGTTAAAAAATTAAAATTTCCTGATTCTGAAGTTAAAATTGGACTAATTGGAAAGTATGTTGAACTACAAGATTCTTATAAGTCAATTTTAGAATCTTTAATTCATGCAGGTTCTGAAAATCTAGCCAAGGTTAATGTTGTTTCAATCCATTCAGAATACATTAATGATAAAAAAATTGATAATGAAATCTCTAAACTTGACGGTATTTTAGTGGCTCCTGGATTTGGTGAAAGAGGAGTTGAAGGTAAGATAAAAGCAATTAAATGTGCAAGAGAAAAAAACATTCCATTTTTTGGAATTTGTCTTGGTATGCAAATGGCTGTTATTGAATATGCTAGAAATGTATTAGGACTTATTAATGCAAATTCAACAGAGATGGATAAGAAAACCCCACATCCTGTAATTTCTTTAATGGAAGATCAAAAAGAGATTACTAATAAAGGCGGGACTATGCGTTTAGGTTCATGGGAATGTAAAATTAATGATAAAACGAAGGTTCATAAAATTTATAATGCTAAAACTATTTTTGAAAGACATAGACATCGTTGGGAACTTAATGATAAATATATTAATCAATTAAATAAAAACGGATTTAAAGCTAGTGGAATTAATCCTGAAACTGGCTTAGTAGAAATAGTTGAATTGCCATCAAATGATTGGTTTATTGGAGTACAGTTTCATCCAGAATATAAAAGTACCGTAGATTGCCCGCATCCATTGTTTGTATCTTTTGTCAAAGCATGTTTAAAATATAGAAAATCTAAATAATAAAATGGAAAAAAATAAAATTGATCCTTATCAAATTTTAGGTTTTGTCTTACTTATGACTGCTTTTGTATGGTATATTTACACTATCCCAGAACCAGAACAGAAAATTATTCAAAACAGTAAAGAAAATTTAGAAATTTCAATTCAATCAGATGATTCTACTTTAGATTCAGAAAACGATTTATCTAAAGGATTAAATTTAAAAGATAAAAATTCTAACGCTTTTGCAAGTTCTGAAAATAAATCTACAATTAAGTTTGATGATGTGGTAATTGAAAATGATGATTTGATTCTTAGGTTTAGTTCAAAAGGAGGGTTGTTAACAGAAGCATTATTAAAAAACTTTACTGATTATGAGGGAGATCCCTTGTATATGATTAAGGATGGAAATCAAAACATTAATTTGAACTTCTATTCAGTAAATGGTCAATTAATTAATACTTCTAATTATCATTTTCAACCAGTTGTAAATAAAAATTATGATGGGACAACATTAAGTATGATTTTGTCTATTTCAGAAAATCAATTTTTAAATTTTGAGTATACTCTTCCTAAAAATGGTTTTATGATGAATTTTTCTATTAAATCTTCTGGATTTAGTAATGTAATAGATAATCAGAGGTCTATTCAATTGAACTGGGATTTAAAAGCTTTAAGACAAGCAAAAAGTATTGAGTATGAAAATAGATATAGCCAATTGTATTATAAATATGATGGAGATGAAACAGATTATTTAAGTTCATATAGTGATAGCGATAAAACTGAAAATTCTGTCTCATGGATTTCATATGGACAACATTTTTTTAATAGTATTCTTGTTTTAAATAATCCAGCTGATGAAGTTATTTTCGAATCAAAAAAACTTTTTGAAGATGAGGGAAAAGACGTTTTATTTACTAAAAATTATATTTCTTCAATTCCGTTAGTTTTAGATAACTCAGAATTTAACTCTAAAATGAATTTATATATTGGTCCAAATGACTATGATGTTTTAAAGAATTATGACAATAATATTTATGAATCTATATATTTTGGTTGGGGAATATTTGGATGGATTAACAGGTTTATATACTTTCCTTTATTTGGTTTTTTGAGCAAATATTTTTCGGCTGGTCTGGCAGTAATTTTTATGACAATTATTACTAGACTAGCAATGTCCCCTGTTACATATAAAACATATGTTTCTCAAGCCAGGATGAAAGTATTAAAGCCTGAAATAGCTGAACTAAATGAAAAATATAAAAATGATGCAGTAAAAAAGCAACAAGAAACAATGAAGCTTTATAATAAAGCAGGTGCAAATCCTCTTTTAGGTTGTGTTCCAGCATTATTTCAATTGCCTGTTTTTTATGCGTTATTCTGTTTTTTTCCAATTGCTTTTCCTTTAAGAGGAAAACCATTTCTTTGGGCTGACGACCTTTCTTCTTATGATGTAATAGCAGAACTTCCTTTTAGTATTCCTTGGTATGGTGATCACGTAAGTTTACTTCCGATTTTAGCATCTATTGCAATTTTTTTCTATACCATGATGTCTTCAGGAGCTCAAATGCAATCCTCTCAGCCAGGAATGCCTAATATGAAATTTATAATGTATCTAATGCCTGTGATGATGCTATTCTTTTTTAATAATTATGCAAGTGCATTTAGTTTATATTATTTTGTTTCCAATATCCTAACTATTTTGTTAATGCTAACGATAAAGCATTTTATTATTGATGAAGAAAAAATACTTCTTCAAATTCAGGAAAACAAGAAGAAACCTTCTACTCAAAACAGGTTTCAAAGAAAGATGCAAGAAATGATGGACAAAGCTGAAGAACAAAAAAAATTACAAAATAGAAGATAGTTTTTTTAGTACATTTAACAATTCATGTCTAATAAAAAAACACGTGTAGTAGTTGCGCTTTCTGGCGGCGTAGATTCAAGTGTTTCAGCTCATCTTTTGGTTGAACAAGGTTATGATGTTATTGGTGTTTTTATGAAAAACTGGCATGATGAATCTGTAACTATTTCAAAGGAATGTCCCTGGCTCGAAGATAGTTATGATGCTATGTTAGTTAGTGAAAAACTTTCTATTCCTTTTCAAACAGTTGATTTAAGTGTTGAATATAAAAAGAGAATAGTTGATTATATGTTTGATGAATATGAAAAGGGAAATACCCCTAATCCAGATATTCTTTGTAATAGAGAAATTAAATTTGATATATTTTTAAAAATTGCTTTAAATCTGGGTGCAGATTTTATTGCGACTGGTCATTATTGTAGAGTTAAAAAAAATAGAAATAATAATATTTATAGCTTACTAATGGGTCTAGATAAAAACAAAGATCAGTCTTATTTTTTATGTCAACTATCTCAGAATCAATTATGTAAAACTTTATTTCCAATTGGAAACTTAACCAAAAAAGAAGTTAGGGTAATTGCTAAAAAACATAAACTAGTTACAGCAGAAAAGAAGGATTCTCAAGGGTTATGTTTTATTGGAAAAGTTAAATTGCCAGATTTTCTTCAGCAAAAACTTAAACCAAAAAAAGGGAAAATAATTAAAATTTCTATTGATAATAATAAGCATGTAAAGCATGACACAAAGAATTTATCATATGAAAATTTATATGAAATTTCTAGACCCTTTGACTATGAATTTGGAGATGGAGAATGCATAGGCAATCATAATGGAGCTCATTTCTTTACAATTGGACAAAGAAAAGGTTTAGCAATTGGAGGAACAAAAAACCCTTTATTTGTTTTAAAAACAGATGTAATTAATAATATAATTTATGTAGGAGAAGGAAAAAATCATCCAGGTTTATTTAGAAATGTTCTTTTTATAAGAAAAGAAGATTTGCATCTTTTAAGAAAAGATAAATTTATTGATAAAAGAAAAAGTATTAATGTAAAAGCAAGAATAAGATATCGTCAACCATTACAAAACGCATTATTGATTTTTGTTAATAATGGAGCTTTTTTAGTTTTTCAAAAAAAACAATCTGCAATAACAAAGGGACAGTTTGCTGTTTGGTATAATGATAAAGAGTTGCTTGGTTCAGGTGTTATTTCTTGATCAGTTTTTATAAATATTATATTATAAAAAAAAACAAGAACTCATTCTTCTTTTGGTAATTGTTTGTTATTTTAGCTTTTCAAATTTACTATATGAACTTGCATGAATTTCAAGGAAAAAAAATATTAGCTGAACATGGTGTTGGTGTCCAAAGAGGATATGTTTTGTCTGATAAAAAGAATATTTTGAAAGTAGCAGATCAGCTAATAAAGGAAACTGGCACAGGTTGGTTTATTGTAAAAGCTCAGATTCATGCGGGAGGTAGAGGTAAAGGAGGTGGAGTCAAAATTGCTAAAAATATTGATGAACTAGAAGATGTTGTTTCCGAAATTCTTGGGATGTATTTAGTCACTCCTCAAACTCCAAAAGAAGGCAAATTGGTTAATCAAGTTTTAATAGCTGAAGATGTTTATTATCCAGGCGAATCTGATCCTGAAGAATTTTATATTTCTATTTTATTAAATAGGGAAACAGGTAAAAATATGATTATGTATTCTACTGAGGGTGGAATGGATATAGAATCTGTAGCAGAAAATACTCCTGAATTAATTTTTTATGAGGATATAGATCCATTGATTGGTATTGTTCCTTTTCAATCTAGAAAAATTGCATTTAATTTAGGTTTATCTGGTCAAGCTTTTAAAGAAATGATTAAATTCATTTCTATGCTTTACAAATCATATGTGTCTTCAGACGCGTCGCTTTTTGAAATTAATCCTGTTTTAAAAACTTCCGACAATAAAATTATGGCAGTTGATGCTAAAGTTACCTTAGATGACAATTCATTGTTCAGACATAAAGAATATAAATTGTGGCGAGATCTTAAAGAAGAAAATCCTGTAGAAATTGAAGCTAGGTCAGTAGGTTTAAATTATGTGGATTTAGATGGTAATGTTGGTTGTATGGTTAATGGAGCTGGCTTAGCAATGGCAACTATGGATTTAATTAAGCAATCTGGAGGAGAGCCAGCAAATTTCTTAGATGTTGGAGGAACAGCTGATGCAAAAAGAGTTGAAACAGCTTTTAGACTAATATTAAAAGACAAAAACGTAAAAGCAATATTAGTTAATATTTTTGGAGGTATAGTTAGATGTGATAGGGTTGCTAAAGGAATTGTAGATGCTTTTAATAACATGGGTAGCTCTATTAATGTACCAATAATTGTTAGGCTTCAGGGCACTAATGCACAGATAGCAAAAAATATTATAGATAATTGTGGGTTTAAGGTTTACAGTGCTATAGAGTTTCAAGAAGCGGCAGATAAAATACAAGAGCTTATCTAATAAGTGACATTATGTCATTATAAATCTATTAAATAAAGACATTTTGTCACATAATTTCATACGGCATTCATTTTGTACTATTCAAATCGTAAAAATTTGTTTAACTAAAAAAATACATTATGAATTTAATTAAAAAACAATCATCTTTTTTTCCTTTAATTTTTGATGAGTTTTTCAAAAATAATTGGAATATAAATGTTCCAGATAATTCTTCTAATATTCCTTCTTTTAACTTAAAAGAAAATGATAAAGAATTTATATTAGAATTGGCTATTCCAGGAAAAAATAATAATGACTTTAATATAGAAGTTGATAATAGATTATTAACAATATCTATAACAGATGAAAAAGAGTTATCCGATTATAATTATACTATAAAGGAATTTGGATATTCTTCTTTTGAGAAATCTTTTGAATTACCTGAATCTATTGATTTGGATAAGGTTAATTCTTTTTACAGAAATGGTATTCTTTCAATTACTTTACCTAAAAGAAAGGAGTTTCATAATACACCAAAGAAAGTTATTACGGTAAAGAAATAAAAAAAGGGAGGATTAATCCTCCCTTTTTTTATTCTCTCAATAGTTTTATTTTATCTCTTAATCTGGCAGCTTCAACAAAATCTAAGGTTTTAGCTGCTTTTTCCATTTTTGATCGGCATTTTCTTATTTCTTTTTCTTTTTCTTGTTTTGATAAATTTTTAATTTTTTCATTTATTATTTCATCATTGACAATTTTACTTGTATTATTTTCTTCATTTATAAACGCATTAGATATATTTTTATTTAGTGGAGTAGGAGTTATATTAAATTTTTTATTATAATTCTTTTGTTTTTTTCTTCTATAGTTAGTTTCATCAATAGTTTTTTGCATACTCTTAGTTATTTTATTTGCATACATTATTGCCTTTCCATTAATATTTCTTGCTGCTCTTCCTATTGTTTGAGTTAGTGAACGATGACTTCTTAAAAACCCTTCTTTGTCTGCATCCAATATGATAACCAATGAGACTTCAGGTAAATCTAGACCTTCTCTTAAAAGATTTACTCCAACTAATACATCAAATAAACCTTTTCTTAATCCTTGCATTATTTCTACCCTCTCTAAGGTTTCAATATCACTATGAATATATCTACATCTTATTTCTATTTGACTTAAGAATTTAACTAATTCTTCAGACATTCTTTTAGTTAATGTAGTTATTAATATACGCTCATTTTTTTCAACCCTTACTTGAATTTCATCTATTAAATCGTCTATTTGATTGTTACTTGGTCTTATTTCAATCATGGGATCTAGTAATCCAGTAGGCCTTATTATTTGTTCAACATAAATTCCTTCTGTTTTTAACATTTCATAGTCGGATGGTGTTGCACTGAGATAAATAACTTGATTTTGAACTTGTTCAAACTCTTCATATTTTAATGGTCTATTATCTAAAGCAGCAGGAAGTCTAAACCCATATTCTACTAAATTTTCTTTTCTGCTTCTATCTCCACCATACATAGCATGAACTTGAGGTAATGTTACATGACTTTCGTCAACAATCATTAAATAATCACCAGGGAAATAATCTAATAAACAAAAAGGTCTTGTACCCGGTTCTCGTCCATCAATATATCTAGAATAGTTTTCAATACCAGAACAGTAACCTAATTCAGCTATCATTTCTAAATCAAAATTTGTTCTTTCATCTAATCTTTTTGCTTCTAAATACTTACCTATTTCTTTAAAGTAACCTATTTGATTTAAGAGGTCTTCCCTAATTTTATCCATTGCATTTTGTAAAACATCTGGTGATGTTGCAAACATATTAGCAGGATAAATAAATAATTTCTTTAAGTTTTCTATTTTTTTATTAGTTATGGGATTAAAAATTTCAATTTCATCAATTTCATCTCCAAAAAAATGAATTTTAAAAGCATGGTCTGCATAGCTTGGAAAAATATCTATAATATCTCCAGAAACTCTAAAAGATCCAATTTCTAAATCTGTATTTGATCTTGAATAAAGACTTTGAACTAGCTTATGCAATAAATCTGTTCTTGAAATGATTTGATTTTTTTTTATTTGAATAATATTTTTCTTAAACTCAATTGGATTTCCAATTCCATAAAGACAGGAAACTGAAGCAACTACAATTATATCTCTTCTTCCAGATAGTAGTGATGAAGTAGTGCTTAATCTTAGTTTTTCAATTTCATCATTAATGGATAAATCTTTTTCTATATATGTACCTGTAATGGGGAGGTATGCTTCAGGTTGATAGTAATCATAATACGAAACAAAATATTCAATAGCATTATTAGGGAAATATTGTTTAAATTCCATATATAATTGAGCAGCCAAAGTTTTATTGTGAGCTAAAACTAAAGTAGGTTTATTAACAGAATTTATTACGTTAGCAACAGTGAAAGTTTTTCCAGAGCCAGTAACGCCTTTTAGTGTTTGAAACTTTTGATTATCATTAATTCCACTAATAAGGTCATCAATTGCTTCAGGCTGATCTCCTGTAGGTTTATATTCAGATTGTAAATCAAACAAAATAAAAATTAACTTTATTCAAATTTAAGATAATAACTTTCTAAAATAATAAATAAGTTAACTTTGAAAAAAATATTATATGAATAATAAATTGATGTCAAAAAAGAAACCTTCTTTTAAAATAAATAAGGTTTTAGATGATTATTTAGCTTCATATAATAGAAAAATAATTATTCCGATTTTTTATGAAGATTTAAAAAGATTTGCAGGTTCAGTTTCAGTCTATAATAATAAGGAAATAGATACATTATGGGTTCGAGTATTCTACTCAGATTTTGAAAGAAAAGAAATTGATGAAAATTTAAAAAAAGTATACAACTTATTACACTCTGATGGTAATACAGACAATACGAAGTTTTTAAGTGTTGATGCCATTGATTATTGTACTTTTGGAAACTCTAAGCCTTTCAGAGTAAAAATTAGAAATATTTTAAATGATAATTTTACATATTTCTATGTTAAAAAAGCAGATGCATCAAGAATTTATGGCTTAGAATTAGAACATATTTTATCTCCTTACAATTTAAATTTCTTATTTTTTAAAAATACATTGATTGAAGAGCATATTACGGGAATTCCTGGAGATGAATTTTTTGATGATTTCTTGCCTAAATGCAATGATTTAGAAAGATCACAAATTGCTAAAGAGTTTGTGAAATTTAATGAAAGATGTATGATTCGCCTATTAGGTGATATGAGATCATATAATTACGTTATTATTCCAACTCATGATTTTGATCAAGTGGTTTATAAGATTAGAGCAATTGATTTTGATCAACAATGTTATGAAGGAAATTTACAAATATATAGACCTCAGTTTTTTAAAGAGAATAAAAGAATAATGAACATAATTAAAGAAAAATTACAAAAAAGTTCAGTTAATCAGTATAAAATAGAGGAGAGATCTATTATTGCTAAAAGAATCTTAAGTTCAGCAACTAGATCAAAAAAATTACTGAAGTGTATGTTAAGTGATAATATTTCAAATAAAAAAAATATTAAATTATTATCTCAACAAATTTATACTCTAACCCATGATAAAAATTTTCAGAGGGCTGCTAATATGGGCCAAATTATGAAAGCTTCTTTTGATTATATTTTACGTAATTATGAGAATCATGAAATGTTAAGTGTAGATTAATAATCATAAAAATTTTTATAATCTAAATTTTCATCTTTAAAACTATCTTCATTTTGTTATACTACAAATTGTTTATCTGGAGCTTCCTTGGGTAGATTTCCATTGGAAAAAATATTTTTTGGATAAATAGCATCTTTTTTTTCATAACTAACTTAAAATATTTCTACAAAAAATGTCCATAATTTTAAAAAGTTATATACATATATAAATTTTTTTTGTTTTTCATTTACAATAGTTTTTAAATTAGTCTCATTCATTATAATTTGATTGTTCTCTGTAAAACTATCTAAAACTATTTCTTCTCCTTGTTTCCAATTATCATTACTTAAATAATAAAGAAGCCATCTCTTTACCGTTTAAATTAAAGTAATTTATGATTGTATAGTGTAGATCTTCAAAAGTCCTATTGTCTTCAATTTCAATATCTCTGATAACATCATCTTTATAATCTAATATGATTCTAATTCTATAAATCATATAACATTTTTTTTAATATGTAAAATCCAGTAAAATTGGAGGCCAAATAAAATTGTGGCTAATAATAAATGTATTGGTTGACTTAAAACAGGAAAATCACCATAATACATTGTTATTCCCACAATAATTTCAATAAAAATTACAAAAACAATTTTTTCAATTAATCTTGAATAGTAATTTTTTGATTTAACTAAATATAATAATGTAAAATTGACTAATAAAATTAATATTGAAAATGACCTATGGAAATAAAAGTAAAAATTTGGAGTATTAAGCCAATCACTTTTTTTATCTTGTCCTAAAATTTCATTTTGGATATCTATAAATTCTCTTACCTGAGTTCCAATTACTATTTGAAATAAACTTATTAAGACAGATATTAAAACTAAATTTTTGATTAATGAATTATTTATAAGTAATTTTTTTGATCCTTTATTAACTAAAAACATTGAATAAATGATTAAAACAATTATCAATAATGCCATTAACATATGGAAAGTAATTTTGTATGGAGCTAAATTAGAATCGACTACTAGTTTTCCCAACCATGCTTGAAATACCATTCCAATAATTATTAGTAATGAATTAAATACAAGAATTTTTTTTTCATTCCAGAATGATAATGATAAAATGAACATCATTAGAGTTCCTAATCCAGCTATTACTCCTAATAATCTATTAATAAATTCAATCCATGTTTTTTCAGCATTAAAATCTGAATAATTATGTTTAGTATAATGATCCCAATTAGATAGATTTATTCTGTTACTTGAAACAAATTTTTTTTTGGCTACTATTAATCTTCCCTCATTTTTTAAAATAATTCCCTTTTTAAATTTTTTTTTTGGAGCCCATTCTATTTGTGAAATATCAGTTGGTGGGATTAACTGTCCAAAACATTTTGGCCAATCAGGGCAACCCATTCCACTTCCTGTCATTCTTACAAATGATCCCGCCAATATCACTAGAAAAACTAGAATTAAACTGATTTGGGAAACTTTAATAAAATATTTTTTCATTTATTGTTTCTTTAACCCAATCTCAAGTCCTTTTTTAATCATTAAAGATTTAGCTGATTGATAATCATTGTTTATTTTGCCATCAAGAATAGATTCCTTTATAAACTCCTTTAGAATCCCAATTTCTCTACACGGTTTTAAATTAAAATATTTCATAATCTCTTCGCCTGAAATTGGAGGTTGAAAATTTCTTATGTGATCTCTTTTTTCTACTTCAATAATTTTTTTTCTAACTTTTTTAAAGTTGTTAAGGTATTTTTTAAATCTATTTGGGTTTTTGGTAGTGATATCTGCTTCACATAATGTTAATAGATCATCAACATCTTCATTTGCATCATAAATTAATCTTCTTACTGCAGAATCAGAGATATTATCATTAGATAAAATAATAGGCCTTGAACTCATATAAATAATTTTTTGAACATATTTTAACTTATTATTTAATGGTAAATTCAGCCTTTTAAATATTTTGTATACCATTTTAGAACCTTTTAACTCATGTCCATGAAATGTCCATCCTATTTTATTAATAAATTCTTTAGTTGGTGCTTTACCAATATCATGAAGCAGAGCTGACCATCTCAACCAAAGGTTATCTGTTGTTAAGCATATATTATCTAAAACCTCTAATGTGTGATAAAAATTGTCTTTATGTTTATAGCCCTCGATTTCATCAATTCCTTTCAATGCTGTTAATTCTGGCAATATTATTTTTAAAAGTCCTGTTTCATCAAGAATTTTAAAACCAATAGAAGGTTTATTAGTCATTAATATTTTATTTAATTCTTCTGAAATTCTTTCCCCAGATATTATATTAATTCTGTTTTTTTCTGATGAAATCGTATTTAATAAATCAGCATGAAGATTAAATTTTAATTGACATGAAAATCTTATTCCCCTTAACATTCTCAAGGGATCGTCAGAAAAAGTTTTGACTGGATCTAGTGGAGTTCTTATTAATTTATTTTCTATATCATCTAAACCATTAAACTTATCTAATATCTCTCCCCAATTAGATGAATTTAATCCAATTGCAATATTATTAATTGTAAAATCGCGTCTGTTTAAGTCATCATTAAGAGTTCCTATTTCAACTATCGGATTTCTACTAGAATTTTTATAGCTTTCTTTTCTAGCTCCAACAAATTCAATGTCAAAATTTTTATATTTAAAAGCAGCAGTACGAAAATTTTTATAAATTTTTATTTTAGTTTTTGGATTTAAATTTTTACAAACTTTTTTTGCAATTTCAATTCCATCTCCAACAACCATAATATCTATATCTTTTGGTTGTTTAGAACCTATTATCAAATCTCTAACGTAGCCACCAATCAAATAACAATCTATGGCATTCTCATCAGCACATTTAGAAATAACTTTAAATAAGTTATTATTAATATTTTTTTTAATTACAGAATGAATCATTTTAAGACCTTATTGTTTTTATAGAGTTATCCTCTCTTATTTTAATTATTTTTGAAGCTTTATCTAGTTTTTTATCTATATATAAATTTACCTTATAATCAACTTGATTTAAAATAACCTTATCTATTTCTTTAAAATAAAAAGGGTAGCTATCTCCAGACATATTAACTGAAGTAGAAATTATTGGCTTATCAAAGGTATTTAAAAGATTTTGACAAAAAATATCGTTAGGGATTCTAATCGCAATTGATTTTGAAAAAGTTTCTATATTTTTTACTTCATCATATATAACAGTAGTTGGGCCTTTTTGGGAATTTATAATATCTTTTGTTGATTGATTAATATTCGTATATTTTTCAATCATTTTATAATTATTCATTAGACAAATAAATGGCATTGACTTATTTCTTTTTTTTATTTTATATATTTTATCAATAGAACTTTGATTGGTCGCATCACATCCAATTGCCCATAAGGTATCACTTGGATAAATTATTATACCACCATTATTAAGACATTTAACAGCTTTTTTAATTTCTAAAACCATTAATAAATTAGATTAAACAGAAACATTATAGTCTCTTAAAGCATTATTAAGTGACGTTTTTTTATCCGTACTTTCTTTTCTTTTCCCAATTATTAAAGCACAAGGAACCTGAAAATCACCAGCAGGAAAATTTTTTGTAAAGGATCCAGGAATTACAACAGACCTTGAAGGAATTTCTGCCTTAAACTCTTTAGGTTTTTTGCCTGAAACATCAATTATTTTTGTAGATCCAGTAAGAACTACATTAGCACCCAACACAGCTTCCTTTCCAACTTTGACTCCCTCTACTACTATACATCTTGAACCAATAAAAGCATTATCTTCTATTATTACTGGTGAGGATTGTAAAGGTTCTAATACACCTCCAATTCCGACTCCTCCACTCAAATGTACATTTTCACCAATTTGTGCACAGCTTCCAACAGTAGCCCATGTGTCTACCATAGTATTTTGACCAATATATGAACCAATATTAATATAGCATGGCATGAGAATTACACCTTTGCTGATATAAGCACCATGTCTAGCAACTGCATGAGGAACTACTCTTACTCCCTTTTCAGCATAACCTTTTTTTAATGGTATTTTATCATGAAATTCTAATGGCCCAACTTCTATAGTTTTCATTTTTTGAATAGGAAAATAAAGAACTACAGCTTTTTTTACCCATTCATTGACTATCCATCCATTTCTTTTAGGTTCGGCAACCCTTAAATCTCCTTTATCTAAACTATTAATAACTGAATATATAGCTTGTTTTGTCTCTTTATTTCTTAATAAAGATTTATTTTCCCATGCTGATTCAACAATTTTTCTCACTTTTTATATATTTTCTCCAAATATACATTCTAATTAATACTTTCAGATATTTTAACCTTAATTATTAATCAATTAACTTTGGTAAATGTCTAAAATTATTTCAATAGATTATGGATTAAAAAGAATAGGAATAGCTATTACTGACGAACTTAGAATCTTTGCATTTGGATTAACTACTGTTTCTAATTTTGAAATAATTCCTTTTTTAAAAAAAACAATAAATGAAGAACAGGTCGACACTATTGTAATTGGAAAACCTTTAAAATTCAATAATAATCCATCAGAATTAGAAGATCAAATATTATTATTTATCAAAAAGTTAAAAAAATTTTTTCCAAAAATTATTATTACAAGATATGATGAAAGGTTTACCTCTTCAATAGCAAAGCAAACAATTAGTAACAGTGGAATTAACAAAAAGAAAAGGATGAATAAGAATTTAGTTGATAAAATTAGTGCAACTATCATTCTTCAATCATACTTAGAAAAAAAATAATATGATATTACCAATCGTAGCTTACGGAAATCCAATCCTGAAAATGAAATGTGATGAAATTAGTGAGGGTTATAAAGATTTAAAATTTTTAATTCAAAATATGTGGGATACAATGTATTATGCGAATGGAGTTGGACTAGCGGCTCCCCAAATTGGTAAAGCGATTAGATTATTTATTATAGATGCTTCCCCTTTTGCAGATGATAAAGAATTAAACTCTAAAGAAAGAGATAAATTAATGAATTTTAAAAAGGTTTTTATAAATCCTGAAATATTGTGGTCTTCATCTAAATTCTGCAGTTTTAATGAAGGATGTTTAAGTATTCCTGAGATTAGGGAAGATGTAAATAGACAAGATGAAATAGAAATTCGTTATAAAGATGAAAAATTTGTAAGTAGAGTTTTAAAACTGGAAGGATTGTGTGCTAGAGTAGTTCAACATGAATTTGATCATATTGAAGGAATACTATTTACTGATAAATTAAGCTCTTTTAAAAAGAAATTGTTAAAAAGTAAATTAAAAAATATTTCATTAGGTAAAATTGAGTGTGACTATCCAATGTCCTTTAATAAATAAATTTTATGTCAAAAGAAAAACAATTAGAATCTATTGGTCGTCTTTTAGAAATAATGGATGATCTTAGAGAAAAATGTCCTTGGGATAAAAAACAAACTTTTGAATCATTGAAACCTTTAACAATTGAAGAAACATTTGAACTGGTAGATGCTATTTCAGAAAATAATATTGAAGAAATTAAAAATGAATTAGGTGACCTATTATTACATATTATATTTTATTCACGAATTGCAAGTGAATCAAATAAATTTGATATTTCAGATGTTGCAGATTGTATCTCAGAAAAATTAATTTATAGACATCCACATGTATATAATAAAACAAAAAAAATAAATGAAAAAGAGGTAAAATTAAATTGGGAAAAGTTAAAACTAAAAGATGGAAGAGAAAGTGTGTTAGAGGGAGTTCCTAAAACTCTTCCTTCAATTTTAAAATCTATGAGAATTCAACAAAAGGCTTCTAATGTTGGCTTTGATTGGAAGGATCAAAGAAAAGTTAAAAACAAGATATTAGAGGAATTAAAAGAACTTTCTGATGAATTAGAAATAGGGGACTATAAAAAGATAGAAGATGAATTTGGTGATCTTATTTTTTCTGTAATTAATTTTGGACGATATATTGGTATTAACCCAGATTCAGCTCTTGAAAAAACTAATAAAAAATTTATCAAAAGATTTATGATTTTAGAAAATAAAATGAAATCAGAAAGTAAAAGTTTTGAAAATTCAAGTTTAGATGAGTTGAATAAATATTGGAAACTGTCAAAAGAAAAATATTAATTTTTTAAAATATTTATTTCAGAAGTTATATTATTTATTTGTTCTTTATTTTTTTGTATGTCTTTG
>UINC01001536.1_pt1 | contig 20418 bp, 18 predicted proteins | sample 5385821 | NCBI WGS metagenome assembly UINC01 (sample SAMEA4666929, study PRJEB26691) | marine metagenome | isolation source: Pacific Ocean | place: Pacific Ocean | collected 2011-10-13 | reverse complement strand
CAGGAACCTGCGCCACCTGATGTGGCCGCTCACCGAGTTCATCGAGGAGAATCGTGACGTTCCCGAGATGTCCGAGTTCAACAAGCCACTCCATCAGGGAGTCCGCGGCCTCCAACAACTCACGCTTCTTATGATTGCTGAGGGTCAGGCCAATCCCCACTTCCTGGCTGCCGGCGCCACGGACTACTGCCGCTACTTCGGCAATGTCCTGCTCGCCTACATGTGGGCGAGGATGGCTAGGATCGCAATCGAGAACGCCGGAGAGCCGTTTTACGATGCCAAGATTGCCAGCGCGCGCTTCTTCTTCAAGCGAATTTACCCAGAGACGCTAGGACTAGCAGCCAAGGTCCAATCCGGACACAAGGCCACGATGGAATACCCGGAGGAGATGTTCTGACCCTAGCGAAAGAGAAGTCTGGTAGAACCCTCAGACGAGGCCGAGCGGCAGCATACGAAAGGACTCCAGTCAACTGGGCACCGACCATCCCAGGGGTATTGATGGCCATGATTCCCGGGGAGCTGCTCGCCCTAGCGGTATTCCCCGAGTGGCGCTCCAGTCAGGCTTCTTGGTTGCTGTTGGGCATCACGCTACCATTCGCCGCTTGGCTCCTTGTGTACTGGAGGATTTACCTATCGGTGTTCGTCACTAGCAGCCTCAACCCCGCAGATCCAATAGACCCCAGATGGAAGCCATTCACCTTCATGGGGTGGGGCGATGAGACGCTCAAGGCGTACTTACTCGAGTCCGATGAGGAGAGTGAGGACCTGCTTCTTTTCCTCCACGGCTACAATTCCTGCATGTCTCGCGGGGAGACGAGACCGCTGCATATCCATAGCATGGGAGTCAACGTAATCAGCCTCGACCAGAGAGGCTTCGGCAACCAAAGGGGCAGGATTGACTGGACCCTCCTGAAGGTCTTGGCTGACATAGAGGGGCTTTTGGAGGAGGCGCCATCGGCTCTGGGATTCACGCCGAAGAGGCTTTGGATCTACGGGCACTCAATGGGTGGATTCCTGACCATTAGGCTCGCTTCGCACCACTCTGGCTGGTGGGGAGAGGTGCTACAGGGGATTGTCCTCGAATCACCGGCGGCATCCTTCCCCAAAATCATCGACTCTAAGCTGCCGGGTAGGATGGTCATGGCGGCGCCATGGGTAAGACACGTATTGAGGAGGGAGCACGAGCGAATCCACCCCGACCTGAACGTAAGGTACGCCAACTCGGAGCTCCCGTACTGGGGCATCCCTGAGGTGCCCGCGCTTGTGGTCCAATCCGAGCATGACGAGACCCTAGGAGTCGAGCACTTCGCACTAATCCAGGAGCACATGTCTGAGAATACCGAAATCCACGTCCTTGACATCCCCCACACATCCGCCGTGGAAACGGATGAGCGACGATCGACCGTTGAGGCGTGGATGGAGTCGCAACTCGGCTACAACAGGAACGTGAGCGAATGAGTTTGAGACGCAGATTCGAGCGGGCCCAGAAGAGGGTATGGAGACTCTCATCTCCGCCCTCGGACGAGGCACTGCTTGAGCTCTATGCCCTCTTCAAGCAGGGATCTGAAGGAGATTGCAGTGGAAGGCCCAGAGGCAATCTCAAGGAGCGCTGGAAGTGGAAGTTCTGGAAGCGCTTAGAAGGAACTCCTAAGGATGATGCCATGTTACGATATTGCGACATGGTGGATGCCTTGATGAGCGCTGGCGGGTGACATGGTACGGGAGGCCGTGCAACGCCGATTAACGAAGCGAAGCTCGATTCGGAGCTCAAGGGTCTCAGGCGACGGATGAGGTTTCGCGTCTTCGCCACCCTATCGATGCCAGCAGCCGCTTTCGTCGGACTCAGAATCGAACGAATCGACAGAACCACCTGCGTCACCGCGCTACCAGGTGGATGGAGAACCCAGAATCCCTTCCGAACGATGTACTGGGCGGTTCAGGGAATGGGCGCGGAGCTCGCTACCGGGGCTGCCCCTTTCGCGGTCTCTAGGTCGATGCCGGAGAAGCTGAGGATGTTTGTCGTTGGAGTCGAAAGCACCTTCACCAAGCGCGCAAAGGGAAAAGTCACCTTCACCTGCGAGGACGTAGGTAGCGCCCGCAAGGCCATCGAACGCAGCATGGTCACAGGCGAGTCCGTCGACTGTGATCTCAAATCCGTGGGCCGCGACGCCTCCGGAGACACCGTCTCTGAATGGCTCTTCAAGTGGAATTTCCGCGTATTGCAAGACAGGTGATTACATGGCGCTCCATACCCGATTAACCGAGCATTCTGGGGTCGAGTTCCCCATCATCTGCGGGGCTATGTACCCGTGCTCCAATCCGGAGCTAGTAGCCGCGGCAGCCGAAGGCGGCGGTCTGGCAATCATGCAACCAGTCTCAATGACATACGTGCATGGGCACGACCTTCGCGAGGGGATACGTCTCATGCGCTCGCTTACTGACAAGCCCATCGGGTTCAACGCCCTCATCGAGAAAGGCAGCAAGAAGTACTTCGAGAAGATGTCCGGCTGGATCGACATCGCGCTTGAGGAGGGCATCCGCTTCTTCGTCACTTCTTTGGGTAAGCCCGACTGGGTGTGCGAGAAGGTTCACGCCTGCGGCGGCGTGGTCTACCACGACGTCACCAACCGAAAGTGGGCCGAGAAGGGGAAGGAGTGCGGGGTCGATGGCCTGATATGCGTCAACGACCGTGCTGGCGGGCATCTCGGACCGATGTCCATGGAGGAGATTTACGAGGAGCTGTATGACATGGGACTCCCATTGATTTGCGCTGGGGGTATAGGCAGCGAGATGGAACTGAACAGGGCCCTGGAGATCGGATACGACGGCGTTCAGATGGGAACGAGGTTCATCGCCACCACCGAGTGCAACACCCCCGAGGACTACAAAGACGCTATCGTCGATGCCGTAGAGGACGACATCACATGGACCAATCGCCTGACTGGGGTGCCGATTTCGGTGATCAAGTCCCCCGGCTTCAAGCAGGAGAACTCCTGGCTGATGCGCAAACTCCTGAGTAGCCGGTTCAAGCACACAGCCCGAATGATGCTGAACGCGAACTCGTTCATCCGCCTGAGGTACTTATCGAGGAGCAAAAGCAAGAACACGGCGAAGAAGAAGAAATTCTACTCTGCTGGTAAGAGCGTCGAGACTGTGTGTAGCATCGAGTCGGCCACCACCATAATGCGACGCCTCGGCGAGTCGATTTCAATCACATCCGACTAGCCGGTGTCAGGGCGATTACTAAGTCAGGCTGACCCCACCATGGAGCGTGGACCCGATTCGCACCGTCATTGTGCTAATTCATCCTCTGGCTGCTCTCACGCTAATCTGGGTGTTCTATGGCCAGCGGGGGTGGCGCCAGGACTCTCGCAAGCTCAAGGGAGACGACAGGAGGGCTTCCCTCGAGCGCCACGAACGGCTGGGCGACAGGATCACAGTAGCAACTCTTTGCGTCGTCGCACTGGCCTTCGGCTCCAATGCGGTCAGGGGTCTAATCGATGCCAACGATGCAACCTCGTACTTGCTTCCTGGGCACTTCCATGGCTGGGCTGGCCTCCTAGGACTGATACTGATGCTCGTTCTCTGGAGGCTAGGACGGAGAACCCGTGATGCTAGGGTCTCCGGCGAGCCTTTTGCTAGACAGAAGGAGTTGCACGGCAAGTTCAGCGACCTAATGGCCCTGCTCGTCGTAATCCACGCATTCTTGGGCTTCCTCTACTTGCTGACAATTCTGTGACTAGCGCTCCGCCCACATACCCAGCCAAGCAGCCAGATTAGCCTCGATATCGGACTCTACCACCTTCCTCGAATCCCTCTCACCGTCCTTCAATGGCTGTATCCTGCAACCGCAGGCATTGGCGTGACCTCCCCCATCTGGGTCGAAGCGGGTGGCTAAGCGAGTGAGATCGCAGATTCCACCTTCTGGGTGGAGGAACGAGTTCGTGTAAAACGAGGCTGAGACAGGATATCGACCCTCGTCGCCGAAAATCGCTCCGACGTTTCCATGAACGATTACGCAGGCATCGCAGGCATCGCCCACAAGCGCAGTCACGTGGTAGCCGTTCGAGCGCATGCCGAGGTCATCGAGGCGCGCGATTGCCAACCTATCGTCCACGTACACCCGCTCCAGAATGGCTTCTGAGAGGACCACGCGCTGGGCCCGACGCTCAGTGAGCCTAGCAGCGATGTCCGCCTCGCAGAGGATCGCCTCGGTATCTTCCCCTCTTTGCAATGACTCGAGGACGCTCATTGCTGTACCCTCGCCGACATCAATCACGCGACCCAACCAGATTGCGGGGTGGTCTGAGAGGTACTCCTCCCGAGTGATTCCACCGCTATCGATCTTGTCCACCCAGACAAGGAGATCGTCGAGGTCGGACAGATCCATCTGCTCGGACACCAATTCGTAGGCGATTCTCGCAGCCGAGGGAGTGTCCCGCCAGACGGTGGTAGTACTGGGGCTACTATTCCCGGAGGGCGCATTGGACTGGTGGTGGTCGATGCTCAGCCCGCAGTCAGGGTGGCGTGGCAGGTCACAGACAGCCGTCCATCGATCGATGCAGTCATCGAGAAGACCTGCTCGTAGTTCCCCTGGGTGGCCGAAGACGACCGCAGCCTCCGGCCACCATCGACGCAGGATAGCGGCTGTTACAACCCCATCCAAGTCGCTGTCGGTGACAATGCGACGGATGTCTAGGTCAAGCGGAGAGGGTCCCATCCAAAGGGAGCCCTAGCACCCCCTCAATGGTGGTTTCGCAAACAATGCTCGGGCCTCGCAAGGTTTTCATCCGCGACCGCGGCACAGTGGGGATGTGCACGACGCAGTCGAAGGGAGTATGGAGACGTCCTGCGGCTTCATTCTAGTCAACTTCGACAGCATCCTGCTCCTGCAGTACCCGCAAGGCCACTGGAGCTTCCCCAAGGGTCACGTCGAAGAGGGGGACCCCGACCATCATTCCACTGCGATTAGGGAGCTGACCGAGGAAACTGGCATCACCAACGTAACGATAAACGAGGGTTGGAGCCGGAGGACTCAGTACACCTTCCGTAGGAAGGGCAAGCAAATACCGAAGCAGGTCTTCTGGTACCTAGCAGAGACAGACCAACTCGAAGTGTCCCTCTCCCACGAGCACACGAACTACCTGTGGCTCGAATTTGAAGAAGCCGAGCAGCAAATCACCTTCGAGCAAGAGAAGGACCTTCTCCGCTCGGCCCGGGAGCGCTTGAGGAGCACCGATCGCAGAGCTTGACTCAGGACCCACGCTCGCCTAGCGGGGTCCATGGTGTCTCGACCTCGCCTGTGCCCCGCGCAATCCACCTTGCGAGGATGAACAGCCAGTCCGAAAGCCGGTTGAGGTAAGCCATCACCTCAGGCCGCACGGCCTGCACTCCCTCCTTCTCACGCAGCGCGCAGGCTTCCCTCTCCGCTCTTCTCGCTACCGTCCTAGCGACGTGCATAGTCGCCACTGGCGCCGAGCCAGTTGGCAGTATGAACGACTCCAGCGGTTCGAGGTCCTCCAGCCAGCCGTCCATCTCGGAGACGAGGCGGTCTGCCTGCTCACTCCCTACGAGAGCCACGTTCACGGGGATTGCGTCGGGCGGGCACGAGCACTCCCCACCGATGTCGAATAGCTCCTGCTGCACGAGGCCCAGAGCATCATCAGCAGAGGTACTGTGGTCGTCCTGCAACGTCTCAGATCGGGAAATTTCCATCCTGACAACTCCGATTTGCGAATTCAACTCGTCAATTGTTCCGAACAGTCCCACCCTGTCATCTTGCTTGCCGACCCTCGACCCATCTAGCAACGAGGTCTCCCCCTCATCGCCGGCTCCGGTATGGACCCTATTGATTCGGACCATCGAAGGCTGCGAGGGGTTAGACGCTTTCAATCGTACTCAGGGCATCAGAGGGCGAGTTTGGAGAGCGCCGACTCGATGGCTTCCGTCCATGACGAATCTACCGAATCCCACCCTCCTTCCTTCTCCAGCTCCCTGAGATGAGACTTCTCGTCATCCGAGTTTCCGAGCTCCCTATGTATCAGCACCAATGCTGCGTGGCTCATCGAATTGATCCATGGATCCTCCATGTCCCAAGAGCGCTCGAAGTGTGAGATGGCACCGTTCGGCCCATGAATCAGGCCTCGGTGAATCTGCCTCAGTCCTGACTTCGACCAAGTGATTCCGGGTACCCCGATTACCAACCCCCGGAAAACTAGGTAGATCTCGAGCATCACGAGGGCGCTCGATAGGATGAAAGAACCAATCTGTTCGGCCTGCCCAGAGTCTTCCCAGCGCCCTACGAGCAGTGAAATCCCCCCTACACAGAATAGCAGGCCACCTAGGGGAGCTAGGATCACATCTTGCTTGGTGACTCCCATGTTCCTGACCCCCAAAACAACAGCTGCTCCTCCGACAACGACTGAGAGCACTGCAGGGAACTGATCAGAACCCTGCCTAGGGCTCGTGCTTGAGATCCATAATATCAGTGCGAACACGAGGACGAGCCCCGCAAATCTGCCGCCGATCTCAGGGAACGGCTGCAGTCTGCTGAGGTAGTAGGTGAAGCATCCCACACCTAGGAAGAGCCCGATCCAGAACAGCATCCCCTCACTCCGTCGCCTCGCCGCTACCCCAACCGGGCTTCCAGAAGCCATCTTCGTCCAACCACCTCACCCACTCCGATTCGTCGGCTCTGAGAAGTCTGAACGCGCGCCTGTCGAGCCCTTGTAGCAGCGCGTCATCGACCTCGCCCTCCTCGTGCGCGTCCCGCCATTCGACTTGCATCTGTCTGATTCTCCTCTGTCCCTCCGCACGGTTGTCGAAGCACAGTTCGCAGACCTCCCGCAAGTCTTGGATCCACAACCTCGATCCGCGAATATGAGGCTCGTTGTCGAATGAGCCAGACTTGCGCTTAAACGGCCACCAACCCATAATTCTCACGTGAACGCCGGAGCCGACCGTCTTGATGGTTTGCGAATCGCTAAGTGGAGCGTTCGCCACGAACGAACGTGGGACGCGTGGTGGTTCATCTGCACGGGGCACCCAAAGACAAGTCCATCGCGGCAATCGTCAGTGATTACGAGAGCAGAGTCAGAGGCAGGGGCATCAGTCTGGAGATTCACCCAGAGCGTCGAGGTCCAGAGGCCTACGAGAGGAAACTGTCAGACCTGACCGGCTCGCTGGTCCTGCTCGACGAGAACGGCGAGACGAACACGAGTCTGGAGCTCTCCTCGTGGCTCTCTTCCGCGGAACTCGATAGAGGTCCAACCCATCTAGCCATTGGTTCTAGCGACGGCTTCAGCGACTCCCTCAAGGATCGTGCAGACTTGCTGATGTCACTCTCTGCCTTGACAATGTCCCACGAACTAGCCGCCGCAGTTCTGATGGAGCAGCTATACAGAGCGTCAGAGATTAACCGCGGCACACCGTATCACAGGGTATAGGGAACCCCGAGCAGGCACTATTTTCGAGTAGACCGCCCGTCCTTGATACTCCGGAGCCTGTGTGATACGATTCAGGCCATGCGTAGGAATCCATTGATAAGCAGGCTGATTTGGCCAGTACACTCTCCCCGAGAGGAAGCAGGGATACAATGCCGATACGAGACACTAGCGATGGGACACAGGGGCTACTGCCGGCAATCTTCATGGTCGCCTTGATGATGCTCAGTACGCAACTGCTTATGTTCCTAGAGGAAGATGACGAAGGCACGACCGAGACCGGCCTGAAAAAAATTCCCAAGAGAACCGCCTATCAGCAACTCAATCAGTTATCGGGACCCGCTCAAGGAACCAACCACAACCAACCCGCAGCGACCAACCCATTCCAAGAGGCGGCGTTCCAAGACCCGTTCTACCACGATCCGGCGTCATATTACGGCAAGATTTCCGACGTGTCAGCCCTTGGCCTCGATTCGAGTTACGGATTCTTCCTCGAGGAGACCAACACCGAAGACCACGACAACGACGGCATCGACGATCTGAACGACCTCGACGACGACAACGACGGAATTAACGACCTAATCGAGCGGTTCGATGGCTGCTACGGGACCGACCCCCACGACCACGACAACGATGGCGTTCTGGACGAGTTCGACTGGGACGACGACAACGACGGCATCCTTGAGGGGCCAATCGACTACACGCAGGGAATCGACCCCAGGAACGTAAGCATGGACCGCTACGTCGTCACGTCCGTAATCCACCCATGGACCGGAGACGCAGTCGGTTCTGGATACAGGGTCGACCAGAACCCCATGGACCACGACAACGACGGCGTCCCCGACGAGGACATTGACGGCACGGGCAGGGGCTCCTACGATGAGGACGACGACAACGACGGCCGCATCGACCAGTTCACCTGGCCCTGCGACTTCGACTCCGATGGCCTACAGGACTACTTCGATTTAGATGACGACGGAGATGGATTGAACGACATCGACGACATCCACCCGTGGAGGTACGATGACCCCGTAATCAGGATGGACAGCGCCGAGGGCATAATGTGGGATGACTGGAGAGTATGGCCCAGTGAAGATTACTCGGATTACGTCGACGGATTGGACTACGTCGCACTCGAGGCAATCAACCATCCTAGAAACCAGAGCTTCACCACAATCTACGACGGCGATCTCGATGGTGACGGAATTCCCAACTTCCTAGATCCGGACAACGACGGTGACGGGTCCCCCGACTCCTCAGACACGGACGACGACAATGACGGCCTTGCCGACATGTATGACGTCGACGACGACAACGATGGCATTCCAGACGCCTGCCACCAGATGGACACCAACAACGACGGCCAAGGCGATTACCCCATCGCATCATTGGAATTCCAGACCCCCGGCACGGACTGCGAGATCGACTACGACGGTGACTTGGACGACGATCGGTTCAGGCCGATCGATCAGGACTACGACTTGGTCTGGGACTGGCTGGACACCGACGTGGGCGGTACGGAATACCCCGACAACCCCACTCGTTGGGCGATTGACAGCTCTGACGTCCCCTGGGACTCGGACAACGATGGGATCGAGAACGAGGACGACCCCTTCCCCCTAAACTCGACGGCTGAGGTTGCGACTTGGGACTGCCCCAGCCTCGACAATCCAAATCCCAGCGACCCGAGTAACAACTGCTTCCTATGGAGGAAGTCGTACACCGGCTTCAACGACTGGGACGGCGACGGAATCAACAACTGGGTAGACGTCGACGACGACAACGACGGCATCCTAGATTGGCTGGACATAGACCCTGACTGCGACTTGGACAACGATGCCGACCTGCACGAGCTGAACGGCTCTAGGTACCGTGATGACGGCACCAACGACCTCGACACGGACGTCGACGGGGACGGACTGCAGAATGACGAGGACTGGGACGACGACAACGATGGCATCAACGACTACTATGATCCCGATGATGGTAACTGCGGCTTCGTCGACTCGGACAACACCGACCCGTTCAACGGCGGTTGGAACTACCCACAGGACGATGGCGAGGCAATCGATGGCTCCGAGGATGGCAGCCAACTCCGCCCCTACCCCAACGACGTCGCTTACACCTACTACTGGAACATGACATGGGGCTTCAACCCGTTCAACGAGGACAACAACTTCCTGCTGAATTTCAACGGCTACTCGGGAGACCTCTCATTCCCGAGGATCAACGGCAAGATACCGGAGTTCTACTGGTACCTCATCATGAGATGGAGCCCTTACAACGGTATGAACTTCTTCGACATCGACACCGACGGCGACTCGCTAGTCAATGGCATCGACGTCGATCAGGACGCGGATGGACTGCCCGACTGGTGGGACCAGGACGAGGGCAACGACGGCGTGCTCGATGTCAACGACATCAAGATGGGCGGCACCTTCGACGGCAACTCGTGCGGCACTACTCTGTATCAAGCGATTTATGCCGGAGCGCTCATCGAGCGCGACTGCGGACTGAACTACGCTTGGCTGTACGGGTACCCCATATTGACCCCCACCTATGCCAACCAGAACCTCTTCACCGTGCCCTACAGCACCCGCCCCGACTCGCAGCACGATGATGGCTCCTACGATGGAGGCAATTCCCAGGGAGCGAACGATTGCGATAGCAACTGCTTCTGGTTCACCTTCGACCCTGGAAGCAACCCTGCCCCGTCCGCTGCCGTTACTTACAACGAGATCAGGAACAACCGGGACCTGTGGATTGCCTACGTCGGACTGAACCGCGGCCTGTTCAACTGGAACTCAGACGCCAACGGCAACCTGTTTCCCGACGAGGTCGCGGACAGGCTGGACGACTACGAGGACCCTGACATCGACTGCGGGCAACCTATGCCGGCCTTCTCCTTCACACCGAGTTGCATGTTCAACAACACCAACGACCTCGACGACGATTGGGACATAGTGTACGATCACTTCGACGTCGACGACGACAACGACGGCGTTTGGGACTACTTCGAGGTCGATCTCAACGACGACCTCGACGACGACGACTGGGAGCTCCATGGAGTGTACGAGCCCTACTACTTCACCGGCACAAACTGCGAGGACGCGGACGACGACGGCTTGGACACCGACCCCGATGGGGACGGGTGGTACCAAGCAGTTTGGGACAAGGGCGTGCTGGGGCAGGGCCTGATGTTCCCGGAGTGGTACGACGTCGACAACGACAACGACGGCGTCCCCGACGGCGAGGACCCTGACGACGACAACAACGGCCAGCCAGATGCCGTTCAAGAGGGTTACGAGGTGTGCTTTGTCGGCGAGGAGCAGAGTACGTGGGACCACGACAACGACGGCGTCCTCAACTGGGTTGACGACGACTGGGACGGGGACGGAATTCCCAACAGCCTCGAGTTGCAATTCACGGTACCGCTAGTCTCCGCGTGGGACCACGACAACGACGGCATTCGAGACGACATCGACGATGACGACGATGCCGATGGAATGAAGGATGAGGACGAGGTCATGCTATGGCCTTCCAGGTTCGGCATGGAGTCTACCAACCCGTGGGACCACGATGACTTCGGCGATGGCTTCGGCATCGCCAATCCATCGAACAACACCACCGGTCCAGACGCCATCGATGTGGACGACGACTCCGACGGTAGGCTTGACCTCGATTGGAACGATCCTTCCATCGGGGACCAACCCAATTCTGACAACAAGTTCGAGGAGTTCGACGGAGGCAGCTCTGACTGGGACTCGGACAACGACGGCTATCTCGATGACGATGACAAGATCGCCACCCGAATTACCTTGACCACACAACCCGTGCTATGGCTGGACCGGGACAGACCGGCGATATTCAACGGTTCCGTGTACTGGCTGGATATCGACACCTCAGCGTTCGTTCCAGCACCTCAGGTACCAGTCCAGGTTCATATCGAATACACGAGGAACATGACGACCGCACTCGAGACGATAGACGTGCTCACAGACGATATCGGCAGGTTCATCGTCGGGCAGTTCCTCTTTCCAGAGGACCTGAGCGTCGGCCCGAACACGACTTACAATGTCTATGCGGAGGTCACAGAGATGTTCCTCCACAACTACAGCGCCACCGACAAATTCCCCGTCGAGGTCAGGGCCAACACTACCGTTGGATTCGTCGCCGGCCAGAGGTTCAGGTCCGACGAACAGCCCCTCAAACTCGACTTCAAGGTCCATTACACGGCCGACTACGAGCGCGGGATATTCGACAACAGGCTGATACACGCGCCCGTCTCATTCACCGTCAACGGAGGCCTCTTCGGCAACATCACTCATCCCACCGTATACGATGGCTACGGATATGGGTACAGGGCCGATTCGGGTGGCTGGGTGTCCCTCTCATTCGTCCAGACCAGTGGCACCCAGGGAATCTGGAAGCAGGTGCAATGGAACTCGACCATGGACAACGGACCCGGCATACCGACGGGTGGGTACGAGGAGATAGTCTGGGATAATGTTTCGAAGCGGCACACCATTCTGGGACCATACGTCTACTCTAACACAAGCCTTCCAGTAGGTGACTACAGCTTCACTGGATTCTCGAGGCCAGACCTCGGCCAAGAGTGGCCGTGGCCATTCCTCGAGGGCTCCAAGACGGACTCTTTCTTCATCCGCTCGATGCATCGCATGTACGTGGAAGCAGAGTTGATAGTATCATCCTTCAGGCCAGTCTACTTCTGGGACGGAACCCAGTTCACGGGCTCCTCCTTCGGTGCATGGCGAGCTCTATTCCACGCCCCATCCTTGGAGAATGCTGGGCTGGTCTACGCAGAGACTAGCCTCGGCAAGCCATACCCCATCCTATGGGACGGCACACCCCAGGGACTCGCTGGCATAGCGGGAGGCAGCCTCATGCCCTTCATCGACTCAAACGGAACCCATTGGACCATTGCTATGCAGAACGGAGCGGATTTCGACTCCCCACCTTGCGGGCCGGTCAATCCGTTGGACCCACAAAGCGACATCAGGTGCGAGATAGTTCCCGAGATGTTCACAGGTGAGACGTTCAGGGTCGTCGGCTCTGTTTGGAACAGGACGCTCTTCCCGTGGGCTCAGGACCCATTGGCCCTACAAGTGGACGTAGACAAGAACGGGGTCTTCGCCGGAAGCTTGGAGACTGCCTACTCCCGAAAACCGAGTATGATCGAAGGGGAGGCAAGGTTCGACTACAACTGGACTTGGTACTCACATTATCCCGCTGGCACATTCGGCGTCAAGGCGGACTTCACCATGTCCGACTACTACTTCACGGGCAACCAGTCAGCCGTCCTAGCAGCCACTGGTGCCTATGCGAACGTGACTGTGATTGGTACGACGGACTTCCAGCTAAACAACGTGCCACGCCTCTATCGCGGGCAAAACACTACCGTGGAGGCACGGCTGATTGACAACGCCTACCAACCAGTCAGGGAGGTCCCGGTGAACTACACTTGGTCCGCTGATGGTTCAAGCGGCATTTCCATCACCGACAACAACGGGGTCTTCAAGGTCAATCTGACCATCGACGGACTTCACAATCTCGGTAACTTCACTCTCGGCTTCTCCTACCTCGGTGACGTCCTCAAGCAGGGCAACTCCGCGCAGATACACCTGTGGGTCGTATCGCGCACGTACATTAGCCTCGTTAGCACCACCCCGAACATCAGGTCGAGCGGCGACATCTGGGAGTTCACCGCCCAAGTCACCGACGATAACAGAACCGCTTTCGAGAAGGACCTCGGCCAAGCGCTCTCTGGCTGCGGGGAGCTCGGGGGAAACGTCTCAATCATCCTCGAGGGCATCGACTTCGAGGACAGGACGTATAGGCAGATTGTAGAGACCCTGTGCCCGGTTGCGGGCACAATCCATCATGAGAAGACACTGGACCCTCAACTTCTCAGAGACGACCCGTTCTCCTTCCTCCCGGATGGCTTCGGGCCCGTCAACGTCATTCTCAGGTTCGAGGAGAACCTCCCTCACGAGGGTTGCGAACCTCTGAACAGCGACATGCTGGCCACGTCTGGGGCATGGGACCCATGCGTCACTATCCAGAACAGCGATCACTTCAGGAAGGTCATGCAGTTCCAGGTCGACGGCTTCAGCCTAATTGGCAGGACCAGCCTCAAAGTTGACGAACAGATAGTCTACACCTCTGAGATCGATCCGAATACCGGGCAGGCCATCGAGAAGCCCATGATAGTCACCGGACAGCTTCTCGATGAGTTGGGAGGCAACCTCTCGAACAGGGTTATTCGGGTGACGTACGAGATGGACACCGGCGATAGAGGAATTTCGTCCTGCATCCCTGGTATCTCGGACGAAAACGGCTTCTTCGAGATCATCTGTCCCCTCTCCGGCATCGAGGCCGGACAGGCCAAAGTCAGGGTCGAGTTCAACTCGTACGAGAACAACGACCGGTATCGCTACCACAACGCCAGCGTGACGAAGTTCTTCCCAGTGTTCTCTAACTCGAGCGTGGTGGTCTCCGAGGTCGGTCCCTTCAGGTCGGACTACATCACCTACACCTTCCCGAACGGATCCACCTTTGAGATCCTCTACCTCAAGGAGGCCTTCCACATCAACGCCAAGCTGAGCCAGACCAACGGCAAACCGATTGGCGGCAAGTGCCTCAACATCTACCTCGACCCCACTATCAACACTCGTCCGGTCGCGACCGCGATTACGACCGATGGAACCGGCCAGTTCGAGTGGTACTCCGCCGATCCCGACGACAACCCGAGCAGGAGGGGCGTCGAACCAAGCGGAAACAAGCTCGAGGGCTTCAGGACCATCAGGGTCGCCTATGAGCCTGACAGAGAGATTCCCGGGGGTTGCAGGGCTGAGGCGAACCCTGTGGTCAACGGGTCTCACATGGACATCGAGATCCTCGTCAGGAGCAAGATTGACATCCTCCTGAAAGAGCACTGGTCTAGCCCCCTTGGCTATCAAGACGGGGATACCATCGAAGGCGAGGTCACCATCTGGCGGGACAGGCTCGACCTAGTCGTCGAGGGACAGAGAGTCGACTTCATCATCCAGTACTGGAACGGCTCTGGATGGGCTACCTACGAAGTCCGCATAGTCACTACTAACGAGCGCGGCTCTGCTAACTTCACACTGCCTTACACCGCCACCGTGGTGCCAGGAGAGGGAACCGACATCGTAGCTGTCGATGGCAAATGGCGCATTCTTGTGCACTTCCAGTCGGCAGATGCCAATCGCCCGTTCTTCGTTGAGCAGTACCTCAACAGCACCCCGATAGTCTTCCTAGGAGACCCCGTTGTGGACGAAAGGGCGAACTTCCTAACGACCCAAGTGATAGTAGTCTCCGGCATTGCGTCAGCTGCTCTGCTGCTAGTTAGCGCGATAATGTACCAGAATTACCGCGAACGCCGCAAGATCGAGATCCTAAGAGGCATCCTGACTGATTCCCTGATGTCCTTGAAGGCCTCCAACGACTACATCGAGACGATTTTCAAGTGCTACAAGGACCTAATCAAGTACTTCAGATCGAGAGGGGCCATGAAGAAGGTCTTCGAGACCACCAGAGAATTCGAGGACGTCATCTACAACATGCTCGGGGGCGTCCTGCCGCCAGAAGAACTCGACCTCTTCTTCTCGTTATTCGAGGAGGCCAGGTACTCGGACCACAACATCGGGTCAGGCCAGCGGGACCGATCCATCCAGGTCTTCCAATCAATCATCGGCCGTATGAACAACTCGTTGGGCGACAGCATGCTCTCGAGGACTGCATCTACCGAGTCCAAGCTCTACGAGTCAGCCACCAAGGCAGGCCAGTTCGTGGATTCCGATGGCCAGGTCAGGTTTGCAGGGATTGACGATTCGGTTGATGATGAAGGTTTCAGAATCTGATTGACTGCGGGGACAGGCTGCTCGCTCTTCTAGGACGAGCCCAGTCGCCCCTCTGGGGCGTCCCGTAGGATTCATAACACCGACTCGGGTGGCCGCGCTACCCATCCAAGGAGAGCGATTGCCGTGAGTAAAACCAACCGGAAGTCCAATCAGGCTCTGGTGGCGCTAATCGATGATTTGAGAGACCAAAGCAGGTCGACCGGTTCCGCGCTGTGGCGCGACATAGCACATAGGCTCGAATCGAGCCGCAAGAACTGGGCTGAGCCGAACCTGAGCCACCTCTCTAGGCACGCCGCCGACAAGGACACGATCCTTGTTCCTGGCAAGGTCCTCGGCAGTGGCGAGATCAATGCAGGGCAGACGGTCGCAGCGTACAGCTTCAGCAGTGGAGCCAGAACCAAGATAGAGGCTTCCGGTGGCAGAACCCTCAGCATCCGCGAGCTCATGGAAGAGAATCCCAATGGCGGGGGGGTGAGGATCCTTGGCTGACTCGACCACCGTCTATGATGCCAAGGACAAGGTCTTGGGGCGTCTAGCTAGCCAAGTCGCAAAGGAGATGATCTCAGCACGTAAGTCGGGCAAGCAGCAGCGCGTCATTGTCATCAACGCCGAGGAGGCAATCGTATCCGGTCCTAGGACCATGGTTCTCAGCGACTACAGGGCGAAGTACAATCTCAACCACGCAAGGAAGGGCCCGTTCTTCCCTAGGATGCCTGACAAGATAATCAAGCGGACGGTCCGTGGAATGCTCCCATATCAGAAGAACAGCAGCGGTCGGGGCGCACTGAGGGACCTGCGCGTCATGATTGGCACACCGCCCAACCTATCCGGCGACGAGCTACCAGGCGACCACGAGTGGGGCGACACCGCGAACATCGAGCGCCAGTTTCCCAACAAGTTCGTGCGCTTGGGTGAAATCAGCTCTCACTTGGGAGTCGACGCGACCAGATGGAGCGGTGAGTGAACATGGCGAAGAAGAAGTCACCGAAGGTCGTCAAGAAGGTCGTCAACTCGAGCGGCAAGCGCAAGACCGCCATTGCCCGCGCCACAGTCAAAGCGGGCAAGGGAAGAGTCCGAGTCAACGGAAAGCCAATCCACATCATGGAACCGACGCTAGCACGAAGGAAGGCCTTGGAACCGATCAAGATCGCAGAGGCGATGAACCGATTCGACAGGGTCGATATAGCCGTTGACGTGATGGGAGGCGGCCAGATGGGCCAGGTGGACGCTATCAGAACCGCAATCGCCCGAGGACTAGTCCACTACAACGATGGAGCCGAGGGAGAGGATGAGGATCTGAAGAAAATGTACCTTGATTTCGACCGCACTCTGCTTGTGAACGACCCCCGCCGCAAGGAACCCAAGCATCAAATGGGCCGGGGTGCTCGTAAGAAGTGGCAGAAGTCGTACAGGTAGGTGGCAGGCATGTTGATTCCAGTCAGGTGTTGGAGCTGCGGCAAGGTCATTGCTCACAAGTATCAGGAGTTCAAAGACTCGGTGGATGCTGGCAATGATCCAGGAAAGACTCTGGACGAACTAGGATTCGAGCGATACTGCTGCAGGAGGATGTTCGTAGGGCACATCGACCTAATCGACGAAGTCGCTCCCTTCAGCATCGCTCGGCAGGACTGAAGCATCCGTCAGGGCTTTGACCGTGAACCCACTCCCAAGGTAAGCCCAAGGGCCTGTAGGTTAGTTTGGCCTATACTTCGCGGCTGGGGGCCGCGCGACCCAGGTTCAAATCCTGGCAGGCCCACCATTTGCCCTTTTTCCATACTCAGAGGTCAGTTTGAAGGGTGCCGCCCCGTTTGGGACACCATGGTAGCGGAGCCTTCCACCGAGGACGGTAATCGCACCCGAATCATGTGGCTCGCAGACCAGGTCGAACGCCATTCAGACCTGTATTACAACAAGGCCGAGCCAGAGATCTCCGACTTCGAGTTCGACGAGCTCTGGGACGAGTTGAAACGACTCTCGCCAGACCACCCGCAACTGAGCAGGGTAGGCTCGGACCCCCCTCCCGGCTCCATCAAGGTAAACCACCTGTTTCCCATGCTGAGCCTCGACAAGGCCAGCACCGAGGATGCGGTCGCTCACTTCGTCGCCGAGACCACCGCCCAGGGCAGGAGATTCGTGTGCCAACCTAAGTTGGATGGCTCCGCACTCTCCCTTGAGTACAGGAGAGGACGACTGGTAAGGGCGGTCACAAGGGGCAACGGAGTCAGGGGAGAGGATGTCACAGCCAACGCGAGACGCCTGCCAAACCTCCCGGAGTCGATTGGTTGGAAGGGTGACTGCCACGTCAGGGGCGAAGTGGTGATGCCACTGGCAGTTTTCAGGAACAAGTACTCCGACGTGGCCCCAAACCCAAGGAACCTAGCAGCCGGCTCCTTGCGCCAGAAACACGCAGATGCAGGAAAGGGGAGCCCTGAGGACCTCGTCTTCCTAGCATACGGTGCCGAGTTCCCCACCGGCACCGACCGCCATCCGGAGAGCCCCGACCCCCCGTCGTTCAATCTCGATTCCGAAGCCATATCCTGGCTGGAGGAGGTCGGTATTGGGGTCGCTGGCAACTCCGTGGTCTCCGGTGACGACGACGAAGCGACAACGTCGGAGATCTTGTCTGTCACGGGTCACTGGTACGAATCACGCGACTTCGCTGAATGGGAGATAGACGGCGTGGTGGTGAAGCTCGACCGTCTGGACAAGCGAGAGCTCCTCGGAATGACCGCCCACCATCCGCGATGGGCGTTAGCGTGGAAGTTCCCACCCGAGGAGGCGGTCACCGTCCTCATGGACGTATTCTGGCAGACTGGGAGGACCGGGAACGTGACGCCGGTGTCCAGAGTGGCCCCCGTCATGGTCTCTGGCGTGACCGTGGAGAACACGACGCTCCACAATCGCAGGGAGGTCGAGCGCTTGGGCATCATTCTTGGTGACAAGGTTAGGATCGTGCGTCGGGGGGATGTCATACCGAAGATCATCGAGGTCATCGGACCTGCTGAGGAATCGGACCTGCATGGCAGGCTTCATGCAGACGGGACCTCCTTCGAAGATTCCCTGCCGAACAGAGTGGAGATAACCACTCCCACGGACTGCCCTCGCTGCGCTACGGAACTAATCGAGGTTGGGGCTTTCATCCGCTGTACCAACCTCGATTGCCCCGCTCGCCTCGAGCGTGCCATACTGTATTGGTGCAGAAAGCTCGGAATGGACGGAATCGGGGAGAAGCTGGCCGAGCAGCTATGCTCGACCGGCCTCGTGAAAAACCTCGCTGACCTGTATAGACTCAAGGACAGGAAGCTCGAATTACTGAGCCTGGACAGAATGGCCGAAAAATCGGCCAGCAATATCCTAGAGGAGCTGGAGGCGAGCCGCTCTATGACGCTCAGCACCTTCATCTCTGCTTTGGGCCTACCCAGAATCGGCCCGGAGATAGCCTCCCTAGTCTGCTCGGAAATCAGGACGATGGACGACCTGATGGGGATGACCTCCGATCGGGAAAGAGCGATTGAGCGGCTGGTCGCTATCGACAGAATAGGAGAGACTGTTGCAAATCTCCTCCTAGACGGGATTTCAGAGAGGGAGGAGGCGATCCTCGATCTGTATGAGCAGATCGAGATCGGCGAAGACGAAACCAAGTCTGTCGAAGGACCGCTCGTTGGTACGAAGTTCTGTATCACGGGCACACTGAGCCGCCCTCGCAAGGAGGTCGCGCTTTCCATCAAGTCAGAGGGCGGCAAAGTAGTATCCTCCGTGTCCGGGAAACTCGATTACCTAGTGTCCGGGGAGTCTGCGGGCTCGAAGCTCGACAAGGCCAACAGACTTGGCGTCCGCGTCATTTCGGAGTCCGAACTGGTCGAACTCCTAGGCGGTAAGATACTCGAGGACCTCCCTGAGGAGCGGCAGGCGACCCTTGGAGACTACTAATCACCCGTACATCCCGCTGGGAGCACTACCGCTATCCTTCGGGGGATTGAGATGCAGTGCCATCATGTCACGAATCTGCCCCTCTATCCTCTGGGCTTCCTCCAGCAGTGGCTCTGGGTCCAAGTGAACTGCAGGCAGCAAGCCGTCCATGCAGGTGATTATCCTGGCCGCAGCGCGCGCATCCGGAATCACGCCCTGGCCAATCTCCCCATCCGCCTCCGCGAGAATCGCCCCCGCATCAATCCGCCTTCTCCTGCACTCGCCCATCACCACACCGGTCATTCCACCGACGACACCCTGCTTCAGCAGAGGCAACCCAATCTCCTTCAGCAACTCGTGAGCCATATCAGTCGAGCCGATGCCGAGCATCGACTCCATCCCTTCGTCATCGTCGAAGATACTGTGAGCACTGCCCATGCCGTGGGCGAAGGAGTCCACCATTATCGTCGAACTGACGCCGGATTCGACGATCCAGTCGATTAGACTAGTCGCAAGAGGCAGGCTCAGTTCCGACGGCACTTGAATCTCGGAGGCAATCAGTACGACCTTGTCGCAGCGCTCCATGTGGCAAATCGGCTCACCGGCGTAGAATCTCAGTGGTGGTAGCGGCTTACCGTCTTGGACCAGGCAGACGGGGGGGAGTTTGGGATGGCGGACCCCTCCCACCATCTCCAATTCCAATTTGTCCACCAGATAGTGGGCGACGATGCTGCTCACGAAGCCAACGGAGGGGAAGCAGCTGACGAGTAGGGCACCGGAGGCATTGACGCCCTCGTCGACTTCGACTGTGGGCCCCTCCCCCATGATTGACAATGTTACTCAATGCTGTTAACCGTTGTCACGTCTGCATACCTCTGATAGCGCTGGGTATTGGTGGGATGACAATCGAAGAAGGGTTCCGGGCGCACCAGTTGTCGCCGTCCTCTTGGAACAGGTTCGAGGAATGTCCGAGGAAGTACTGGCTCTCACGTCAAGGTCTGCCACGTAAAGTGAGCATGCCAGCCTCGATGGGGAACGCGATTCACAACTCGGTCGAGGATCTGTGCAATCTGGATCTCACGGGGAAGGACGACGAAGAGACCGGCTGGCTGCCACCAACCACCAGGGAAGTGCTCGACCGGCACTGGCAAATTGAACACGAC
>UINC01001533.1_pt1 | contig 20427 bp, 22 predicted proteins | sample 5385821 | NCBI WGS metagenome assembly UINC01 (sample SAMEA4666929, study PRJEB26691) | marine metagenome | isolation source: Pacific Ocean | place: Pacific Ocean | collected 2011-10-13 | reverse complement strand
CGTCATTGCAGGTGGTTTGATGACAACTAAATTAGCCAAGATGGTGGGTATGGAAGCCCCAGTCATACCGGAGAGGGGGCAAATACTTGTGTCGGAACGTACTTCCCGAGTGTTTAATTATCCTACAGCAAGAATCAGAGAAAAGTTTGCTTTTCATTTAGCCTGTGTTAAACTCCCCATTGAAGCTTAAATGAATTTTCTTAGTTGCAGTGCATTATTTTATCTCAGGTGAACGGCCCCAAAATGGCAAAAGTTATTACATTCGCCAGTCAAAAAGGCGGGGTCGGTAAAACAACCTCCGCGGTACATTTGGCAACTGCATTTGCACTCGGTGGTTATAAAACCCTTCTGGTGGACCTTGATCCTCAAGGTTCAGTTCATCACTCTCTTGGTGTAGACAAACCTGCCGGATTGGGGATACGTGAAATTTTTTGTACTCCCAATATTTCGCTGCAGGAAATTATAACCACCGGCAAACACCAGAATCTTGACCTGCTGCTTTCAAATATTCAAGACCTGCTGACAGAACAAACTGTCAACAAAATCGCCTCCGACTATTACCACATTTCACAATGGATTGAGCAAAATGCTGCCACGCACTATGATTTTATTATCCTGGACGCACCTGCTTCTACAAGTTCGCTGAGCATTAACGGAATGCTCGCGGCAAACCTCATTATTGTCCCGCTGGAATGTGAAACATTAGCCATAAAATCTCTTAAACGTTTTTTGCAGGCATTCAAGGAATTGCAGAGATCGATTGAACCGAGGCTGCGACTCGCAGGAATTTTACTGACTATGTATGATGAGAATATCCTCTCACACCGACAGGTTTGCAAACAAATTTGTCAGACACTCGGTGACTCAGTTTTTCAAACTATTATTCCAAATTGCCCGCACATACTGGAAGCTAGTAACTTAGGAATTGATGTTATTCAGCGGCACCTGAATTCTGCAGGGGCAACCGGTTATATACGTCTTGCTAATGAATTGCTGGACCGTTTTCTTTTACCAAAATCCGTAGAGGCGAGTTAACAAATACTAAACACAGACTGACGGTGAGCTTTGGCTGGGGTGCGGAACTTTTGACCGGCTATCCGGATTAGTACGCAAAAAGATTCCTGATGAACGAGACTGGAAACAGGTGCGTTACATGTTATTTGAGCTTCCGGAAAGTAGCGGAACTTTTAGCGAGCGAGTTCAGAAAATGGTGGATGACATCGTCAAAAAAGGCGCTGAAGGATTGATGCTGCACCGAGCAGATTCACTCTATCACAGTGGTAGAAGCGATGACCTGCTTAAACTGAAACCTTGGCAGGATGCAGAAGCGACCGTGATTGAGATACTTCCCGGCAAAGGGAAATTCAGCGGAATGATGGGTGCGTTAGTGGTAAAAGACAAAAGGGGTCACATTTTCCGCATCGGTTCCGGTTTCAGTGACAACGAGAGGCGGAATCCTCCCCAGCCTGGTTCAGTCATTACCTATAAATTCACAGGTACCTCAAAAAAAGGGTTGCCACGTTTTGCCAGTTTTTTGAGGATGTATCAGCAGAATTGATCTATCAAATCCCGCCACAGATGATCGCCTGAAACGGAGCTTGAGTGCAGTATTTTGAAATTGGCATTTGGACTGTACTAGGTTTGATTGCAGGCAGTTTTGTCAATGTTTGTCTGGATCGTCTCCCGCTGCAGTTTGCCGATGATGAACAGAGTTCAAGCTTGTTGGCATCCTCTGAATTGTCACCTTTCCTGAAAACACACCTCCGGGAACGGACACTCAGTTTAGCAAATCCGGCGCGGTCTTTTTGCTTTTCATGTGGACATCAACTCAGCTGGTTTGAAAATATTCCCGTATTGTCATATCTTTTAAGTAGAGGCCACTGTAGAAAATGCAATGCGACAATCGGTGCAGGAACGATTTTGACTGAAACCGTTCACGGTCTGGTTTACTCAGGCTGCGGCTGGTTTTTAAACGGCTGGATCTGGCCTTTGACTTTCAGTATTAACTTTTCATTTTTGTGGATTCTGGGACACTGTTGGAGTTACCGACGGACACGAAAAATGCTGCTTTTTGCAGGAGCTGTTTTGTTGATATTAAATTTTGGCATTTATTATTATTGATGGTTTAATAAAAATTCCTAAACTAATTATTTGTCATCTCGAATGAAGAAAGAGATCTTAATAATACCAGTGCTTAACATAAAATAGATTTCTCCCTATGGTCGAAATGACAATTAGATAATTAAAAACTTTTTTCGACCGGATTATTATTAATTTTAAAATGAAAAAACTGCTGATAATGTTACTTAAAATGCTGCTTGTCGGCAGCATTTTGGTTTACCTTGTCCAAAGCGGTCGGCTTAATTTTGAAAAATTAATGCTCTTCAAGGATGCTCCTGAAATACTTGCCATGATGATAGGAGTACTTGTATTAGTGGTGGTGCCAATGGCGACTTTTCGCTGGTGGTTATTGCTGCGTGCGATCGGTGTGCAGGTTAAACCGAAGCAAATTTTTATACTGACCTGGATCGGAAATTTTTTCAACACGACACTTCCGGGTGCAGTTACCGGAGACGTGGTCAAGGGCTATTACGTTATTAAGGCACAGCAGGAAGAGGGGCGTACGCGGGCTTTTATGACTTTGCTGATTGACAGATTTGTCGGATTATTCGGTTTGATCGTGATGGCTTTTTTAGCGCTTGTCTTAAACCTCGAACTGATTTTATCTCAGGAACGCCTGCACTCTCTCGCCTGGATGATCACCGTTCTTTTTGGCGGCACAGTTGTTTTTTACACGATTGCGCTGTTTCCGTTCAAAGAAGGCCGCGATCCTTTTATTCGCCTCTTCCAGCGGCTGCCTGCAAAAAAAATAAGTCTTAAAGTTTATTCTGCGTTCAAAAGTTATCAACACCAAAAAACCACTTTGTTGCTGACACTTTTGCTGGCCATTGGAATCCACACTTTAATCGCACTGCTTTTTTTCCAGGTAGCGCAATTGATGGGGATCGAAGAAATGGACTTGGCAACGCAATTTTTTCTGATGCCGATCGGGCTGATCACTGTTGCGATTCCATTAGCGCCGGGGGGAATCGGTATCGGACATGCTGCCTTTGAATCTCTTTACCAACTGGCAGGCTTTTCCGGAGGCGCGGACATATTTAATCTTTTCATCATTGTCCAACTTGGAGTTTTTCTCCTCGGCGGTATCCCTTATTTTCTTTACAGCAGTAAGTACAAAATCCCCGCGGAACAGCAGGACCTGCTGGAAGAAAAAGTATAAAAGTAGCGTAAATACTGCGAACTTATTCGTCCGCTGCTAAAATTAGTAAATGCTCCCTGACACAAGAAGAAAGAGCGTTTAAATCATATCCGCCTTCCAGCATACTGAGTATCCGCCCTCCTGCAGTCAGCTCGGCCAAGCCCTTTAATTCAAGGCTCAATTCCCTGAAGGTTGATTCAGTTAAATTTAAGGAAGCTAAGGGATCGTCACGATGCCCGTCAAATCCCGCAGAGATCAAAACAAAATCCGGATTGTATTCCTTCAACTTAGGTTTAACCTCTGCGTAAAAGCTTTGCAAATATTCCGCATCCTCCATTCCGGGGGGAACGGGAACATTCAGCGTATAACCTGTGCCCGCCCCTCTTCCGCGTTCCTCCGCAAAACCTGTTCCGGGGAAACAGGTACGTGGATCCTGATGTAGACTGACGTAAAAAATATCAGCCCTTTCCTCAAAAAAATGCTGTGTTCCGTTTCCATGATGCACATCAAAATCAACAATCAGTACCCGTTGAAATCCCATCTCCCTGCTTAAGAACTCTGCGGCGAGTGCGATGTTGTTAAAATAACAAAAACCCATTGCTGAGTCAAATTCCGCATGGTGCCCCGGTGGACGCACTGCGCAAAATGCGTTATCAAGTCTGCGCTCCGCAACCTCAAGTGCTGCGTCCAGTACTGAACCAACTGCATGTAAAGCCGCATTATAAGTTTGCGAAGAAATTACACAATCCGGAGTATGCAGCGTTTGAGCGCCACTTTCAGCAGCCGCTTCTACGTCTGAAACCAGTTTCTCTGTATGCAGCATTTGTATTTCCGCAGAACTGGCGGGACGCCCGGACTCTACTTTAAATTTTCCCATCAAGTCTTCAGACTCAAGCCTCTCCAGAATTGCCCTCAGGCGGTTTGCGTTTTCCGGATGGGAACCTGTATCGTGCTCCAGGTAAATAGGATTTGTATAAAATCCGGTTTTCATTGCTCTCCGTTCATTTTAGAAGAAAAATATTTTGACCAATTCATGACACATACTAACTCAGGATAGTGCCTGCCTTCAAGACAAAGCGCTTATCCATGTCATTTTTTGTACTTCACGGATTGTGTTTGAGCATCAGTTTGGTTAAAATCTAAACTGAATATATATACAACTCCAGCATTGACAGTGATTTTTCACGCTAAAAAGAGTAATGGCAATTTTAGAAATATATACTTTTCCTGATCCAATATTGAGAAAGCAGACAAAAGCAGTTACAGTTTTTGATCATGAACTTGAGACAACTACGCAGTCCATGCTGGAGACAATGTACGTTTCCAGTGGTATCGGCCTGGCGGCCATTCAGGCAGGTATCCTCAAACAGATAATTGTCGTTGATTTAAAAAGCGGTGAAGAAGATATAACCCAGCGTGAACCTCATGTTTTCATTAATCCCAAAATTGTGAAACAATCCGGAACTACTTTCTCTGAAGAAGGCTGTTTAAGTGTCATTGAGTTCCGAGGTGAAATTCAACGTGCGGAAAAAATAATAGTCGAATATCAAGATGTCACTGGTAAACTACAAAAAATGGAAGCAGAAGAGATGATGTCCATCTGTCTGCAGCACGAAATTGATCATTTGAATGGTGTCCTGTTCATCGATCATTTACCGTTGCTCAAACAGAAAATGGTAAAAAAACGGCTGACTAAACTTGCAAAGGCAGAAGCATGATTTTGCACCGTATATTTTTTTACACTATCTCCCTTTCTTTTTGTTCAGTAGTTTTTTTTTGTAGTGGAACCGCATTTGCCAAGCAGAAAAAATATGCACATGCTCTGGTGATAACTGCAGCGGGAATTGAAATCCCTGTAGAAGTTGCCGATACTTCGCAAAAAAGGAGTTTAGGTTTGGGGAAACGCTCCGGACTGAAAAAAGACTGGGGTATGCTGTTTGTCTTTGATAAACGTAAAACTCATCGTTTCTGGATGAAAGACATGCAGTTTGCTTTGGACATAATCTGGCTGGACAATTATCGGATTGTACATATTCTCCGTAATGTTCAACCGGCAATTTCAGGAGAAAAACCAACAATTCTGGAACCTCCGGAAGCAGCTAATTTTGTCCTTGAAATTGACGCAGGACGTGCTTCTGTACTGAAACTAAAGCAAGGCGATTTGCTCAAATATAATTTTTAATAATTGAAGAACCGGCTAACAACATTAACAAAACCGCTACCATGACAAAATCACAAACTATCTGCATAGTTGATGACGAGGCTGCAATACGCGAAACACTTGAGAACGTCTTGTCGGATGAGGGATATCCGGTAATGTCCTGTCGGGACTCAATTAGTTTTTTTGAAATGTTGGCGCTGCAAACACCTGATTTAGTACTACTTGATATTTGGCTTCCAGGCATCGACGGAATGGCGATCCTCAGTAAACTTCGTGAATCCCATCCTGAACTACCGGTTATTATGATGAGCGGACACGCCGGAATTGACGCGGCAGTCAGCGCGATTAAACTTGGCGCGGTAGATTTTATGGAAAAACCCCTGCGTTTAGAAATATTGCTCGATAAAATCGCGGTTGTACTTTCAAACAAACCACCGGAGAGAATGAAAGATCTGGCTTCAGATACCGGAATGGAGGTTGCTAAAATTATCAATCCGATCATACCTTCCGGAGCTGTAAGGCTTAAGGATTCTGAACGTCCCCAGCGTACGCTGAAAGGTAATGTTGTTTTGAATGGGAAAGGGCTTCTGACTGGACGTAACACAGGTGTGATTTTAAGCCCTCTTGAACCGAATTCAGGCGTTGTTTTTCAAACTTTGGATGATACTTCATTACCGGCACACATCACGAATATTGAAAATTTTTCGCAATCGGTGAAACAGCAGTCCTTCAGTGCCAATTCAACTGTTTTAGCCTGCGAAAATCGTCGTGTACGTACAGTTGAGCATTTGATGGCTTCGCTGCATATGGCAGGTATTACCAATGTTTTAGCAAAAGTGGATGAGGAAATTCCAAATGTTGACGGCTCTGCTCAGGATTTCAGTGAACTTATTAAAGAAGCAGGTGTCCAGGATCAGGATGTCCCTGCAAAAGAAGCAGTCGTTTTGGCGCCGATACAGGTGGGGCGGAAAAAATTGACTGAAAAACACCTCTATGTTGAACCATTCGAAGGCTTCGAAGTTAAGATGCGCATTGATTATACTGCGCCGATCGGTCAGCAAAAACTGACCTTTAATGCTGCTCGTAATTCATTCAACATTGATATTGCTCCGGCACGCTCATTCAACACTTTTGAAAATATTGATCTGGCACAAAAAACAGGAACTGTCGGTAGCGGTTATCTTGATTCACATATCATTTTGCATGACGGGAAAGTGATTAACACGGATCTGCGTTATCCAGACGAATTTATACGGCACAAAATACTCGACCTCATCGGTGATCTTTATTTGCTGGGTTACCCCTTGAGGGGGCGGGTTGTCGCGAACATGACTTCACATGGTTACAATCAGGCGCTCGTACAAAAACTTCATGTTGCGCTTACTACCTGAAATAGTATTGTTGCACCGTACCTACATAACAGCATTCGGGGGGAAACATTTTAAACCGCCCACGCACCTGAAACAGCGTTCGTAGTGAACCGCAATGAACAATCACTGTACTTTTTTGGTGCAGGGTAAAACAAAAACTAGCTATATAATATGCGCCACCAGGGTAGATCATACGCACTGCAGGCACTGTATCAGGCAGAACTGCTGGAAAGTAAAGCCATGAAACATGCTGACCGTTTTCTGGATCAGCTTGAGACAAGTCCTGAAGTAAAACTGTTTGCACGGGAATTAGTGGAAGGTACACTTCTCCACCGCAAGCACATTGATCGTTATTTACGAAGGAATCTTGAACACTGGAAGCTGAACCGGCTTTCTACAACTGTGCGGAATATCTTAAGAATGGCGGCTTACGAACTTTATCACCATCCGGAACTCTCACACAGCGTTATTATCAATGAGGCTGTGGAACTCTGTAAGGATTTTGTCGATGACAGCTCACATGCGCTGACAAATAGCGTCCTGCAAAGAGTTTACGACCAGATAACAGCAGAGAGAAAAACAAAAGCTCAGACAAAGTTAGAAGCTAGTTCAACAGACGAAAATCCAACAGTTGAACCGGACAAAGAAACGCCAGCGCCGGAATCAAAATATAAAAGAAAATAGAGATTCCTTAATCAGTTCTCTGCGAGTTCCTGCAAATTTTTCCCGGTCACCCTGTACGTTGTCCATTCGTCCAAAGGCGCCGCTCCCATTTTCTGATAAAATCCAATTGCGGGTTCATTCCAGTTCAACACTGCCCATTCTAATCTTCCGCCGCCAATTTCCAGGGTTCGTTGCGCAAGTTGACGCAACAATGCTTCACCTACTCCTCGTCCCCTCGCACTTTCACGGACATACAGATCCTCCAGATATATTCCCGGAAGTGCCAAAAAAGTGGAAAATGTGCGGAAATATAATGAAAATCCGAGAATTGCACCTTCCGAATAAGCGAGTTGAACTTCTGCTGGAGAGTTGATGCCAAACAGTGTTTCTTTGAGCAACTCTTCTGTGGCGACAACTTCATCCAAAAGATGCTCATAAACAGCCAGCTCTTTAATTAATAACAAAATCTCTGCCACGTCCTCGACTTCAGCCTGACGTATTTTAAAACCTGTTTTAATTTCTTTCATGTTTGTTTCTTTCAGGAAATTTGATGTTGATTAGCAATTTTTTCATACTTCTCTACCTCTTGTAATTTACCACGTTTGTGGAAACCATTAATTAAAATTTCGCATTTCTTCCGGAGCGCCACTATTGCGGCAGAACGGTCTTCCGGACTCAGCTTTTCAGTCTTTAATATTTTTATAATTGATTGCACACGGTAGCGGTCAATCCCCCATTCACTCAGAGAAAGCTGATCCGCGTGTCCTCCGTGACGTGTCATCAATTTTTCATTGAGCAGTGCAACCTGATGCTGTGCGGTCAAACGCAGCCAAAGATCATAGTCCTCACAAATCGGCAAAGTTTCATCAAACAAACCATGAACCTCAAACAGTTCACGCCTCAGCAGCACTGTTGAAGGTGACATCAGACAAAGCTCCAAACTTGGTTTAAAAATCCAGCCCTCCAGTTTTTGATGCTTTTTTTTCGGATTAACCCTGACTCCGTTCCTGATCCATATTTCATCAGTGAAATGAATCGGACACTCAGCACGAATTACGGTTTGTGCTATTTGTTTCTGTAATTTGTGCGGATGCCAAAAATCATCTGAATCCAGAAATGCGATCCATTCACTGTCACAGTTTTTAACAGCCGCATTTCTTGCTGCACTGACTCCAAGGTTTTTTGCAAAAGTGATGCTCCGGAATTTTCCAGAATAAATTGTGAGAATTTCCTGAGTAGAATCCGTAGAAGCGTCATCCACCACTATCAGTTCAAAATCGCGGAAAGTCTGCTCCAAGACTGAATCTATGGATTTTTTCAGCCAGTCAGCTCGATTCCAACTTGGCAGGATTACACTTACATGCGGCATAAGATAGTTTTAGTTTGACGATCCATACCAATAAGTTGAAACAGCAATTTTACTTGACTCTTTCCTAATACCCCCACAAGGTATATGAAGTACATTCATCATTCCAGGAGTTAACAATGCACCCAAGTCACGAAAATCAGATTGTCCGCCTGAAAAAGGTTGAGGGACAGGTTCGTGGAATTCAAACCATGATTGCGGAACGGCGTTATTGCATGGACCTGCTGTCGCAAATCAGGGCAGTAACAGGCGCAATGCGTAAAATTGAGTCCGGAATTCTGGAAAACCACCTGAAGCACTGCGTCAATGACGCGATATCATCTAAAAGTTCGGAAGACGCTTCTGTTAAAATCAAGGAAATTATCCGTCTCTTTGAAAAAATGAATTAGCTGTTAGAGCAAAACACTCTGTTTTGTGCTTATTTTCAACGATATTAAATACCAGATCAGCCCTGCTGCCTGCAGCAAAACCAGGACACCAATCGCGGCCTGATAACTTTCCGGATCATAACCGCTGCTTGTTGCAGGCCACATCTCAATGACGGCTCCGACACCCCATTGTACAATAAATGCTCCCAGAAAAACCAGCAAATTCAGGATAGTACTTACACGTCCGGAAAGGTTTTTGGGAAATATTTGCGCATATCCAGCATAAACCAGAATGCTTGCTGTACCAAAAAATCCGAGCAAAATAACGAGGATCAAAGGACTGCCAATACCACCGAAAATCATCGTGCCCTGAACAAATAAATATATCGTCATTCCGAAAACAGAAATTGAAATCGGACGGACATCAAAAAGTTGAGAGAGTCTTTCGGCAATTATTCCCAGAGTTAAAAATCCGCCAATCAAAGTCAGAGTCATTGCAAACAAAAGTTGAGCCGAATTATCTGCACTTAAGCCTGCTACATCCCTCAGCCAGGGTTTCATCCAGAGTCCGTGAATCGCCATATTTGTACCAGATGAAATTGCGGCCAGAGGCGCAATTCCCCAGAAAATATGACTCCGTAAAACCTGTCCTGTTTCCTTAAACTGTAATTTAAGCGTGGGGAGTTTCTCATCAATTTTTTGATTTTCCGGTAAAAACACCCATAAGCAGATTGAAGCAAAAACTGTGATGAATGCCAGGCCCGTGAAGACACCCCGCCAATCTGTATATGAAAGTGCATTCTGCAAAGGAATTGTCGCACCGAGAGCACCCAGTCCTCCGGCGACCATCTGCAGGCCGTTGATCATTGGCAGACGTTCGCTGGAAAACCAGAGCACGTAGGCCTTGAAGGCCGCCATCAAACACGCGGAAACTCCTAGGCCAATCAACAGTCTGCCCACAATCAAACCTGAGAGTGATTCTGCCTGCGCAAAAAGTACAGCACCAAGTGCTGCGAATAAAAGCAGGATAGACTCTGTACGGCGTGGTCCATAACGGTCAAGCAGGACTCCAAGCGGTAACTGAAAAACCGCAAATGAAATAAAATATACGCTAGTTAAAAGTCCTAAATCTGCAGGGCCAAGTCCAAGTTCCTGTACCAGATCGCCTTCAATAATAGCATTGGCGTTACGGTAAAAATAGGAAATGGCATAACCTAATGCCAAAGGAAAATATATGCGGGCAAAGAGCATTTTGATAAAATAGTGAGATGAAGAAGACCTGTGGAATTAGAACTCAATGCCGATTCTGGCTCGTATTCCCTGGTCAAAGTGATGTTTAATTTTTTTCATTTCAGTCACCAGATCCGCGCGTTCAACGAGTTCAGGATGTGCATGACGACCGGTGAAAACCAATTCCACATTTTTAGGCCGATCCTCCACAATTTGAATTGCTTTTTCCAGTGAAAGCAAACCCCGGAAAATACAGTAATTAATTTCATCCGCAATTATCATATCGTACTTACCGGACTTCACTTTTTCGTGCAGGTCTTCCATTTCCGGTTTCATTTTTTCTGTCATTTCTGCCACATCCAGCGGAATTGTTTTGCTCACACAAAGTGCCCAATAATGCGGTACATTGCGGAAAGTTAAGTTTGGATGAAAGTTTTCCGGACAGAGTTTCAACTCGCCGGTTTTCCAGCGTGGTTTCAGCATCCGTACGTAGTAAACATGCATTCCGGAACCAAGCGCACGCAGCATCAATCCCAGCGAAGCGGTGCTTTTACCTTTGCCTTCGCCGGTATAGATCTGGAAAGCGCCCTGTTTTATTTTAGGACGTTTTGGAATGTTGATTCCACTTACCGTTTTCTCAGTTGCTAAATCTTTTATTATTTCTGTCATAGTAGATTTTAATTTTAATCAATTAGGAGTTCTAGAAAAAGTCTGAATCCCATAGTTTGTCATTTTGACAGTAGGGAGATATCTTAATAACTTAAGAGAGTTAACATAAAATAGATTTCTCGCTTTTCTCGAAATGACACGACTTTAGGACTTTTTACAGGTTCATCATATATTGTTTGCTTAATTCCGCAGAATTTTTTCAATTTCACAATGCTTTTCCAGAAACAGAGCCAGCTCATCCATTTCACGCTCTTTTGTTTCCTGAAAAGAAAATGGAATTTCAAAAGTTTCCGAGCTAAACAAGGCAAAAAGTTGTTGTATCACTTCCGGACTTTCCAGCCAGCCGTGAATGTAGGTACCGATTATTTTTCTTTTCCGTTCAATCACACCCAGCGCAGCTTTGTGCGCCTCTGGAACTTCCGGAACAACAAACGGTTCTTGCGGTTTTTCGTGAAATTCTGTTTGTCCCAGATGAATTTCGTAACCTGTCCAGTTTAAACCAGCCAACCAGTTTTGCCCTTTATATTCACGGCGCACAAGTTTTTTGTCGCCCTCCAGAACGGTAGTCATCGGCAGCAGTCCCAATCCGGATTCGCTGCTAGCAGTAGCAAAATTAGCTTGGGCAACGCACTTTTCCGCCGTACCGGACTTTGCGGAAGTTCCGGACTTTTCTGCCACGCTGGACTCTCCAGTCGTAGCGGAAGATTCCATATTGTACGGATCATCAACTTTTTCTCCGAGCATTTGAAATCCACCGCAAATTCCCAAAATCCAGGTGCGGCCGCTGAGCTTTTTCAGTTTTTCCGCAAATCCTTTTTGATGAAGAAAACGCAAATCGTACAGTGTATTTTTACTCCCCGGAATAATTATCAACTCTGCGCTTTCCAGTTCCGCAACACTATTGACGAAGCGTACAGAAATTTCGGAAATCTGTTTGAGTGGATCGAAATCGGTGAAGTTGGAAATGTACGGCAGGCGAATTATTGCGACTTCAAGCTTTGCATCCGTGACAATTTTTGATTGTAAATTTTGCGAATCTTCATCCTCCAGTTTCATCTCCCGCCACGGAACTACACCCATCACCGGAACTGGAACTATTTGATTAAACAGTTCAATTCCTGGATGCAGCAAAGAAACATCACCGCGAAATTTATTGATCAGCATCCCGTGCAGCAAAGGTCGATGCCGGGCCTGAATCAAATCATAAGTACCTTTGAGCCAGGCAAAAACACCTCCGCGGTCAATGTCACCAATCAAGATGACTTTCGCTCCGGCATATTCAGCCATCCGCATATTTACAATATCCGTCGCTTGCAGATTGATTTCAGCAGGACTTCCCGCGCCTTCCATCACAATCCAGTCTGCTTCAGTTTTCAGTGAATCAAAGGCTTCTTTTGCAATCCGGAAATTTTCTTCCGCCATTGTGTAATATTCACGGGCTGAGCAGGTGCGCACGACCTTACCCATACGGATCAGTTGTGACTCACCGGCACCCTGCGGCTTGAGCAAAACAGGATTCATCCGCACATCCGGAAAGACTCCACAGGCTTCCGCCTGAACAAACTGGGCCCGTCCCATTTCCAAGCCTTCAGGAGTTACCCCGGAATTCAGCGCCATATTTTGAGCTTTAAAAGGCAGAACCCGGAAACCGCGATTTTTCAGCAAACGACAAAACCCGGCAGCCAAAACACTTTTTCCAACTCCGGAACCGGTGCCTTGAAACATTAGAATCTCAGGCATTTTACAACTCAGTTATTCCAGCCATGCCGGTACCGGTAAGTTTTTTTTGCGTAAAAATTCTGGATTGAAAAGCTTGGTTTGATATCTAATTCCGGAATCCGCGAGGATGGTGACTATGGTTTTCCCGGGGCCTATTTCTTTTGCCAGACGAATTGCTCCTGCCACATTTATACCCGAGGAGCCTCCCAGACAAAGGCCTTCTTCTTTCAGGAGATCAAAGCAAATCGGCAGAGCTTCTTCATCCGGAATTTGAAAAGATAGGTCAACCGGAGCATTTTCCAAATTGGCGGTGATACGTCCCTGTCCGATACCTTCTGTAATTGATTCACCCCAACTTGAGAATTCACCGGTTGTGTAAAATGAATGCAGCGCTGCGCCCACCGGATCCGCAAGTGCGATAATGATATCCGGATTGCGTTCTTTGAGCGCCATCCCGGTTCCAGCCAGTGTTCCACCAGTGCCTACCGCACAAATGAAAGCATCAACTTTTCCGTCCGTCTGCTCAAATATTTCCGGACCAGTGTTTTCGTGATGGCCTTGACGATTGGCGACATTATCAAACTGATTGGCCCAGATCGCGCCGTTTTCTTCTGTTTTCGCAAATTCTTCCGCAAGACGTCCGGAGACTTTGACATAATTATTTTCATCCCGATAAGGCACGGCCGGGACTTCACGTAAATCCGCACCGCATAAGCGCAGCATATCTTTTTTCTCCTGACTTTGCGTTTCCGGAATCACAATCACTGTACGGTAACCTAATGAATTTCCAACGAGCGCCAGTCCAATTCCGGTGTTACCTGCGGTTCCTTCAACGATCACACCGCCTGGTTTTAACTGCCCGTGTTGTTCTGCATCAAGCACAATCGCCTTTGCCGCACGGTCTTTGACTGAACCGCCGGGATTCATAAATTCCGCCTTAGCTAAGATATTACAACCTGTCTGTTCAGAGGCTTTACGTAGTTTTATCAGAGGAGTATTGCCAACGGTTTCTAGAAAATCGTTACGAATCATGAAAAGTTTCAGGATTGAGATTAGCGGTATTTGTGCAAATAAATATTAACACAGAGGGTACAGCAAGCAGAACTATATTATTCAACGGCGGGATAAATACTTTTATTTTTCAGGCTGTTGAAATATAAGAACAGCCTGCATATCTAAAAGTAGTACAACCTGATCAGGCAGTTGCTGCGGACAAAGCACCGGAGGATTCCAGAACCAGCTTTTTATAGAAATATCCGGAAGTGGCGCCCAGTACCAGCCATAAAAACGCGGAGGTGACCAGAGATGCAACCGCGAATTGTGCGGAAAGTTCTGCCGGAACATTGCTTTCAAACAGAAATGGATGTGGAGCTCCGATCAAGTGCGGTGCCCCAAGCAGAGCAAGAGCTGCAATTTTTGGCAGGATTGATTTGCTTTCCGTAAAAAGACCTATGCCGATTGCTGTCGCAATCACTGTTCCGATCCACCAGACTTGACGGGACTCCAGAGCCGCAGCAGTCATTCCGGGAAGTTCCGGAGGAAGTCCTAAAGCTGGAGCTAAGGCAAAAACAGCAAATCCCGCCGCGCCCCAAAGCAATCCTGAATTCATGTCCACCGTTTTTCCACGCAGTAAATAGACGGCAACGAGCATCAGGCTGAAAGCAATCCCGGTGACAATATTTGAAACAGCAGTATAAAAAGTACGCTCCGCACCATCTCCCGGTGCCCAGCTTTCTGTAGCATGATCATGAGCAACAGCAGCATGGTCGTGTGCAGCAGGCAGAATTTCGTGAGGTGTTGCTGCTCTTTGGTGCACATCAAGCGCAACTCCATTCAAGACATGATCATGCGTAATTCCGGATGCCGCATGAGAATGCGGAACAGCAATTTCAGCTATTTCATATTTTTCCGCCTCAAGGATCAGCGGTGTGACCTTCAGCATTTGCGCGCCTGTATATAAAATGCCCGCAACAAAACCTGTCAAAAGAACGGTAGTCAAAGCTCTTGAAATCATTTGATTTATCCGTTATTGAGTTTTAGTGGCAAGGAAAAGTGGCCGCATGTCGAGTATCGTGAGCCGCATTGTGCATGAAGTTGCCAGAACCTTGAGCGAATCCAACCGCAAAAAGCAGAACCATACCTGCCGAAAGCATCAGTACCGCGGTTGTCATCCTTTGCGAAAAAACTCCGGCATCACTCGTGTCCAGAGAAGTTGTTGCTACTGCAGCAATAGTTTTAGTTGTCATATATATCTCCTGGAAAAATGGATTACAGTTTGTAACAAACCGGAGAGTCAAGCAGGAATAGTGGGATCACAGCGAGCTGTTGATTCCATTTACTATTTGCCTCGAATAGTCTGTTTTGGAAATATCAAGGCAGGTCTCCTGACTTATGGAAGTGAACAAAAACGCCTTCCCAAAAACAAACATTGCGTTTACTTTCAGTGGCTTATATTTTTATTTTTTCCAATTACAGTTACGAGGATAGTTCCCGAATCACACGGAATTCCCTGCTTTTAACTCACAAGAAAACAATAAACGCTTTCTCGTGAAGCATACCTTGAAATGAGTGATTATAACGCCCTCGAATTAAATAGCAAGTAAAAACAACTGTCGCAAACGCATTTATACCCAGCTATAAGTTATTAACACGATTCCACTCAAAGTTACCACCGCACCGACCCATGCCATTAAAGGTGGTCGGTTACCGGTACTAATCCAGAGCATGGGTAAAATAAGCACCGGCGTTGTCGCGGAAAGTGTGGTCACAACTCCTGCGTCTCCTAGTGCCAATCCGTACAAAAGGAGGGTCATGCCGATTCCCATTGCTAAAAATCCACTGATCATAATTATACCGATGAGTTTCACCGTGTACGGGGTTTTCGGACTGAACAGAGGATTAGGAATGAAACCGACGCACAGCAAACAAAGTGCTGAGATTCCAACTCTGATTGCGGATGCAGTAACAGGATCAACACCTTCCGCCATAATTGGTCGTGCGATAATTGATCCGGCGGCCTGTCCAAATGCTGCCAGCAAACCCAACGCGATTCCATAACGCAGTCTGCCTTGAGTAGAATCCATGCTTTGCGGTTCGTTGCTATTCCGCCGACCTAAAATGGCAATCAAAACACCCACTGTCACAATCCCACAGCCAAGCAGAGTGAGCCAGGGCAGATGTTCTTCCAAAATAAACCAGCCCATAATCACCGTCATCGGCGCGTTGAGTGCAAAAATGACGGAAGTGCGGCTCGGCCCCAAGCGCTGCAGAGCACCGAAAAGCGCTGTGTCTCCCAGAAAAATTCCGAAGAGTCCGGAAATCATCAGTGTTTGAATTGTACCCAAAGGAAATTCGCGCCATGCTCCTGTCAGAAATGAAATCCCGGCAAGCAGCAGAAAAACAAGCGACATCCGCACCCTGTTAAAGGCCAGCGGTCCTAATTTATGAATTGCGCTGATTGAGATTAAACCACTAAGAGCCCAACAAAAAGCAGCACTCAACGCAGCCAGTTCTGCAATTATCATTTTGCTATTTTTTCGGATATATTTGCAGGATCTCAGCGATCAGCGAAGCGGCTTGCGGAAAATATAGATGTACGTAAGAGGCATGCAGGTTGGCAGTGCGGAAACCTTCTGTGCGGGAAATTCCTGTTGAGTGACGTTTTACATTCCAAAGATTGGCTCTGTTTGTTTCTGCAGACCAGCGTGAATAATGAAATTCGTGGCCGCGCACCTCTCCTTTTTCAGGCAAAGCTATTTTGCAGTAGCCAAACTGCTGAAGCCGTTTTGTCATTTCAACCATACCCGGGACAACCCCAGCCATCGCCAGACTTTGTCCGGATTGCAATTTCATTGATTCCGCCAAAATCATCAAGCCTCCACATTCCGCATAAGTCGGCATTCCGGATTCCACCGTTTTTTTAAGCGAGCTGAGCATACTTTTATTTGCAGAAATTTTTTCTGCAAATACTTCCGGGAAACCTCCACCTAATAGCAGGGCCTCCACATTTTCCGGAACGTGACTGTCATTCAACGGTGAAAAGGACACGATTTCCGCACCCTGCTGCCGAAGCCACTCCAGATTGGCGGCATAATAAAAATGGAACGCCTCATCCTGTGCCACAGCGATACGTTTGCAGAATTTTAGCGGAGTACTGTTCTGAGTGTTTTTTTGTGCAACTGACTCGGAAAGCACCTGAAATTTTTTAACAAGCAGATCAAGGTCAAAATATTTTTCCGCCAGTTCAGCCAATTCATTTGAGTCCGCAAATTTTTGTTCTACTCCGGGCTGCAAACCTAAATGCCGCTCCGGCCAGTCGAGTTCCGGAATTTCAGACAGTGCTCCCAGAATCGGAATTTCTAAGGTAGAACAGGCTTTACGCAGATATTCCGCATGACTTTCACTGTTTACCTGATTGAGGATAATTCCGGAAAATAAATCTTCTCCACCTGCTTCCGCGATAAAACCATTAATTGCCGCAGTGATAGAACGTCCCGCGTTACGGCAAGGTACCACCAGCAAAATCGGCCATCCGAGCCAACGTGCGATTTCCATCGTGCTTCCAGAATCATTTGTGGGATCGGAACCATCAAAAAGCCCCATCACACCTTCCGCAATGCCAAAAGCATTTTCCGTAAATTGTTCCGCGGCCTGAACAACATGCTCACGTCCCATGATCCATGGATCGAGATTTACAGAAGATTTGGCTGAGAAATGGGAATGGAATCCCGGATCAATGTAATCCGGACCAACTTTGAAAGGCTGTACCGCTAAATTACGCTGGCGTAACGCGCCAAGAAGCAGGCACGTAACTGCGGTTTTTCCGCCGCTACTGTGCATTCCAGCGACGATGAGACCTTTATGTTTATAATTATTTGGGGCTTGCATTTCAGTCTAGTGCAATCAGGCGGACTTCCGTCCCCTCGACCAATTGCGGAAGCCAATGTCGCATTCCACGCTGTAACTGAGGATACAGCCACGCGGTTGTCCGGACTCTTTCAGAAAGACTCAGGAGCGCTTTCCGGAACCGTTTTTTACTTTCAGGAACCGTTTTTTCAGGCTCAGGACTGAGCATTCCATCAGAACAAAGCAAAACACGGTCACCAATTAAAACACCTTGTTTTTGGATAGCATTACGCAACTGATTTAAAGCAGGCGTCAAATGACTCTTTCCGGCAGCTTCAGTAATTTGCTCCAGAGTTTTCCGCACCGCCTGTGCTGTACCACGTTTAATCCACCAATTTAGTTTACCCTTTTGCAGTACCAGAACGTGAAAGCGACTGCCGAAAGTTTTTGCGCCAAGCGTCAGGATAGCGTTACGTGCTTCATTCAAAAAACGGGCGGAAGGCCCGCTGCCGATGCTTCCTGCAGAACGACTTGCATCAATAAACAGCCAAAAATTAGGCCGTCTTGCCGGTTTGCGAAAGCGGAGATGCCACGCTTTTCCCGGAGACCAGCCTCTCAACAGAGAAGCCTTCAACGAGGAATTCCAACAAAGCCGCGCATGAGAAACGTGTGCCGGCACTGGACGTGAAGTTCCCGAAACAAATGCATCCGGAGACTGCTTTTTTTCCGGACTCTTCCACCACGAAGCCAGTTCCGAATGAGCTAGAAATTGAGAGTTCTCAAGTTTAATATTTTCTGTCAGTGCAGAAGTTGGAGATGCGGAAGTTTTGGGCATTTGCAGACTTTTTGGTTCCAGCTTCTCGGCAGGCGGTTGCGGAAGTTTAATTTCAGGTTTCGGGTTTTGATTTTCCGGAGGTAGATTTTCCTGCCGATGTCCGAGACACAAAATCCAGGCTTCCGCCAGATCTTCCGCAGAAACAGTAGTTTCTCCACGCCATGCCGCAGCGCAGCGTACAGTTCGTAGGACACCAAGCTCGGCGCGCACTCCTTCCAAATTAAGCGCAGTGGCTTTTTCCGCGACTTCAGTACGCAGGTTTTCCGTAATTTCAACATTTTTCAGTTGTTGCCGAACTTCAATAATTTGTGCCTTCAACTTTTGCAGATTTTTTTGATGTTCTTCCAAAAACAATTGCGGATCATCGTCAAAATCCATACGCACCCGAACAATTTCGCGGCGCTGCTCAACACTAAAATCGTCACGTATCAAAATTCCGTGCATGAATCTGTCAGTTAATTGCGGACGCAAATCACCTTCTTCCGGATTCATTGAGCCAATTAAAATATAACGCGCGTTTACAGTTTTTGAAAGGCCGTCCCTTTCAATGCGATGCTGACCGCTGGCGGCGGAATCCAAAATCGAATCCACCAGATGATCGGGCAGCAAATTGACTTCGTCTATGTAAAGCACACCTGAGTCTGCTTGTTGGATCAAACCGGTTTGTGCAGACCATTCTCCGTTTTCAAGCAAACGGGACGCGTCGATAGAACCCAATAAGCGATCCTCAGTTGTTCCCAGTGGAACCTCTACAAACGGTGGCGTTTTGGCTTTTTCCGCAGCAGGTAATATTTCCCGAAAGGCCCGCGCCAGCGTGCTTTTTGCGCAACCTCGATGTCCCATCAGCAATAAACCACCAAGTCTAGGATCTATTGCATGATAAAGCAGCGACCGTTTAACCAGATCCATGCCAACAATTGCGGTAAAAGGGAAAGTATAATTCATGATTATTTCTTTTTAATTTTTGAAAACACTGATTCTGCCAAGTCGCAAACAAACACACAAGCCAGTTTAAGCGAAATTGTAGATTCGCTTTTGGCCGGCTGCTCATTTGATTCTATGAACCTTAAACCGGCCGGTCCAGATTTCGATACTGAATGGCCTCTGCAACATGGAGAGTATCGATGTTTTCCTGCTCCGCTAGATCGGCAATCGTACGGGCAACTTTGAGGATACGGTCATAGGCTCTGGCACTCAAGCCCATTTTGGTCATGGCCTGTTCCAGCATTTTTCTTGAAGCATCCGAAAGCTCTGCATGACTTTCCAACTCCTTGCGTGTCATTCCGGAGTTATTTCTGGTCGAGGAATTCCGAAACCGCTCCTGCTGAATTTGACGGGAACGGACAACACGTTCCCGAATATTTTTGGAAGATTCCCCCTGTCTTTCTTCTGCCAATTTTTCATATTCAACAGCAGGAACCGTGAGGTGAATATCAATCCGGTCCAGTAAAGGTCCGGAAATTTTGGCGCGGTACTTTTGAATTTGCTGTGTAGGACAATTACATTCCCTGCGGTTTTCACCTTGACCTGTTGGTGCTCCATGATAACCGCAAGGGCATGGATTCATCGAAGCCAAAAGCATAAATTTGCATGGGAACTCTAAAGACATTGCCGCCCGTGAAATCGTCAATCTCCCGTCTTCCAAAGGCTGCCGGAGCAGTTCGAGAGTTGCTCGGGGAAATTCTGGAAACTCATCAAGAAATAAAACTCCGTTGTGTGATAATGATATTTCACCCGGGCCAGGAATACTCCCTCCTCCGACCAGCCCGGCTTGTGAAATTGTGTGATGCGGAAATCTGAAAGGGCGCTCTGAAATCAATGCTGTGCCGGAAGGAATTAAACCGGCGATACTGTGAATTTTTGTGCATTCCAGCGCTTCTTCGAAACTGAGAGGCGGAAGGATTGAGCTCATACGACGGGCAAGCATCGTTTTGCCGGAACC
>UINC01001532.1_pt1 | contig 20458 bp, 10 predicted proteins | sample 5385821 | NCBI WGS metagenome assembly UINC01 (sample SAMEA4666929, study PRJEB26691) | marine metagenome | isolation source: Pacific Ocean | place: Pacific Ocean | collected 2011-10-13 | reverse complement strand
CAGCGACCCGATGATTAACAGTCATCTGCTCTACCAACTGAGCTATTGGGGAACAAAATCAGCTATAATTGGTCAATAAAAAGTAAATGAATTCGATTGGAGTTTCAAGATTATTTTAACTAAATCTTATTTTGAGCCACTAGTAATCAGGAAGAACTTGCAACAGAAAGCCCTTTAACGTTAGAATTAAACGTATATTTAATTAGTGTTGCTTTTTTCGGCATGAAGCTTGAGCGCGTTTTAAACTTTTGCGTCGAAGTTTCCTGCTTTTTTTACATCTCGGGTCCAAGCAATATCCACTGTTGCACAGCCCGGAACAAACTGAAAAGTTGCCAGCACCAAAAAAAGAATGACCGCTAAATCTTCCCGCCAGATTGAATCACAAAACATGCAGAATGCCAGAATGAGCAACCGTCCAATTGCGATTGTAGGAATGTCTGCGTTATTTCCGGATGCTCCGAATTTGCATCAATATTGGGATAACATCATCAACAGAATTGACAGCATCATTGATGTGCCAAAGTCTCGCTGGAATATAGAGGATTATTACGATGTTGATTCTGAAGCTCCAGACAAAACGTATTGTAGGCGTGGTGGATTTATTCCTGACATTGATTTTAATCCGATGGAGTTTGGAATTCCGCCCAACATCCTGGAGGTAACAGACGTCACTCAACTGCTGGGTCTGTTGGTAGCAAAATCTGCTATGGAAGACGCCGGTTATGGAGAAACAAGTGAAGAGGTGCTGGATGCAACAGGTGTAATTCTCGGAGTGACCGCTGGCATGAAACTTCTGGGTTCACTGACTTCCCGGCTTCAGTATCCAATCTGGGAAAAAGTTTTGCGGCGCAGCGGGATTTCGGAAAGTGATACAGAACAAATAATTGGAAAGATGAAAAAAGCCTACGTTCGCTGGGAAGAAAATTCATTTCCCGGCTTGCTGGGCAACGTTATCGCCGGACGTATTGCCAACCGCTTGAACCTGGGAGGTACAAACTGCACGGTTGATGCGGCCTGTGCCAGCTCATTTAGTGCTATGAAAATGGCTATAAGTGATTTGCTGGAATATCGTGCAGACATGATGATTGCGGGTGGTGTTGATGCGGACAATTCTCCCATGATGTACATGTGTTTCAGTAAAACACCGGCTTTCACGAAAGACGAAAACCCAAAGCCCTTCGATGAAGATTCGGGCGGAGTGATGATTGGTGAAGGAATGGGAATGGTCGTTCTCAAACGTTTGGAAGATGCCGAGCGGGACGGAGACCGCATTTATGCAATTGTAAAAGGGATTGGAACTTCGAGTGACGGGAAATTCAAAAGTATTTATGCTCCACGTTCCGGAGGCCAGGCCAAAGCACTGCGCAGGGCTTATGACGATGCTAATGTGGACCCGCTTAGCATTGGAATGATTGAGGCACATGGCACTGGAACTGCTGCTGGAGATATAGCAGAATTTGAAGGATTAAAAGAGGTTTTTACTGAAAACAAACGTGAAAAATCAGGTTATCCGGATTTCCAGCATATTGCACTTGGCAGTATTAAATCCCAAATTGGACACACCAAAGCGGCAGCGGGAATTGCCGGCTTGATCAAAACGACACTTGCCCTGCACCACAAGGTTCTTCCCCCTACCATCAACATTGAGCGCCCAAACAAAAAATTGGGCATCGAAAAAACTCCATTTTACCTCAATACTGAGCCGCGTCCCTGGATTTCCGATGGAGAGCCCAGGCGTGCAGGGGTGAGTGCTTTTGGTTTTGGCGGAACAAATTTTCATTTTGTTTTAGAAGAATTTCAGGCTGCTCATTCCAGACCTTTCCGGATGCATAAAACGTCTCATACTGTTTTTTTGTCTGCAGCAACACCCAAAGAACTTGACAAAGCCTGCAATAACTTACTGGCTGAATTGGAGACAGAAGGTGCAGAACAACGTCACCTTCAATTGCTGAAAAGTTCCCGCGAAAACTCGATTCCCAAGAAACATGCAAGGCTGGGATTTGTAACAGAATCTATTAAAAATACAGTGGAAATGCTAGGACAAGCTATCTCCACTCTTAAAAGCAAGGCAGACCAAACGGAGTGGAACGTAAAAGGTATTGCTTATCGAGAGAAAGCAATGGAGAGTAAAGGGAAAGTTGTCGCACTTTTTTCCGGACAGGGTTCACAATCCATGAATATGGTGAAGGAGTTATTTTTCAACTTTCCATCAATGGCTGAACCTTACAGTGCACTGGACAAACTTTTTACTGAAAAAAACAAAAAGTCAGATTCCAGCCCCAAGCCTTTATCTGATTTGGTTTTTCCAATTGCAGTTTTTGATGATGAAGAACTTGAAGACCAGCAAGCCCAACTCCAACTCACCGAAAACGCACAGCCCGCAATTGGTGGAATCAGTGCCGGATTGTTCCAGATTGTTCGTGATGCGGGGCTTCAAACAGATTTTGCGGCCGGTCACAGTTTCGGCGAACTGACTGCACTCTGGGCCGCTGGAGTGTTTGCCGATGATGATTATTACAAACTGGCATATGCCAGAGGGCAGGCTATGGCGGCACCGGATGATCCGGATTTTGATGCTGGAAGCATGTTGGCTGTTATGGGAAATGTTGAGAATCTTGAAGGTGATATATCCGAGTTTCCCGACGTGGTAATGGCAAATTTGAACTCAAAAAAACAGGTTGTGCTTGCAGGACCAAACGACGCTATTCTGCAGGCACATGATGCCCTGAAAGCCAAAAAGTACACAGTTGTAAAACTACCGGTCTCTGCAGCATTTCACACTCCGCTGGTGGGACATGCACAAAAACCATTTGCAAAAGCTATCCGCGAGGTAAAATTTAGCAAACCGCAAATTCCTGTTTATTCTAATGCAACTGCAAAAGCATATCCTACCGAAGCTAATGCAATTCAAAAACAACTTGAATCACATATACTTAACTCTGTCAGATTCCGTGAAGAAATTGAAAATATTCACCAAGACGGCGGTAGAATTTTTGTTGAATTTGGCCCAAAAAATGTGTTAACCAAATTAGTCGAAAATATTCTTTCTGGTAAAGAATACACCGCTGTTGCTCTCAATGAGAATCCTAAAAAAGACAGCGATCTTCTCTTCCGGGAAGCAATGGTCAAACTCTGTGTAATTGGGTTACCTTTACATAAATTTGACCCATACGATCTACTGTCTTGGGAACTCCCGGCTAAGAAGGCGGGAGTGAGCGTTCGTTTGAATGGAACAAATTATGTCAGCGTTGCAACACGACAAGATTTTGAAAATGCACTGAATGATGGATTTCAGGTGAAAAACACTGCTCCTTCGGGATTCAGTTCCAACTCAATTCCAGCATCCACATCTTCTTCAAATCCTCTTTCAACGAACACTTCTAGAATACCGGTTGAAGCAACCAATGAAATAACGGTCAAGTATGATCCAAAAGAAAAAAAAGAACCTGAAAAACTAAGTCCAGCAAATAATTCTAACATGATCAAGCAACAACCTTCTTCTCAGCATTCTTCTGCACCAACGAAAGTACTGGAAACTTTGGAGCGCAGCTTGTCTGGATTCTACCAGCACCAAAACGAAACTTTACAGGTTCATCAGCAATATTTAGATCAGCAATCTGAATATGCACGCACTGTCCATCAACTGATGCAGCAGCAAATAGAGCTGGCTTCACAGGGTGCTGCTATTCCCGCTGAAGTTGATCAGCAGATGCAGATGTTCCATGCACACCAAAGTGAAACATTACGAGTACATGAACAATATTTGAATCAGCAGTCTGAACAGACTCAATCTGCATTAAACATCACAAATCAGCAATTAAGCGGTTCCGGGCAAAAGTTACCGGCGGCTACGACATTTGCCCCAACTATTCAAAAATCAGCATCAGTTAGGGCTGTATCTGCACCAGTTCCATCTACTTCAGTTCCAACTCCAATACCAACTCCAGTTCAAGCTGTTCCTGTTTCATCTGTTCCAACTCCAGTCCAGTTTACTCCCACTCCGTCGCCAGACGCAGTAACTGTACCAGTGGCAGTTCCTGCAGCACCTTCAGAAGTTTCTTCAAAAGAAGTTATAGCTGCAATGATGGCTATTGTCAGTGAAAAAACCGGCTATCCTACGGAAATGCTGGAACTTGGAATGGACATGGAATCAGATCTTGGTATCGATTCAATCAAGCGCGTTGAAATTCTTGGTTCAGTACAAGATAATATTCCCGGGTTGCCAGAAATTTCCGGTGATGAATTGTCGGAGATGCGTACTCTTGGAGAAATTCTGGCCCACCTGCAGAGCAAATTAGGAGGAAAGATTTCCAATGGACAGGAGGCTGTATCAACATCCGTTGAAATTCCTGCAGCAACTGCAAACTCTGGAGTTTCTGCAGAAGATATTGTAGCGGCAATGATGGTTATTGTCAGTGAAAAAACCGGCTATCCTACGGAAATGCTGGAACCCGGAATGGACATGGAATCCGATCTTGGCATTGACTCAATCAAGCGAGTTGAAATTCTTGGTTCAGTGCAAGACGCAATTCCTGAGTTGACTGAAGTCCCAGGTGATGAATTGGCAGAAATGCATACCCTTGGTCAAATTATCGATCACTTGAAAAGTAAAATGGACGGAGATATTGCTAAACCCGCAATTGAGAGTCCTTCTAAAAGTGCGAGTCCGGATTTGGGACTCAACACTCAACAAGATCCCGGCCCGGTTTTTATGTCAATTATCAGTGAGAAAACCGGCTATCCTGTAGAAATGCTGGAATTGAACATGGACATAGAAGCAGATCTTGGCATTGACTCAATCAAGCGAGTTGAAATTATGTGGTCGCTCCAGGAAAAATTTCAGGATTTGCCACAAATTGGTGCAAACGAAGTTGCTGAACTTCGGACAGTCGGTCAAATTGTTGATCACATCAAAACACTTTTACCTGTACCCGTCGGAGAAACTGCCTTTAAAAAATCAAACCTTAGCCAAGAGCCGGCCTCCTTTTCTGTCAAGGCAGATTCTTCTGGTGGAAACGGAAATGGTAGTGCTGTCAGCCCTCTGGAACCCGTTCCCGGTGAAATAGCACCTGCGCTCCTAGCCATCATCGGCGAAAAAACCGGTTATCCTCAAGAGATGCTGGAACTTGGCATGGACATAGAAGCAGATCTTGGCATTGATTCAATTAAGCGGGTTGAAATTATGTGGTCGCTTCAGGAGCAGCTTCCTCACTTGCCGCAAGTAAGCGGCAGTGAAATGAGTGAACTGCGAACATTGAAGGAAATCGTTGATCACTTGAGTTCTCTTGCTCCATCTGATACCGCGGGAACAACGCTTATTCCGGCACCTGTTTCAACAGGTTCTGAATCAGTAAAAAAAAACTCCTGACACCAAAGTCTGAATTTGCAGTTACAGAACATCAGGTTACACTCGGATTGGCTCAAGCGGTTTCGCTTGCATTGCCGGATTTCCTGCACACAGAACTTCCAGAAAACCCTCTTTGTTTGATCACAGACGATGGCTCTTCACTAGCACCAGCCTTGGCAAAGGCATTAAGTGCTGAAGGTTGGACTCCTGCGATTTTACGTTTCTCCGGTCTTTCCGCTTTCGTAAAAAAGAAACCTAAGTTATTTGCCAAAGAAATTGCGCTGATCGAATTGTCTTCTTCAGAAGAGTCAGAATTGCAAACATCGCTCAAATCCCTGGGGGAAAAATACGGAAAAATCGGAGGTTTCATTCACCTTCATCCTGTTTCTTCGGCGTCATCTGAATCAAAACTGGAAGATGGTGCCAATGCATTTCTCAAGCAAGCTTTTCTTTCTGCAAAAAACGTTTCTTCATTTTTGAAGGATGCAGGCAATTCTGAGACAAGACGCAGTTTTTTTCTCGCAGTGATCCGTTTGGATGGTGAGCTAGGAATGGGATCTGGGCAATTCGGAGCAGTTGGCAGCGGACTTTCCGGGTTAATCAAAACTGCAAGTGTGGAGTGGCCTGATGTTTTTTGTCGCTTTGTAGATTTACAGCCTGGGTTGGCTGCAGAAAAAGCAGCAAAATGTATTTTACAGGAACTCCATGATCCGGATTTACGGATCAAGGAAGTTGGATATTCCGGCTCTGGAAAGTCTGGCACCAGCCGAATGACTGTTCAACCAAAATACATTCGAGATCTAACCACTTCAAAGCCGGGTAAATCTTTGATTGAAAAATCTGTATTTTTAGTCAGTGGAGGAGCAAGAGGTGTGACTGCAGAATGTGTCGTCAAACTTGCTGAAACACAGCCATGCAGTTTTATTTTGTTGGGACGTTCCAGCATGAAAAAAGATCCAGAATGGGCGAAAGAAGCTGGGGAAGACGAGATGGAACTCAAGCCGGCGGCCATGCAGGCACTAGTTGATTTAGGAGAAAAACCGACACCGGCAAAAGTCAACCAAATGGTTGGAAAAGTGGAATCCGGCCGGGAGATACGCAAAAATTTAGAACGTATCCGAAATGCTGGTGGACACGCTGAATATGTCAGTGCGGATGTAACCGATGCAAAAAAAATTGAAACAGCAATTGCTCCAGTTGTCAAAAAATTTGGACCAGTGACTGGAATTATTCATGGGGCAGGTGTCTTGGCAGACAAGCTGATTGAGAAAAAAACTGGAGACGATTTTGATGCCGTTTGCTCCACCAAAATAAATGGAATTGATGCTCTTTTGGAAAGCATCAATCCAAAAAAATTAACTCACCTGCTTTTGTTTTCATCAGCCGCAGGTTTTTACGGAAATGCCGGACAGTCCGATTATGCCATTGCCAATGAGGCACTGAACAGGATTGCTCTTTTGTTCAAACAAAATAATCCAAAATGCCATGTAACCTCATTTAACTGGGGTCCATGGGAAGGCGGCATGGTTACTCCAGAATTAAAACGGCTTTTTGAGGAGCGCAATGTTGAGGTGATTTCCGTTGAAGACGGAACCCATGTGTTTGTTGAAGAAGTGACATCTTCCGGACAGGAGAATCCAATTGTGCTGATTGGAAATTCAATGGTGGTTCCAAACGGGTCGGAAAACGGATTGCAAAAATGGAAAATTTCACGCAGGGTTAGTTTGGATGCCAGTCCTGTTTTTCAAGACCATACTATTGGAAAGAATCCTGTTCTGCCAGCAGTTCATGCAATGTCCTGGATGGTTGATGCTTGTGAACAGGTACTCCCCGGCTTTATGCTTTCCAGCTGCCAAAATTTCAAGGTACTAAATGGAGTGAAATTTGATGAAACTTTAGCTGATGAATACATGCTGGAACTGCAGGAAGTTAAAAGGGAAAAAGGGAGTTTTGCAGATATTGAAGTAAAGGTTTCAAGCCAATCCGGACTAGGAAGTTCCAGCGCAAAACGTCCACGTTTTCATTACAGCACGCAAGTCCGTTTAGTTCAACAGGCTGCGGAAGCTCCACTGCATGATCGCATCGATTTGAGTAACACTCACAATCTTCCCGGTTCTTCCTTTTACCAGGACGGTACTTTGTTTCATGGGCCAAAATTTCAGGGTATCAAGCAGGTGCTGAATATTGATGAGCAAGGTTTGACTCTGGAGTGCCGCCTGCCGGAAATTTCTGCTGCAGAACAAGGTCAGTTTTCAACACAGGATTTTAACCCCTTTGCTACAGACCTTGCTTTTCAGGCCATGTTGATTTGGGCTTGGCGGTTTCACCAGTCAGGAAGCCTTCCCCTGAAAACAGATCTGCTGGAACATTTTCGAAAAGTACCTTTTGAAACCCGTTTCTATCTGAGTATGAGCGTCAAAAAAAGCTCTTCTACTGTTCTCAATGCAAACCTGTTTTTGTATGATGAACAAGGATTAATGTATTCACGAATGACAGGAGCAGAAGTTACTCTAAGTCAGTCCTTAAATGCGTTATTTGGAAAACAATAGCTAAAAGCAGTGGAAGTTTAGTGTCAAAGTTTCATTGTTTCAAAGTTCCAATGTTGTTTGTTTATAATATTCAGCAAAACTTAAATAAATAATTTCATTGGCTGAGTGAGAAAGAAATACTCCTGCAAAATCAGAGATCATAAAATAAATGCAACCTATTGCTGTCATCGGGCTGTCGTGCCTCTTTCCCGAAGCAAATACCCCTGAAGATTATTGGAAAAATTTACTACAGGAAAAAGATTCTTGCACCCCTGCAACTGCATCAAACATGGAGGCGGATCCGTCTCGTTTTTTTGAAGAAAAAAAAGGTACTCCGGATAAATACTACTGTGCACGTGGTGGATATATCCGGGACTTCTGTATGAATCCAGATGGTTTTCTCTTGCCTGCTGAAACCATTGAAAAACTGGGGACAACATTTCAATGGCCGCTTCATGTAGCACGTGAATCTTTACGTGACAGTGGCTATTTTGAGGAGTTCGAGATTCTGAAAAAATGTGGGGTGGTGCTGGGTAACCTTTCATTTCCAACCAATAAATCCAATCATTTAATCCTACCCCTATACCAAAAAGTTCTGGAGCCACTTCTGCAAAATGCTCTGAATCGCCCAGATTTCAGTTTAGGAGCGTTTGCCGCGGAAAGAGATAATACACAGGAAAATTCGCATATTTCCGGACTTCCTGCATCCATTGTTTCTCAAGCATTGGGTTTGTCTGCACGTAGTTTGGCTTTGGATGCTGCTTGTGCTTCATCTTTGTATGCAGTAGCGCTGGCCTGCCATTATCTGCACTCCGAAAAAACCGATTTAATGCTCGCTGGAGCAGTCAGTGCCGCAGATCCATTTTTTGTCAACATGGGTTTTTCAATCTTTCAGGCCTACCCGGAAGCAACTGATACCTTCAATCCTCTTGATAATAACTCAGGGGGCTTGCTTGCCAGCCAGGGAGCAGGCATGTTTGTTCTCAAACGTCTGTCTGATGCTGAGCGTGATGCCGATAAAATTCATGCGGTAATTTCTGGGATCGGTTTGTCAAATGACGGACGAGGACAATTTGTGCTAAGTCCCAGTTTCAAAGGTCAGGTTCAGGCCTACAAAAGAGCTTATGAATCCTCAAAAGTTTCTCCGAAAAAAATTGACTACATCGAATGCCATGCCACTGGAACACCACTGGGCGATAAGGTAGAACTGGACTCGATGGAACTTTTTTTTGCAGCTACGGATCTGCCAGAGGAAAAGAAAAGTAAACCGCTCATTGGTTCAGTTAAATCAAATTTGGGGCATATGCTGACTGCCGCTGGAATGGGAGGAATGACAAAAGTTATTTTGGCACTCCAATATGGAAAAATACCGGCTACCAGGGGTGTTAAAGATGCAATGTCTTCCAAAAATGATGGCGTGTCAGCAAATCAAATTATCCTAAAAACTACAGCTTGGCCTCACAGGCGTTCGGATCGCCGGGCTGCAGTGAGTGCTTTCGGCTTCGGGGGAACTAATGCCCACCTTATCTTTGAGTCAGGAGTTACGAATGTAAAACTCATTGATTTGCCCGAAACTCAAAACACCATCGCGTTAGCAATTGTGGGCATGGAAGCTATTTTTGCAGGTTGCAATGGGTTGCATGAATTTTATCAAACGATATATGACAACAAACAACATTTTCGTACATTACCGCCGGAACGCTGGAAAGGTTTTGAGCAGCATCCTGAATTAAGCAATATTCAGAAAGGTGCCTGGCTGGAATCATTTGAGATGGATTTTCTGCGCTTCAAATTACAGCCCAATCCGAAAGAGCGTTTGATACACCAACAATTGTTGACACTTGAAGTCACAGACCGAGCAATCAAAAAAACAAAACTCCGAGAAGGGCAAAATGTTGCGGTACTGGTTGCCATGGAGACTGAGCTAGAAATACACCGATTCAGGGGACGGGTTAATCTGGCCACTCAAATTGAAGACAGCTTAAAAGAAACAGGAATTGATCTGATTGATGATGAACAAGAAAAATTGATTGCTCTGGCCAAAGACAGTTTGCTTGAGGAAGTGCCAATCAACCGCTTCACCAGTTTTATTGGCAACATCATGGCGGCAAGAATATCGTCACTCTGGGATTTTTCTGGTCCGGCGATGACAATTTCTGCTGAAGAAAATTCGGTTTTCAGAGCACTCGAAATTGCGCAAATATTGTTGCTGGAAAATAAAGTTGAAGCGGTGGTTATCACTGCTGTTGATCTCGCAGGCAGTCCTGAACAAGTTTTTTTACGTCAAAGAAATTATCCCCTTAATTCCAGAAAGACTACGCTCAGCTTTGACCAGAACGTCAACGGCTGGATGATAGGCGAAGGTGCCGGTACAGTTATTTTGAAAAGCCTGGAATCTGCAAAAAAGGATGAAGAACATATTTTTGCAACCATTGATTCAATGGCTTTTTCTGCTGGAATTTCTGCAGAATCGGTTGTAAACGCTGCAAATTTGGCTTTGGCAGAGGCAGAAATTCCGGCCAGTGAGATTGGGATGCTAGAAGTATTCGGAAGCGGTAATTCTGCAGAGGATTCGGCGGAGATGTCTGGATTGGCTAATGCTTATGCCAATAATGACACAAGCTGTGCCCTGGGAAGTATAAAAGCAAATGTTGGGCATACTTTTGCGGCCTCCGGTATGGCGAGTTTGATTAAAGCAGCACTTTGTCTGCACCATCGCTTCATTCCCGGCGTTCCGGAATGGACGTCTCCCAAGGCAGAGCTGCTATCTGCAAAAGGATTTTATGTCCCTGTAGAATCTCGTCCGTGGCTGATACAAGCAGGAGTTGCAAAAAGACATGCAGCTGTCAGCAGTTTAGGCCTAGACCAGGTTTGTTCGCACCTGATTCTATCAGAAGTCTCTTCCGAGCTACGCCAAAAAATAGAAATTGCAGAATCAGGTGAATTGAATTTGGTTATTCTGACCGGACAGGAAAAGACTGATATCAGCAAGACATTGCTGGAATTAGAAAAAGATTTACAGTCCGGGCAGGAACCAGCATCTCTTGCTCACCAATATTATGAGCGTTCAAAAAATAATGAAGCAAAATTTGCAGCAGTTTTGATCGGCTCTGTCCGCAATGAGTTACAAATAGAAATTGATGCGGCAAAATCCGGAATTGAAAACTCTTTTTCCGGAAATGGTGAATGGAACTCTCCTCGTGGCAGTTTTTTTACTGCCTCTCCATTGTCACGAAAAGGGAAATTAGCTTTCACTTATCCGGGTGGATTTAGTGCATATGTGGATTGTGGACGTTCTTTGTTTCAAATGTTTCCGGGCCTGCATGAGTTAGATGAACAGTTACTGAATCAAACAGGCCCTTCTGACAAACGGTGCGGCTGTAATTACTTGGGGGAGCTTCTCCATGAACGACGGCTTTATCCACGAACGCTGGGACGTTTGAGTGATGCTGAAATAACTGAACTGCAGGAAGATTTTATCCACACTCCAATCGCAATGTTTGAAAGCGGAGTCAGTTCTGCGGTTCTTAATACGCACGTCATGCGCAAAGGCTTTGGCCTTGAACCAGATATTGCTTTTGGCTACAGCATGGGAGAAATTTCTATGTTGTACGGACTGGGTGTGTGGGAAAGCATGTCAAATATGAGTGACATTCTGAATAACTCTAAGCTTTTCAAAGAAAGGTTGGCAGGGCCAATGGATGCGGTACGTGAGGCATGGGAATTGGAACCAGATGAATTTAGGAACAAACCACTTTGGGGTTGTTACAACCTCCGACTTTCTAAGCAAGTCATACAGCAGGCAATCGAAAAAGAACCTCATGTTTATCTGATTTTGATCAACACACCGGAAGAAGTTGTCATTGCCGGAGAACCGGTAGCTTGCGAGCGTGTGATTCAGAATTTGGGTCAAACGATTTACCCCATTCCTGTTACGGATGTAGTGCATTGTGAACCAGTTAAAACAGAATATGAGGAGATAAGAAGGATTCATACAGATAAAGTCATTGAATGTCCTGATATTGATTTTTATTCTGCAATTGATTATGACGTCTCCAAATTAGATAGTGAAACGTTGGGACATAACATTGCCACTATTTACGGGAAAACGGTGGATTATAGTCGTCTCGTAGAAAAGGTTTATGAAGATGGTGCAAGGATCTTCGTAGATTTTGGACCTCGGACCACATGTTCAAAGTGGATCAGCAAAACTTTGGATCAACGACCGCATCTTTCAATTAGCGTAAACCGCAAGGGAACTGACAACAGGGCAATGATTCTTCAGACATTATCCAGCCTGATCAGTCATCGTGTCCCAGTTAATCTGGAAGCACTTTTTCCGCCAGTTCCTGTCCAGCCTGCAAAACAACTTCTGCAGACCATCAGACTTGGAGGTGCTCCAATTCAGCAAGTTTTTGAAGAAAGAACTAATACACTAAGGCAGCAAGGCACTAAGTTTCAGAGTCACGGAGTTTCAGAGTCTCAAATTCCTGAAACTGAGTTTGTCCATACAAAAACTATGGATCAAAATCACATTCCTGAGCAAATGATTCAAACTACAAACTTGGCACTGGACTTTACGTCAAAAACTAACGCCCAGCACCTCGAAACGGTTTCTTCTTTTTCTCCACTTACCGGTGAGTACGGTTCTCACCGCAACTCGGCACACTCAGCCTTTTTGCATGTTCGACAGCAAGGAATGCGGCAACTGGCAGTAGTGATCAGCTCAATTACGAACAACACAGGGAACACGAATTCTCCTACTCCTAAGAAACAGTACACACAACACCCAACACTCAAAACTCAAAACTTAACACCAGAAGATAAAAACTGTCTCTTCGACTATCAGGATTTGCTCGAACTTGCTGGAGGAAAAATTTCTAACGTTTTTGGTCCGGAGTACACAGAAATTGATTCCTACCGACGCTGCGTGCGCTTACCAATGGAACCATATTTGTTGGTCAGCAGGGTAACAAAACTCGTTGGCAAACTGGGGGAGTTTAAACCTTCTACTATCACCACAGAATACGATATTCCAAACAACGCGTGGTACACAACCGATGGACAAATTCCGTGGGCTGTAGCTGTGGAGTCTGGACAGTGTGATTTGATGCTAATCAGTTATTTGGGAATTGACTTTGATTGTAAGGGTGAACAAGTCTATCGCTTGCTGGATTGTACACTGACATACCTTGAAGACATGCCGCTTGAAGGCCAAACTTTGCGTTATGAAATTTCCATTAATTCATTTGCAAAGCACGATCAGAATTTGTTGTTCTTTTTTAATTATGAGTGTTTTGTCGGTGAGAAAATGGTTCTCAGGATGGATGATGGATGCGCCGGTTTTTTCTCAGATGAAGATTTATCCCAAGGCAAAGGAGTAATTCATACTGAACAAGAATTACAAATTAAAGAGAATGCAGAAAAAGTATATTTTCCACCACTTCTTCACTGCCCAAAAACAGCATTTACTAGAAAAGAATTACTCGAAATTTCAACCGGGAATCCTGCTGGATGTTTTGGCCCTGAATACGATCAACATGGGAAAAATCCTTCTTTAAAAAATGCTCCTGATCAGTTTTTGATGTCAGACAGGATCGTTTCTGTGGAACCGCATGGTGGTCCGTTCGGTCTGGGATTCATTGTTGCGGAAAAAGATTTGGCTCCAGATGATTGGTATTTCCCCTGTCATTTTAAGGATGATCCGGTGTTGGCCGGATCTTTAATGGCAGAAGGATGTGTGCAGCTGCTTCAGTTTTTCTTACTCCATCTTGGTCTGCAAACCTTGGTGGAGGACGCAACATTTCAGCCAATACACGATTTGCCGCAAATTGTACGCTGCAGGGGACAAGTGATTCCAGGTGACCCCAAAATGACCTATCGTGTAGAAGTCAAAGAGATCGGTTTGGAGCCGTACCCATATGCAATTGCAGACATTGATATCTTAGCAGGCGAAAGAATCGTTGTCGATTTTCAGGACTTAGGAGTTCAACTAGCAGAAAAAACCGGAAGCTCCGTGGATAGAAACCCTCTACGTGTTTCTAAAAACAAACGAATAGCATATCAAGGGGGAGAAATTCAACCAGCAGCCATCAATCATCAATCTTCCTCCACCAGCGATCGGCAGCTTGCCGCAGATGAACAGATGATATGGGAATATGCTTTGGGTGATGTGACAAAATGTTTCGGTGAAGATTTTTCCATTTACAAAGGACGTTCCATGCAGCGTAACCCGAATGGCGATTTGCAGCTTATTTCAAGAGTGTATGACCTACATGGAAAAAGGATGGAGTTCGAAAAGCCGATGACTCTAGTCAGTGAATATGAAGTTCCAGGAGATGCCTGGTATTTTCAGAAAAATTCGCATTCTGCAAATATGCCTTATTCTATTTTGATGGAAATTGCTTTACAACCGTGTGGATTTATATCAACTCATTCCGGAGCAATTTTGACTTATCCAGAACTCGACTTGTTTTACCGAAATCTTGACGGCAGTGGCACTCTGCTACATAATACTGACTTGCGCGGCAAGACGATTGTGAACGAAGTCAAGTTGCTCACCACGGTAGCCTCCGGAAACACCATCATCCAGACACACAGCTTTTCTTTGAGTTGTGATGGACAAAAATTTTATGAAGGTGATACGACGTTTGGATATTTCACTGGTGAGGCTCTTGCTGATCAGGTTGGTTTAGACGGAGAGGGAAAAGCCGTCCCCTGGATTAATGAAAACCCAGCGGCTTCTTCAATTATGTTGGATTTGAACTCTGCTGATTTTAGGAAGACTTTAGGAGAAAATCCGGATCAACCACACTTCCGTTTGTGCAAGGGACAACTCAGTTTCTCTGATGAAATTCAAATAGTAGCAGAAGGTGGAAAATATGGTAAAGGCTATGCCTATGCACGCAAAGAGGTCGATCCTGAAGACTGGTTTTTTCCCTGTCATTTTCACGAAGATCCAGTCATGCCCGGATCACTTGGAGTGGAAGCAATTATACAAGCATTGCAATCTTTTGCCTTACAGCAGCGACTTGGAGAGCCATTCAAAAATCCATGTTTTTCTCCAGTACTTAGTAAAGTTGTCTGGAAATATCGTGGACAGATCATTCCAAACAACAAATTCATGCAACTGGAAGTACACGTAAAAAATACCAAGCAAAAAGGTGGGCAAGTGGTTTTAACTGCAGATGCAAATTTGTGGCGGGAGGATTTGAGAATTTATGAGGTTTCAGACATTGTGGTTGGAATTTCAGCAGCGGAACAAAAAACAGATTAATTGAAAGGATGAAAAATGGTACTTTCTGAGATAGTTGAGGAATTACAACCTAAAATAGGTAACGAAGTACATCGAGGCGTGTGGCTGACAATGACTCAGGAGAGAATTGATGAGTTTGCCAGGGCTACAGGAGATTCCCAGTGGATTCATGTTGAACCCAGGAAAGCTGAAGCGGAATCACCTTTTGGTGGAACCATTGCTCACGGTTTTCTCACACTCGCTCTGATTCCATTTCTTGCAGAAATGGTGGATCCAGACAAACCGATGATTCCTGGTGCACAAAGACTGATCAATTATGGTTTAAATAAAGTGCGTTTCCCTGCTCCTGTATTTCCAGGTAAAAAAATACGCAGTCGTTCTGAATTGATAAATGTGCAGGAAGTTAAAGGTGCCCTAGAAATTGTTAGGAAAGTTACTATTGAAATTGAAAATGAGGAAAAGCCGGCTTGTGTCGCTGAAATGGTGACCAGAGCTTTTTTCGACTGAAAGGTTATTCTTTTATCATTCAGGACTTGATTCAGGATCCAGTCGCCAGCTCAGATTGAGCACAGGATTATAATCTATCTCACCGGATTCCGGCTCTATGTTGTGCTTCGCCAGAAATAATAAAGGTTAAGATTCGAGAGCGAGAAATCTATTGTACATGTGAAGACGACTCGTAGGATAAGAAATTCAAACAAAAGTTGTTCAAAGTCTTTATGTGGTTTCAGGAGAATCCCTTGCACATGTCTTCCTGAGCAGTAAATATTAAAGTCCGGACAGTTTAATAGATGTTTTTAGTAGAGGGTAGCAAACTCCTCCCTCCCAGCAACCTTGGTATGCGATATCCAGAATCCCCTTTGAATTTCCCTCGGTTTTTGGTGTCAGACGCAAGGTGGCTTCCACCACATTATGGTAAATTTCACTTGGGCCAAAGAAAGGATCATCCTTAATTTCAGGAAGAGGAAACTGAACACCCTCTATGATAAAATCTTTGCTGCTGAAAGCAAATTTCTCTTTATACAAATAATAATATTTGGGGATTCGCCAGCGAATCACTGCTTCTGAAGGGCCGACAACGATGTGATCCATCACAAACGCGTCTTCAGGAGCAAGGGGTTCTGCATTGTTTGGTATTTCCTGAGCAGTTACAGAAAAAGCAAGCTTGCACAGAAAAATAAGCAGCAGAAAGGTTTTAGTTAATGTGGCAACTGCTTTATTATTTTTCATTTCCATAAACCCAAATCGGTCCTCTTGCCATTGAGTGGACTTCATAATTTGGAGGCTTATTTGATAGCAGCCTCGTTAACCCAAGGCTATTCGTTGTGCTCAGTCGTATTGAAGGTAAAAGTTGTGACTAACCTATTTTTACCAAACTGAACGACCAGAACCTTTGCTTTTCTCTCTCCGAAAAGTGAATAGTCATATTTGCTGTAAGTCCAGGACAGTTCACCATCCTTAAATCCGGAAAGCCATGGAGGCCCGAACATCTTGCGAATCTCATTTTTGCTGGTCTTGGCAATCTTTATCTCAACCACACGTGAAACCGGGAAGTCCTTTCCCAATGTGACACAAGCCGAGGTAAAGATGCAAACACCAGTAAATAGAATCAACATTTTTATAAAGTTTGTTAATAATATACTTCTTTTTGTCGGCTCATGACGTCTGCAAATTTTTATCATACTTCCTTTAATGAGTTGATAATTAGTTTTTTGGCTTGTATTTTAAATCCAGGAATTTGTCTGCAGCAGAAAGGAACAAAGCAGAACGTTCCAGAAACTTCCAGTCTTTGCCATCCCAAAACTTGTCTTCAAGTAGCTCCTCCAATCCTGAAAAATATCTGATGAGCGGCTTCACTGAGTTATATTTTTGCTCAGCAGATTTATTACCCTGCTCCATCAAACCTAAAGCAATGTTGCCGTTCATTGCCATCAGATACTCATAATCTTTTACATCCAACTCTGGATCGACAAATATCTGCTTTTGCTCATTATAATATTTCGACCTCAAAAAATATATAATTTTTGAGGCAGCATCCTGGTAACGTTCATGCTTGAATTTTGCAGCTGCTCGCTGAAGTAACTTTACCAGTAATACATGATCCTGTAACCCGCTTTTACCACTCCACTGCTTTTCGGGAATTGAATAATAGTGAAAGATTTCTTTATTTTTAAGGATCATTCCAGAAAGAAAATCAAGAGAACGGATCACTTTATTTTTAAGGCTTTTATTCCCGGTGTAACTTAGTACATCCAACAAATAATTGAGCGTTATTGCCAAATGATCTGTAAATATTTTTTTGATCACCAAAGGCTGATCAACGTTTTTTCGCCAATAGACATTCAAATTATAATAAGAAGTGTCTGCTTGCTGAAAACTGAGAAAAGAACCTGTCTCCTCATCAAATAAAGTATTGTTCATATAATCAATGGTTTGTTGCGCTGCTTTTTTGAATTTTGGGTCAGGCATTTCCTGATTCACTTTGTATAAGAGCAAAACTGTCCCTGTATTCAATCCCGCCATTTTTTCATAATGTGGAATATCCCAATTATCTTTTTCAGCATAACGAAAAAATCCGCCTTCAACAGGATCATATATCTTGTCAATTGCTTTTTTCAGTGTTTCAGAAATCCATAGAACTGCGTCCTGTCTGTCTCTTCCACTGGAAGTGTTCAGTAAGTAGAGGAAAGTTTCCGGAAGGATTTCTTTTACTCCATTGCCTACTCCGTATTCTTCGGTATCAAAATTATCCAGAACACCCTTGATATATGTACTGCGTAGCTTATCCAAAGTGTATTCATGAAATTTTGTAGGCGGAGTATATTCAAAAGGCAGTATTTCATCTCCATCTACAGTCAATCCTTTCTTGATATTTTGATACACACCCTGAATGACTTCAAGGAAGGGTTCTGCGTAAAGAGTACCAGAGTACTGATAATATACCGAAGCGTCAGGATTCAAAAAAACGGTATACGGCACTCCATTTGCCTTATATTTCTGATATGCACCAGTGTGGATGTCAGAGTCAATGAAAATATTGACAAAATTTTTGTTAAGAAAAGAAATTACTTTTTCATTGGTGAGTGTCTTCTCATTGAACACATGGCACCAGTGACACCACTGCGCGGCAAATAACAAAAAAAATGGTTTTTTCAGCTGCCTGTTATTTTGGACGACTTTGGGTCCATATTCCAGAAAGTTAACTTTCGATTCCTCGTGTTCAAAAGCGAAGGCATTTCCCGCTAACATTAAATAAGCGGTAAGACAGAGACTTATTATTTTGAATGAATTCATAATCTGGAATTGCTTAGGAAACCCCTGGTTTCTAAGCTGAAATTAATTTGGGTAAGGCACATTATTACCACTTCATAAATTTTCGTCCAAGAGGTATATAATATGCTCTTTCAGAGGTGTTGCACTGGTATCGTGCGGGAAAGTCCTTCGAAGTTTTCCGTCTAGCCCTAAAACAACAATATCTGACGAATGAGAAATCACGTAACCCAATGCTGAATCAGGAACAAGAGTCTTTTTGTATTTAATCCCGTATTGCTCTGCAACCTTGATCACCACAGTAATATCTTCCGTAAGTCCTAAAATGTTTGGATGAAAATATCCTGTGTATTGCTTGAGTACCTCAACATCATCCCTCTCAGGATCAAGGCTTATGAAAAGAGCTTTTGTTCGCTTCAAATCGGCAGGCAACATTTTGCTAAAAGCACTGCTTATTGTGGCTAGTGAAATTGGACAGACTGACGGGCAAGAGGTGTAACCGAAAAATAAGAGGACAACAGATCCACGGAGATCTTTGAGAGACAAAGGGCCTTCAGTGGAATTTAGTGTAAAATTTCCACCTTGAATTTCATTTGTCCCTGATACCGAAGTTTCGTGTGCAGACGCAGAAGAAATATTTTCAAATGAGAGAAATAAAGATGCAAAGACCAATAAAAACACTCTTCGATTAAAAAACAATTTCTTCCAGCACATCATGCATATCCTGTTCTAGTATTTCAGCTAAATCCTTAATTTTTTTGGAGTTAAAAAGATTGGCAAACGCGGTTGGCTTCAAAAAGGCGATATAAATTTTGTCTTCCTCAATTCGCTGATAAACGATGAACCTCACAGGCATAAAGACACCAGCCAGTAAATCTGACGAAATCAGTTGGCTGCAACTTTCGAGGTTGCAAAATTCTACAATTTTGTAATATCGGAAATTAACATACGTACCAGTACCTGAATTGCTACGATCGAGGATGTTATCTATATTGCTGATGCGGGTAATCATGTAGTTCCGCATCTCAATTTCCTTAATCAAATCATTAAGTATATCTTTGAAATCGATCCCCGTAAAATTTTTTTTGACAATATCCTGAGCAACTTCCATTGTAAATCGCTTTTTGGTAATTGGATACCATTTGTCAGGTAAAGTGCTTTATCATTTACTCAACCCCGGGGGTTTTTATTGTTTTTATGTAATTTATCAAATCCCAACGCTCTTTTTCGGAGAGGACCAATCCCCAGGGAGGCATATCTGATTTACCATTTTCAAGTATCCAGAACAAATATCCATCAGCTGAAGTATCTGCATTGTTCCAGACCCATAACTGTCTGGGCCAGGTTGTAAATCCGTGAGCAACTACTCCGTATCCATTTCCATTTAAACCATGGCATTTAGCACAGTTTTTTACGAACATTTCCTCTCCTCGTTTGATGGAATTTTCGTGGTCAATTGTCGGATTCTTTACTTGTCTGAAAGCTACTGCTACGTCCCCTAAAATTGATATTGCTTGATTCTCTTCGTCTAACAGTACAGCATTCGCAATTAGCGGCCCCTTATGCACTTTGTACTTGTGTCCAGCTGGATCCTCAATTTCTCCAATTACAGTTTCAATTTTGTCTTTCGTAATTAAATCTGAATTATATTGAACTCTAAGTACTGGCCATCCTGAATCAGTTTTTTTTAGGTTTAGATCAATAATTTTTATATCCAATTGTCTTAACAGCTCAGATTGTAATGCTTTCGTACTTGCTATAGAAATTATGCCCTCTATTTTAAATTCCTCTTCAACTGTTCCTGCCCACAGCGGCTGGCATAATAAACAAACAAAAAAGAAAGAATACACAAAAGGTTGCGAAAATTTATTCATAAAAAATTGACTGTGTTTGGTTAAGAAAACTGCTAAACAAATGATGTTTAGCCTTTAAATTTTATTTCTTTAGAAGCTTCCCATCTTTTACCAAAATTGTCTATGAAAACAACCTTGACTGGTGCTTCTTTAGTAGCTTTTAATTTAAATGTAAATAGTGGATCATCTGCAATACCTGAAGATA
>UINC01001531.1_pt1 | contig 20466 bp, 18 predicted proteins | sample 5385821 | NCBI WGS metagenome assembly UINC01 (sample SAMEA4666929, study PRJEB26691) | marine metagenome | isolation source: Pacific Ocean | place: Pacific Ocean | collected 2011-10-13 | reverse complement strand
CGTATGCAACTGCCGTCCCTTGTATCATAATCGGTGCCGAAAACTTCTACTTTTTCTCTCCGGCCCATAATCGTTTCCAGTACAATCGGCAATAAGTTATTCGGCTCCTGTTCCAAGCCGTTCAACTCTCCGCCTACATCATAACCTGCCGCATTGAAATAACGCAGGCTGCAAAAACGCAGGCCGCGGAGTTGACTATACCAGTGCAGCAGGTTCTCAATTCCAAGTTTTGTGTAACCATAAAAGTTCATAGGTTCGGTAGGATGCGCCTCATCCATCGGCAGGTATTGCGGCTCTCCGTATACCGCGGCACTTGAGGAAAAAACAAAATTCTTTACATTCGCCGCCGTCGCGGCATTGAGCAAGTTAACGGTTCCGCACAAATTATTTTCCGCATATTTTTCCGGTTCTGTCATCGACTCTCCGGCTGCTTTCAAAGCAGCAAGGTGGATTATTGAATCCACACCTTCCATGGCTGACTCCAGTTGTTCCGGTTCCAGAATGTCTCCGAGAATAAAAGGGATTCCGGGTAAAAGGTTTTCCTGCAGTCCGCTGCTCATATTATCAAAAACAACTGGTGATTTTCCAGCATCACGCAGTGCTTTAACAACATGCGAACCAATGTATCCCGCACCTCCGACGACTAGTATTTTTTGCTTTTCAGAATACACTTAGATTGTTTTTTTTGAATCTTCGACTATTTCATAGAGCACTCCAAAAGGAGCGTCATCGTGAGATTTTGGATGCAGGAAAAATACTGTTGTTCCACGTGAACCCGGACGGGGAGCCGCGTCAATAATATGGAAATTTTTTGCTTTAAAAAAATCGAACGCCGCCTTTGCATTTTTAACGCGAAAACCAACATGCGCCAGACCACCGCGGCCGCCGTTTCTGTCAATCTGTTTTTGAACAGGAGAATCAGCTGACATCGGTTCAACCAATTGAATTAAATTCGGGCTTTCTCCAATCTGCAGCAGAACTTCCCTTACCTGATCACTGCCACCGATTTCTTCACGATGAAGCTCGCGGAAACCAATTTGCTGATACATGCGTACCTGGCTTTCCAAATCACCTGCACAAACCGCAATTGCGATATGATCAACAAAAAGAAACCCCGGCGGTTCGTCAGCCTTAAGCTCTGAAAATATGGAGTCAGAAATTTTGTCTGTAGAATTTGTTGCAGGCATTATTATTTGTTTTCAGCTACTGACAGAAGATTGTCTTTTTGTAAACGATGCTGGTGTTAGAGTAAAAGACACATGAGGAAAACAATCGTTTTTATGTTTTTTTCACAAACAGTTAAGACGGTTTTTGACACGCTTTAAACAAATCGCCCATCTGTCGCTGAAAGCTGCTCATAATATTGCTGCACGCCTTCTTCAAGCGACATAAATTCACTGCTGTATCCGGCAGCACGCAGCTTATCAAGTCCGGCTTCAGTGAACTCCTGGTACTTACCACGCAAGTCCTCCGGAAAAGGAATGCTTTCGATTTCACCACTTCCATGGAGGTTTTGTAGAGTAGTGGCAATATCCTCAAAACTACGTGCTTTTCCGGTACCAGCATTGAAAATTCCGCTGGTTTTAGACTCGTAAAAATGTAGATTGATTTTCACTGTGTCAGCTACATGAATAAAATCCCGCCTGAAACTTCCGCTACCTTCGAAAAGCTTCATCTTTCCTGTTTCCTGCAGCTGATGAAAAAGATGGAAAGCGACCGAAGCCATACGGCCTTTATGATTTTCCTGAGGACCATAAACATTGAAGTAACGCAGCCCCAAAACCTGGCTTTTAACTTGCGGTAAGACGCGACGCACATAATTATCGAAGGCAAATTTAGAAAAACCATAAACATTCAACGGGTATTCCGCTTCACGTTTTTCTACAAAACCAGCCTTGCCGTTACCGTACACTGAAGCACTGGAGGCATAAAGAAAATCAATGCTGTTTTCCAGACAATAGTTGAGCAGAGTTTTAGAGTATTCGTAATTGTTGGACATCATGTATTTGCCGTCCTGCTCTGTAGTAGAAGAGCAGGCACCCTGATGAAAAATCGCTCTAACGTTCTGAAACTTGTTGAGCTTCTGCAAAAACTCATCTTTGTCGATGTAATCAGCAATGGAAAGACTGTTCAGGTTAAGATGCTTTTCCGCATTACTCAAATTATCGACCACAATAATATTTTCTTCTCCAGCCTCATTCAGCCCTTTGACAATATTACTGCCAATAAATCCGGCTCCGCCAGTAACAACGATCATGCTTGCTCCATAATTAAATTGACAATACCTGTTGTCGATTTCCCCTCAACGAAACTAACAACCTCCACTCTTCCTCCATTTTTTGTAACAGTTTGATAACCTACAATATCTTCCGCGATATAATCACCGCCTTTAACCAGCACATCCGGAAGCACAGTTTCTATTAAACGCTCCGGAGTTTCTTCATCAAAAATCACAACGCAGTCAATTGCTTCAAGCGCACTTAGTAATAAAGCACGGTCTCCCTGCGACATGATTGGGCGGCGCAGTCCTTTTAGTTTGCGTACAGAAGAATCAGAGTTCAGCCCCAGGATGAAGATATCCGCAAATGCAGCTGCAGTCTGCAAATACCTGATGTGGCCGGCATGCAGCAAATCAAAACAACCGTTGGTAAAAACCAGACTCCGCCCTTCTTTGCGCCATTTCCGGACTTGCTCCGCAATCTCGGAGAAAGCTGTTATTTTATAATCAGTAAATGTGTTTTCTGCAGGCATCTGTTTTTTTGTCTGAGTGAGAGTGCTTATTTTAGCATAACAACCTCTTGAAAACGAATTAAAAATGACAGAGGAGGCTTGTAAAACAAAAGAATTAAATAGCACTTTTTAGGCGCTGATGCTGAGTTTGACTTGCAAGAATGCCCAAAATAAAATCTAATAAAGGGTTATTTATTACCATAAATGCAGACATCACAAAAATAAAACAAAAAACAGGACTAAGATGATTCAGGAATTAAGGGAATATTCAAATAACATATTTTTCAAACTTCTAATGGGCGTTATTGCAGTAACCTTCGTGTTATCGTTTGGAGTAGGAGGTTTTTTTGGTGACCGTAAGGAAGTTGTGGCGAAAGTCAATGACCAGGAAATTTTACTCAAAGAGTACCGTGAAGCCTATCAAAACCGGCTGGGTGCTTTGCAGCAGCAGTTTGGAGAAAACGCCGAACAATTCGCGGAACAGCTTAATTTACGGCAACAGGTATTCAATCAACTGATTGACCGGCATCTGCTCTTGACTGACGCAGCAGAACTTAATCTGGTAGCGACTGATTTAGAACTTCAGGACTATATCCGCAAGCAGCCATTTTTTCAACAAAACGGGCAGTTTGATTATGATACATATGAAACTGTTTTGAGTCAAAACAGGATTGTACGTCACGAATATGAAGCCTCTTTGAGAGCAGACATTCTACTGGCCAAAAAACAGCAGTTGCTGGGAACAGGGCTGGTAATCTCTGACAGCGAAGTTGAGCAGACTTTCCGCAGAAATTTTGAGAAAATTGAAGTTGAGTATGTATATTTTGACCCGCAGGCTTTTGTTGAAAAAACTACTGCAGAAGACGCAGAGCTCAGAAAATACCTGCAGGATAATCCTCAGGAATTTCAAACACTGAATCGATTCCGCATGGAATATTTCACAATTTCCGCGGACTACTACCAGGACAATGTAAAAGTTCGGGAACGTGAAGTACGTCGTTATTACAAAAAATACGCCGAAAATTATGTTACTCCGCCGGAAGTCAAGGCACGTCATATTCTGCTCAAGCTCATTCCGGACGCTCCTGAAAATGAACAGCAGGAAAAACGTGAACAGCTCAACAAATTGCTGGCTGAAATAAAGGCAGGATCTTCATTCGAGGAACTGGCAATAAAACATTCCGAAGATGCAACATCTGCTGAAGGTGGTGATTTGGGTTGGTTTAAACCCGGAGAAATGGTCCCGGCTTTTGAATCCGCCGCTTTTGCCCTTGAAGCTGGACAAGTGAGTGAAATCGTGCAGTCTCCTTTTGGACTGCATCTGATTAAAGTCGAGGAACGCAAGAACGAAATCACAAAATCTCTGGATGAGGCACGTGAAGAAATTACACTCATCCTCGCCGAAAGTCGTGCACAAAAACGGCTGGAGGAAGAACTCGATCGCTTAGCAGGACTCGCAGGTGAAGCCTTTACGGAAGAAGCACAGAAATTGAACAGAGAGGTTCTTATCGCAGAATGGTTTGACCGTACAGAAGTCATTCCTGGACTTGGCTCCGCGGCCGAGCTTGTGCCGGAACTAGTGAGTCGCAAATCCGGTGAAATGGGTGTCTGGAAACGTAATCCTGTTTTGGGACATGTAATCTACCGTCTCAGTGAAACAAAAATTCCGGAGACACGGCTTTTTGAAGATGCAAAGGAAGACTTATTTAAGGCTGTGCGTCTGGAAAAAGCAAAAGCTGTTGCCATCGAAAGCGCCAAAAAAGCTTTGTCTCAGCTTGAGGCAGGTACAAAATTAAATAATCTTGTTAAAAAACATGGACTCAAAACCGAAACACTGGAATTTACTGCAAACACAAGATTCCTGCCAAACATCGGTGACAATACGGAGTTCCGTAAAGTCGGTTTGCATTTGAATGAAAATTCGCTTTTTGGCTTAAGCCTGGATGGGAACAGGGCTGATCTGATTCAATTCAAAAAACGCAGTTTGAGCGAAGATAAAGCGCTCGAGCAAAAAGACAAAGTCCGAGCGCAACTGCTCCAGAACATGCAGCAGGCACTGCTCAGTAAAGAGTTGAAACGTTTACGTGATTCAGCAACTATTGAGGTAATTAATCCGGTGTTCGGTACACCAGGCTCTTCATGATTTTAGACTTTTGACTGATCACTGTTCATTGAGCATTGTACATTGATCGCAGACAAATGATCATTGACGAATGCCCCGCCTTCACTATTCAAACCACTTAGAAAAACTGATTGTGCCGCTGGCACATGAACTGGACAAAAGGGATCCGTTTGACACTGCAGATATCGTGGTTCCGAATTTCAGTCTGGAAAAATGGATCTCGCTCAAACTGGCGCAAATCAGAGGAATTGCCGCAAATCTGCGTTTCATCACGCTGGAAAAAGCAATCAACGAAGGGCTCCAGAATAAGCTGAGCGAGCGCCACTATTCTTTACTTAAACCGGAAACCATCCAGTGCCTGCTGCTGGAGGTTTTACGGGAAAAGCTGGCATCTTCCGATCCCCTCTGGCAGCCCGTACACAGCTATCTCGCCCCCCAAACATTTATACGTCCACAAGCACGCGAACATCGAATCTATCAACTCGCAGGCCGGCTGACGCGCTTGTTTCTGGAATATGAATTTTCCCGCAATGACGAACTGTTGACTCCATGGCTGGCGGGACAAAATGCGATTGATCCCGATCCACTTGGAGCAGAAAGTTGGCAAAGAGCGCTCTGGACTGAACTCTTTGGTCCGGAAGGCAAATTAACGCGGCACAATTTCAAGGCCCGTCATTCATCATCAGCAGACTTTCAAGCAGAACTGTTCAGTTTAACCCAGCTTTACCGAATTTGTCAGCACAAAGCAAATCCGCAAAACGTAAATTCCACAACAGAAAACGGCATACCAGCAAAAGCCCCGCTGCATGTTTTTGGTGTTTCATATCTCTCACAGTTTCATCAAAAAGCCCTCACTGAGCAACTGGCGCATGTGCGTGATATTCATGTCTATGCGCTTAATCCGTGCATGGAATTCTGGGAGGATGTGCAAAGTCTTGGTGAGTCAAAAGCCATGAATCTGAGAGCATTAGCAGCCGAACGTCAACGTTTTAAAAAGATAAAGTCTTTAACTGAGACAGAAATTGTACTCGGAGAATTACTGCAGGATGAAGAGGATAATCCATTTTTACAAGCCTGGGGACGTCCCGGACGTGAGAATATCAGGTTGCTGAATCAATGGGCTGACTGGGATTTTACCCCATGGTTTGTAGAAGCAGATTCTGCTGAAATAACCACAGAAGGCACAGAAAATCCGCAGCACAATGTGCTGAATCAATTACAGGAAGATATCCTGTTCCGGGAACCACGCCGTGTCAAATCCCTCGAATTGGAACAGGACGAAAGCCTGATGATTCTAGCCTGCGCGAATCCGCGGCGGGAAGTTGAAGCTGTGGCAAGTTTGATTTGGGACTGGATTCGGCGTGATCCGGATTTACGACTCAATGAATGTGCCGTGATCGTACATGATATGGAGCGTTATCAGCATGAAATCGAACAGGTTTTTGAAAGCATTTACAATTTACCGTACCATTTGATTGACGGAGCCAGCGGCAGCGCGGGCCGTTTGGAAGATGCAGCAGCGGCACTATTAGGTTTATGCTTCACTGAATACTCCCGGCGGGATTTATTCACTTTGATCAATAACCCCTGTTTTCTGGGAAAATTTGAAGACAGTGCGCCGGCTGGAAAAAACACTTCGGGTGAGCCTCTACAAATTGAGCAATGGCTGGAGTGGGCGGATGAACTGAATGTTTTTTACGGTATCGACAATGAGTCTCAGCAGGCACAGGGTTATCTCCATTTAGAGCAGGACATCTACCACTGGGAACAAGCTTTTCGGCGTTTGACTTTAGCTGAAATGGTGACCGCTCCTGCAGAGACAGGGTTATTTTCGATTGCAGAACAACAAATAGCACCCGCGAAAATTCCTGATGAGTGGAGTGAGGAAGCAGCACGCTTCATGCTGATAGTACGTTCCTTAATTGCCGATACACGCGACCTGCCAAAGTGGAAAATGAGTGGAAAAGAGTGGGGCGAATATCTACAGATTTTGCTTAAAACCTACCTCAAACCGCTTGAGCAGGCAGACGAGGAAGCTTTCCAGAATTTGCTCCGTAATGTGCAGGCAGCCCGTGATCTGGACTTGGCTCAAGAGCATGAATGCAGTTTCAGTTTCAGTACGATTCACGAATTTTTCAAACAAAAACAGCAGTCCGGAACCTTACAACGTGGACATTATTTAGCAGAAGGCGTTACCGTTTCATCTTTTCAGCCCATGAGGCCGATTCCTTTTAAAGCAGTATTTTTATTAGGTTTAGGTGAGGGCATGTTCCCGACACCGTACCAGCGTGACACCCTAGATTTACGACACATTCCGGTAAAATTGAGTCCTGCCGTGGAAGGCCAACAGTTTCGTGAACGCCGCCTGGGTGATGTCTCGGTGACAGAACGTGACCGCTACATGTTTTTAGAAACTCTGGTTTCCACGAGAAAACATCTGGTGCTGAGTTACGTCTCCCGAAACGACCGTACCGATGATGAACTCAACCCTTCATCAATCATCCAGACTTTAGTAGATGAGCTCGACAGCGGTTATTTGAAGAATAATTTTGAAAAAATTCAGCATCCGCTCAAAGCATATTCTTTAAGCTACTTTCCGGAATTAACTGATTCCGAAAGTGAAAGTGCCACACCGAAAAGTTCACTGCCTAACTATGACCCCGCGGCATTCAGGCAGGCAAGAGTTTTTCGAACTCGTGAGTTGTTTGATCAGGAATTTAGCGACACCAAAGGTTCTGCTGGATTTCAACGGATATCTCCGGAATGGCTTTCTCCGAAAGTAATTCAAGCCATAGCCGAAAACGATTTCCACCCGGTTGTTCTGGAAAGCAGCACGGAAAATAATCTTCATCCTGTTTCGTTTACACATCTGAGAAAATTTCTCGAATCGCCGCTGCAGTCAACCGCAAGTCAGCTGCTGCGCCTTGATGAAGATGAGGAAGAGCGAGACGATATAATAGACGAACCTCTTGTGCTGGAGCGCCTCAGTGAATGGTCACTGCTACGGAAAGTATGGGACAATGCCCTGACACTTCCGGAAAATAGTCCACGCTCTGCAGAACAACCGGAGTGGGAGGAGCTTTATCATTTGCAGGCGCAGCGGATGGAACTGGAAGGTGAAATGCCGTCCGGAATTTTCAGAGGAGCAATGCAGACAAGGCACCTGAGAATTCTTAAAAGCTGGCAGAAACAGCTCTGCATAGCACTGGAAATTGACTGGCCTGGCCTGAAGAAAAATCTTCGTCAATATCATTTAGGCCCAGTTCAGGAAGGAACTTTTGATTCCGGATTGACTGAATCACATCAACTTTTTCCGGCACTCTGTCTCAAAAATGAAAATTCTGCAGAGGCAGACACAGATATAAATGAAACAAAATTTTACGGAAAGACCGAATGGTGGTATACTGATGAGTCCGAAAATTGGCACGTAATTTATCTCAGTGAACGTGAGAGCAAGGACAAAAGCTGGTTACGCCATTTTTTAGATGTGCTGATTTTACGTGCAGCAGATTTGTTGCCGGAAAACGCAAAAGTAACTGGTTTGTGCATTGCAGCAGAAGGCAAACTGAAATCAAAAACGATCCAACTTCCTGCTCAACAGCAGGCGCGGGATTACCTGTTTAATTTACTGCAGGAGATGAATGCAGAGGACGCGGCTGTCCTGATGCCAGTTGAATCAGTGCTAGAAATTGCAAAAGAAAATTTAAACTCAACCAATTACAACCAAAGATTTACGGAATGGCTGGACAACAAACTGAATTCATCCAGAGAAATCAAAGGCATCAGTTCACAATACGGACCGGTGAAATATATAAAAGATGCTGCTTACCCGGATAATCCATATCAACTGATGAACCGGCGCTTTCAATTATTTTTTGAAACATTTTCGGTTTGAACCTTAAACTGCAAAGTAATGGAAAAACATCTCAAACAAATGCAGATTTTACTGGAAGCAGGCACACCGTTTGTTACAGTTACTTTGGTGGAGGCCAAAGGTAGTACTCCGCGTGCGCAGGGAGGAAGGATGCTGGTCACCGGGGAAGGCTTGAGTTCTGGAACTGTAGGCGGGGGGCTGGTTGAAGCAAAAGCGCTGGATTTTGCACTTGATTTTTTAGCGGAAACTAAGCCCACTGAACAAACAAAATTTGTTCAGTGGAATCTCAACCGTGACGCAGGTATGAGCTGCGGAGGCTCAGTTAAATTGTTTTTTGAACGTTTCCATACCAACATCTGGGAAATTATAATTTACGGTGCAGGGCACGTCGCACAGGCGCTGATTCCACTGCTCTTGACTTTGGAAAGTCAACTGACTTGTCTGGACACACGGCAGGAGTGGCTGGATAAATTACCTGATTCTACAAAACTAAAAAAACTTTGCGTGAAGTCACTGCCGGAAACAATAAAAAGCACAGCAGAAACAGCTTTTGTGCTGATCATGACTCAAGGTCACCGCAGTGATTTTTACATCGCTCAACGATTTCTTGAACGCAATACACAGCCTTTTTTGGGTGTAATCGGCAGTCGTTCAAAAGCTGCCACCTTACAAAGAGAGCTTAAAAAAGAAGGCCTCAAAAAAGCGGTTACAGAACGTCTCGTCTGTCCGCTAGGTTTTTCGCTCGGCGGTAATAATCCACAGGAAATTGCCGTCAGCATCAGCGCTCAACTGCTTTATGAGCGTGACAAACTTTATCAAAAAATTCATCCACGTAACCCTCTACCTGAAAAGTCATGAACCAGTTAAATCTTAGTCTACCTTCATGGATTGCTTCATTTTTAAATGAGCAGCCAAAAATTATTGCTGAGCAGGAAGCTCAAATGCGTTTTGTGCTCGCCTTAACTGAACGTAATATCCGAGAAAAAACCGGAGGTCCGTTTGGATCCGCCGTTTTTGAAATTGCTTCCGGAAGACTGGTTTCGGTCGGTGTTAACGTGGTGGTTCAGCAAAACTGCTCTGCCGCTCATGCAGAAATGATGGCACTGATGCTGGCGCAAAAAGAACTCTCAAACTTTGATTTGGGAGCTGCTGACTTTCCGGCTCACCGTTTGGTAACAAGCGGGAAAATGTGCGCTATGTGTTTAGGAAATGTTTGCTGGTCCGGAGTTAAAGAGGTTTTATCTTCCGCTGAACCGGAAGATGTAGAGAGTATTGCAGGTTTTGACGAAGGTCCAACACCACCGGATTATAACGCACAACTTGAGAGCAGGGGAATTAGAATTGTACCTGGACTACTACGTAGTGAAGGGCAGAGGGTCTTACAACTTTATGTTGATTTGGGGGGGCTGGTTTATAACCCTGAGCGCAATTAGTGAGTTATACTTTTCGTAACTCTTCCACGATCTCTAAAAAAGCGTGAATCATGCGGGAATTTCTCCGCTCCCTTAAACAAACTACATGAGCAGTGGTGTAAACATCCGCGTTTTTCAGAGTTAATTTTCGCAGGCCCGGATGCCACATGAATTCCTCATCAGAAACCACACCAATTCCCAGTCCTCTGGAGACCGCCAACCAGACCGCTTCTCGGCTGCCGATTTCCATCACCGGACTGATCTTAACTCCTGCTTTAGTTAATGCTTTTTCAAAGGCACGCCGCGTTGTAGAACCGGGTTCACGCAAAATAACAGGCTGATTTTCCAATTCTTCAATTCGGAGTTCCTCACGCTCCGCCCACGGATGTTCCGCATGTACAAACACAACCAGTGGTTCCTGACAAAATGGAACTGCTAAAAGACGCTGATCTTCTTCCGTCTGCGAAAGTACTGCGACATCTACCTCAAAACTAAGCAGGCTTTCGAGAATTTCCTGTGAATTACGGACGGTGACGGTTATTTCCAAATCAGGGAAACGCTCATGAAAAAGCGCTAGCATTTCCGTTACATGGAAAGGCCCAACTGCTCCGATCCGGAGATGTCCTGACTTAAAACCACCTGCGTTCTGCAGTACTTCCTGAGCTTCTTTTTCCAGAATCTCCATGCGCTGAGTAACAGCATAAAGTTCTCTACCTGTTTCTGTTAACTCAACTCGGCGCCCACGTCGATGAAATAAATCCACGCCGTAAAAACTTTCCAATGCCTGAACTTGTCCGGTGATGGTCGGTTGTCCCACATGCAGCACCCTGGATGCTGCAGTGAATCCTCCTGCACTGGCTACGGCGTGAAAAGAGCGGATTTGGTTATAACTGACCTGCAAAAACAGCGACCCCTGCGGTCCGGGGAAAGAAGTTTCAGGGACTGAATTATTTCCCATTTTTGTTAGTCTGAGTCTTTTTAAGGACGTTCTCCTCTTGCGAGACGCACGTTAATATCCTCAACAACATCAACTAGTTGGTCAAAAGTATCAATCACATAATGTGCACCTGCTTTTTGGAGGATATCCCTGGTTTTAGCCAACCTTCTCTGGATTTCTTCTTCAGGCAGAGAAGCAGCTTCTTCAAGTGTATCCATGTCCATGTAATTGCTGTAACGTGCGATACCTACTCCCCAACAGCCAGCTTCGAGTGCCTCGCCAACACCTGAAACCGTATCGTCAACCTTGACCACCGATTGGATAGGATTTACATTCATCAAATCGAGGTTACGGTAAACCATAAAAGGTTTAGGTCTGGCTCCATTAACAACTTCATCACCAGCCACGGATGCATCAGGAGTGTAACCCTGTTTTTTTGCATCTGCTTCAAGGATGTCCACCATGCTCCTGACGAAGCCTGTTGAACTACCAATCTTAATTCCTTCTTTTTGAAATTTCTGTGTTACTTCCGCAACGTGTGGAAGAAGCGTGGTATACTTCCTGAGACAGGCGAGTTGCATCGGCACAAAATCTTCGAACATATCATCCACATCAGTTTGATCAGGATATTTACCATGTACGCTTTTCCAGCGCTCACGGATTTCAGGCACCTTTGTCAGTTCGAGGATGTGAAGGTCCTTGCGCAGTCCCATCGGTCCTCTTGCTTCCGCCATGCTGATTTCAACTTTATATTTCTTAAAAACATCTACAAACACTACCGCAGGGGCAAGTACGTATTCATCTGCAGTGGTTCCACTCCAGTCCAGTACAAGGCCTTTCACCTTGCCGCGATAACCCCGATTGTATACATAATCTGACTGAATACTCATTTTTTCCTTAGTTTTTAGTTAATAATAATTATTCCCGAAAATTTCGAGAGTTTGAAAATATAGATTTTAGCAAGCTTTTCGATATCTGTAAAATATCATTATTGTATCTTATCTATTTATTTGTTCAATAGATAGATGTTAATTAATCAGCTTCTACAGATAATAGTTTCGTAAAATCTCTGAGCTCCATAATTTATCATTTTGACCGCAGATAGAAATATTAATAATATTAGTGTTTAATATAGAACAAATTCCTCGCTTCTTACGCAATGAAACGTTTTTGTGATTTTACGAAGCCATTATACAATATTTACATTTCAGAAAATCACCGGTACAACATCTACGCAGTCCTGTAAATATAAGCTATTATCTGAGCGATATGCCCTGAACGTGTCGAAGTGGAGTCGTTCATTATGCGGTTTTGGAAATTATTTATGCTACACTATTAAATTAGCCTTGACTAATTTTAATTTTAAGCTCATATTAATTAACAAGTTGATTTTTTATCCGCTAAATCTCCAGTTTAACAGTTGACTTAGTAATCAGCAGAGAGTTCGGCACGGAAGCTAAATTCGATTACACCGAAGTCGGGTATAATACTGATAAATAGGCGGATTTACTCATGAACCTGAATTACAGGATTTTTAATAATTTTTTTTACAGGAGCAATAATGTTATTGAATAAAAAAGTCATCACTCTAATCATCGGAAGTCTAATTTTGCTTCCACAGTTTGCCTTTTCAGCAGAAGTCAACATTCTTTCCGAACGGCAGGAGTTTTTGCTACGTCCTTTTCTGGATGTCTTTGAAGAAAAAAGTGGAATCAAAGCAAACGTTGTTTATCTCAAAAAAGGATCTCTGGAGCGTCTGAAACAACAACCGGGTTCAGTAGACGCAATCCTGACAGTGGACATTGCGAACCTCACTGCAATTGCAGCTGCAGGTTTGTTTCAGCCGATTCAATCACGAGTTATTGAGAATAATGTTCCGGCTAACTACCGTGACCCGAATGGGTTTTGGACGGCTTTAACAGCGCGCGCGCGCGTTGTTTATTATTCAAAGGATCGTGTCAAAACCGGTGATTTGACAACTTATGAAAAACTTGCTGATCCTGAATTCAAGGGGCGTCTCTGCACGCGTTCCGGTTATCACAAATACAATGTAGCACTGATTTCTTCCATAGTTGCGGAGCATGGAAAGTCTGCCGCCAAAAACTGGTTACAAAGTTTGAAAAACAACCTTGCACGAAAACCACAGGGCAATGACCGCGGACAGGTCAAAGCTATTTTTCAGGGGCAGTGCGATGTCGCGCTGGGCAATACTTACTACATGGGAAAAATGCTCGAGCGTGAAGATCAACGTGCGTGGGCAGCATCTGTGGGGATATTTTTCCCGAACCAGAAAAACCGCGGAACTCACATGAATGTTTCCGGCGGTGCAATCACCAAAGCCGCAAAAAACAAAGCCGAAGCAGTAAAGCTGCTGGAGTTTCTTTCCGGAGATTTAGCACAATATATGTACGCCCAGGTTAATCACGAATATCCAGTCAAATCCGGAGTTCCGTTTTCCGGTATCGTACAAAGTTTCGGCTCCGGGCAAGAAGGCGTCAAAAAAGGTGTTTTCAAACAGGATCAGCGTAACCTGAGCGAAATTGGGAGTTACCGGAAACAGGCAATTGAGTTATTGGATGAAGTTAATTATGATAATTAAAACACTGCATCTGATTTGAAAAACAGTTCTGATTAAACAGCAATAGCAGCTCAAGATGAATTATAATTATTTTGTACTCGCAAGAATTTTTCATGTCCTTGCAGTTGTTCTCTGGATTGGAGGAGTTGGATTTGTTACTACAGTCCTGATTCCTTCTATCAGTAGAACAGAAGAACCTGCAGCGCGGCTCAAAATTTTCGAAGCTATTGAAACCAAATTCGGTTTTCAGGCAAAGCTGACAACTTTGGTCGCGGGAATTTCCGGTGTGTACATGCTGGAGGTCACGGACGGGTGGTCAAGATATCTAAACTATGAGTTTTGGTGGTTGCACTTAATGACTTTTGTCTGGGCGGTATTCACACTGGTTTTGTTTATTCTTGAGCCGCTGTTTCTTCAAAAATGGTTTCACAGACAAGCGGAAATAAACAGCGAGAAAGCCTTTCAACTTCTACAGATAATGCACGTTGTGTTACTCTCATTGAGTATCTTAGCGATAGTTGGCGCGATTGGAGGGTCACACGGTTTTACATTTAAATTTTTACCTGCAGAGCAATAACTGCACAGGAAATCGCCGCAGAAGAATTTCGGTGGATTCCTGAGAATTTCAATGTATATTCAGGCTTTTTCTGCTAAATTGAGTATCAATAAAAACTCACTGCATTAATACCATGAGCGAACATTCACAAGTTATTGAAGAATATCTGCTGTTACTTTACAAGCTGGACCGTTCCGGAGAAAAAGCTAAGGCGGTTACTCTGGCAACGCGTCTTGAAACCAGCCCACCCACCGTTCATGCGACGATTAGCAGAATGCAGCGTGATGGACTGGTCAACGTCAAAAAATCAAAAGAACTGAGCTTGACCAAAGAAGGCCAAAGAGTGGCTGAAGACATTGCCTACCGTCATAACCTTTCCGAATATTTTCTCTGCAATACACTGGGTATTCCATGGTATGAAGTACATCAGCACGCACACCGTCTGGAACATGCCATGACACCTGTTGTCGTAGAAAAACTGGCAGAATTTTTAAATAATCCGCAATTTTGTCCTCACGGAACACCTATGCCCGGAACTGCTATGCCGAAAAACACAATCACCCTCATGGAAACAGAACCGGGAATGATGGTGGAAGTCGCGATGATCGGCGAGGTTTTAGAAGACTCGGTGGATTTGATGAAGATCCTGCATGAGCACTGTATTATGCCCGGCAACCAACACAAAGTTGTCGAAAAAACTGAAGTAATGCGCTCCATTTTATTAGAATCCAAAGAGGGACCTTCGACTCTGCCTTTTCATGTTGCAGAGAACATTTTTGTGATTCAAGTTCCACTGGACTAAAACCCGCCTGAAAACCATGACTTGCTTCTCCCGCAAAAGATGAGATCTTCCGCACATTCCGGAGGCTGGAATTTTTTTACCCTGGCTCTTGCACTCTTGTTTGCCCTGCCTTTTTTTTCATTAATATTCACTGCTGCTTCCGCAGAGGAAAATGTCTGGGTGCATTTACTAAGCACGGTCATGCCAGGTTATCTAAAAAACACCTTCTGGCTGATGCTTGGTGTCGGCAGCGGAACCCTGCTCTTAGGCGTGAGCACGGGTTGGCTGATTTCAATGACAGATTTTCCCGGGAGACGGATCATGGAGTGGGCGCTGCTTTTACCGTTGGCATTTCCGGGATACATCATTGCAATGGTTTATGTAGAACTGCTGGAATATTCAGGTCCTGTGCAGACGCAATTACGTTTGTGGTTCGGCTGGCATAATTTCCGGGATTACTGGTTCCCACCAGTTGCTTCAGTCGGAGGTGCGGTGACGATGCTCTCTCTCGTGCTATATCCATATGTCTATCTGCTGGCCAGAACAGCATTTCTTCAACAACCTGCGACTTTAATTGAAGCCAGCAGGATGCTGGGAAAAAGCAGCAAAAACAATTTTTTTCATGTTTCTCTACCACTGGCACGTCCGGCGATTGTAGTTGGAGTCAGCCTGGCCATGATGGAAACACTCGCGGATTTTGGTACAATGCAGTTGTTTGCAGTACAAACTTTCACCACCGGAATTTATCACACCTGGTTTGGTGCTTATAACGCTCCGGGCGCCGCACAACTGGCTTTGTCCCTGCTGATGTTTATCAGCGTCTTTGTTTTCCTGGAACGCTACTCACGTAAACAACAGCGTTCCCACACCCAAAACAGTATCCAAACCCAGCATCCGCGAAATCCGCTTTCCGGAATAAAAGCTGTTGCAGCACCGCTGTTTTGTTTGTTTCCGGTTGTCTTTGGTTTTGCGCTGCCAGCGGGCTTGCTGATTCAATGGGCGGCAAACAGTTGGCGTGAAGTCATGCTTGAACGTTTCTTTAGTGATGCAGGAAACAGCCTGATACTGGCAGGTTTAACCGCTGTGCTGGCGGTGCTGCTGGGAGTATTGATGGTTTACGGTTCCAGAATCAGCAAACGCCGCAGAATTCACTGGGCGGCCCGTTCAGTCAGTCTCGGTTATACTTTTCCAGGACCGGTTGTCGCACTTGGAGTACTCTTGCCTTTTGCCTGGTTTGACCGGACAATAGATGCCTGGATGCAGGGGACATTTGGAATTTCTTCAGGATATTTACTGAGCGGAACTTTGTTCATTCTGGTCTTTGCTTACCTTGTACGCTTTCTGGCTTTAGCTTACGGTACAGTGGAATCCGGATTTGGACGTATCACTTCCGAAATGGAGGACGCCAGTCGCTCGCTGGGAAAAAACACCTGGCAAACTTTAAAACGGGTTCACGTGCCTTTACTGCGCGGCAGCATGTTGACCGCGGGATTGCTGGTTTTTGTCGATGTGATGAAAGAATTACCTGCTACTTTGATGCTCCAGCCGTTTAATTTCAGTACACTCGCGACACGGGCTTATGGATATGCAACCGAAGAACTGCTCAGGGAAGCCTCTCTCTGGTGCTTGACAATTGTCGTTGTCGGCTTGTTTCCGGTTGTTTTTCTAAACCGCCAACTGCGTGAATCAACACCACAAAACCTTCAGGATAAAGACCATGATCGAATGCCGCAACCTCGCTAAAAACTACGGCACACTAACCGCAGTCAGTGACATCAGTTTACATTTGCGTGAACAAGAATTTATTTCCATTTTAGGACCATCCGGCTGCGGGAAATCAACCCTGCTGCGTTTGATTGCAGGTCTTGAAGTTCCCTCTGCGGGACAGGTATTTTTGCAGGATAAAGAAATTTCAGGAAAGAAAATAAGCCTGCCTCCGGAACGTCGAAAATTCGGCATGATTTTCCAGGATTTTGCTTTGTTTCCACACCTGAGCGTGGAAGACAATATCGCGTTTGGAGTAAACGGATCAGCAAGTGCGAAACAGCAACGAGTTAAGGAACTGCTGAAACTGGTCAGTCTTCCGCATCTCGCAAAAAAAATGCCGCATCAAATCAGCGGCGGCGAACAGCAGCGAATCGCGGTCGCCCGTGCGCTTGCTCCACGGCCACGACTGATTTTAATGGATGAACCGTTCAGTAATCTGGATTATCAATTACGACAACAACTGCGGCGTGACATCCGCGATATTCTCAAACACGAAGGTGTTGCGACTATTCTCGTCACTCATGATCAGGTGGAAGCCATCACGTTTTCCGACCGTGTACTGCTCATGCATGACGGGAAAATGGTGCAGTCAGGAACGCCGGAAGAAATATATCAACATCCCCAAACACTCTGGGCCTCTTCTTTTGTGGGTGAAGCAAATCACCTCAGTGTGGAATGGGAGGCTACCGCGCTAAATTCTCCATTCGGACTATTAAACGTGCCTGCGGATATCGGCAAAGAGACCCGGATTTTGATGGTACGTCCGGAAGATTTTGTACTTGAATCAGGTACTGACGGTAAGAGCAACGGTATTGTGAAAACAGTTGATTTCTCAGGTTCAGTACAGACTCTCGGGGTGGAACTAAAAAATGGAGAAACTATTCAGGTGAGCGGATCTCCGCATTTATTGTGGACTCCGGAAGATTCTGTAAAGATAACCGCTGAAAGATATTTATGCTTCGACTCTGCCGGAAACAGGCTAAATGGTTGCTCTTCCGCAAGAGTCTCAAAGTAATTTGATAAAATCAATTGGGGTTTATTAATTCATTTTTTCCACCATAAAGTATGACCAACAGAGTGCAGCCTGTTTTTGAGTAAGAGGCATGTTCACTGCCTTTTTCAAATTTAATATAATCACCTTTTTTGAAAACCTCCCCGTCAGCATCAATTAGTTCTCCATCAAGCACATAAAATTCTTCGCAACCGTTGTGCCGATGTAGATTTGACGAACTGTCCGCTTCAAAACGAATGATAAATACTTCATGCTCCAGTTTCTCGTCTTTACTCAGCGGCAGCCATTTTAATCCACTGGTTACTTTTCCGTAGCGATTGTACGCCAGCAGTCCCTCTTCTTTAGTTTCTATAATCTGTCGTTTTTCCAAAATGCTCCTTTCAAGGATTTAATTAATTTCAAGGAACATCCTTTCACAAATCTGCCGCTATCACAAACCCCTTTCAGCATTTGAGGTTCGTTAAGCCAAGTGTTTAGTTCTTATTTGTATCTTTATCCAGTGTTTATAAACCTTGTTAATTCGGGGCATGCGTAGGTTTTGTCTAGGATGTATATTAAAATATTAAAAAAGCTATCACGGACAGTAAACCTCATCACATTGTACGTTCTGGTCTGGTTCAGGTTACCCCGTCTAAAGAAACCTACCCGGCTATGACAGTAGAGGGGAACCTCATGTTTGGTGCTTTTACACGCACTGAAAAGGATGAAGTAAAGTATGATCTTGAGGGGGTTTACTCTTTTTTCCCTGCACTAAAGGATCGAAGAAATATGCTTTCAGGGACACTTAGCGGTGGTGAAGTGCAGATGCTTGTCGCTGGGCGAGGATTGATGGCAAAAACCTGCTGATACAGTTGTTCGTCAAATCTGTGAGAGAATTTCTTTTCTCTAATTACAGATAGCAATACTCAGATTCTGAATTGATCAATATTTTTATAGATGTTCGACAAATTTTTCGCCTGAAATGGGATGGATGTTAATTTCTTGTTTTCCATTGAGACTAGATATTTCCATAAAAACTGAAGTACCTGGAAATGAACCACTACCATAAAATTTATCAATCGCAATTTCTTTAAGAGGATTTTCCAGTTGAATACCCTTAATTTTAAGGTCTTCCAGAACAACCAGCAATTCATCAAGTTCTAAAGACTCCAATGGAATGCAGACCGCATTCAATTGTTTTTTCTTCAACTGCTGATTCATGACTTCCAGCTCTCTTGAATGGTTGACATCTTTTCCTGCAACACCATAAACAAGACAACCATCGTTTAATTCAGAAACTCTATAGCAATTTATAAGCGCATCCATAGAAAGCTGTCCCGGCGCAACGGCATCTCCAAAACTCGCATATGTGATTGGTGCACCGTAAACTGTTGTCATAATACGACTACACGTCCCCTTCTGTCCCATTGCAAAGCCTATTCGAGCAATATCTCGGGTTCTATTCCCGACCCATTGAAGCATTTGAACAGAGTGTGCCAATGTTGATGAAGTTGGAACAACCTTGATGGCATCAGGATAAAAGCTTTCCATTTCTGATGTTAATTCCTCCAGCACTTCAATACTGGGCATCGCCTTAAAATCATGATGACTAATCACGATGGGTGCATTTTTTTCAGCCATTGCAACTAAGGCCTCTGTTCCCCATTCCATATCAATAATATCGGCCCCAGCTTCTAGAACTGCCTGATTGATTAGAACACGCTCCTCTTCTGTTCCAAAAAACTTACCTCCATGGTCTGGATGACGAAGAGTAAAGAGACAACTTAGTCCTTTTATTTTAGTTTTTCGGACTAATTCCACTACATCATCTACCGAAGTGCCATTATTAATAAGCAGATCTGCTCTGATTTCAACACAACTGAGTTTATGATCCAGAGCAAAGTCGATTTCTGTTGCATTATTAGCCACAATACCAATGACCCCCTCAAGGGGGAAAGAATTAACCATATTATTCCGTAAAAATGTTTATTCAGAAATCGTGTGGGTTGAAGAGAACATGAAATTCCTAGACAGGAATTATCAGTGACTCCTGATACTGTTTCAACAAACTAAGGAAACGGGATTCACTTTAATCCCAGCCATGAAAGCCGAGCCTCCTGGATTTGTTATGACTTAGAATTTCATCCCAGTAACGTTCCAGAGTGGCATCAGCAAATCCCCAATTTCCTGCAGAGTGTGATCAATATTGTCTTTGTTATACCTCATCCATATGGGTCTGGTTCCCGTTGATTTAATTCTCTAAACAACGCCAAAACGTGTTGCACTTAGAGTTTGTCCAGGATGTATATTAATATTAAAAAAGCAAGCAGGGCAGTTTTATGGGTATAATGGATTAGATCTAAATATTTTCACAATCAATCCATATATTATTAATAATTCTATGGATTTTCTCTTGTATATAAAGCAGAAATTTCTTCATCACTAAGTGAACGGCTATAGATTCTAACATCATCAATTTTACCTTTCATAAAATGAGATTGGTGAACATTGCCTGCATTTCCATCAAAACTTGAAGCTTCAGAACCCCAACCTATGAAACCATAATGTTCTGTCGGAACATCCTGGTCTACTCAAACTACTGGAACTACTACCAATTTTAAAGGACTTACCTATGGAAACAGTATGTGGGTTATAGTTGGTGAGTCTGGAAACATCCATACCTCGGATGGAGAAACTTTAACTTCAAGGACTTCTGGT
>UINC01001522.1_pt1 | contig 20610 bp, 18 predicted proteins | sample 5385821 | NCBI WGS metagenome assembly UINC01 (sample SAMEA4666929, study PRJEB26691) | marine metagenome | isolation source: Pacific Ocean | place: Pacific Ocean | collected 2011-10-13 | reverse complement strand
TGTCAATCCCACTAGGAGTTCTATCAGCCGTCTACAAAGGCACAATTGTTGATACCGCTTGTACCGGCATAGCCGTACTAGGGCAAGCCATACCTGTCTTTTGGCTAGGGATGATATTGATTCAGTTCTTCACTGTAAAGTTAGGTTGGCTTCCTAGTTCTGGTATGGGCGGGTTTACTCACTACATCATGCCAGCATTTAGCCTAGGCTTCTTCACAGTAGCAGCGATCACCAGGTTACTTCGTTCAAGCCTATTAGAGTCTCTTGATAGCGAATACATCAAGCTCGCGCGTATCAAAGGATTATCGGAATTCGTAGTCGTATGGAAACATGCACTTAGAAATTCCCTGATCAGTGTGGTCACACTTGGCGGTATCTACATAGCGATCCTGATTACTTTAGGAATATTGGTAGAGGTTGTGTTTGCCTGGCCAGGAATGGGGCGCCTTTTGTACCAAGGAATAGTATTCAGGGACTTCCCAGTAGTTCAAGCAGTTGTGATGATTTCCGCTGGCATCGTGATCACAACAAGTTTACTGGTCGATATAGCCTACGCTTACCTCGACCCGAGAATTAGGCTTCAATAGCATATGGATAGCAGCCTGGAAAATGCCCCTATAAAACCGGTCAAACCTAGCCTTCTGCCCAAGATGCTCGCAGGCTTAAGAGGCGCACCATATATACCTTTGGTTATCATTGTGGTGTTCGTTCTTTGCGCTATCCTAGCGGACTTGATTACAACGAAAGATGCCTATTCAGTTCAATTACCTAATCGTCTGATCCCCCCATTCTGGCAAGAAGGCGGGTCCTTAAACCATCCCCTTGGGACTGACCCATTAGGAAGAGACATACTTACTCGAATCATATTCGGTGCTAGGGTTTCGGTCATCATTGCAGTTACGGCTTTGACTATCGGCGGCGGAATCGGAACATTAATTGGATTAACCGCAGGATTCTATGGCGGAACGATAGACACACTTTTGATGAGGTTCGCCGACATCACGCTGGCGTTTCCCTTGATTCTGTTCGCCATTTTATTAGTAATGGTATTGGGCCCTAGCATGCTTAACGTGATCATCGCCATATCTTTGGTCTTGTGGGCTCGTTACGCACGCGTAATCAGAGGGGAAGTCCTAGGTTTGATGCAGCGCGATTTCATCGCAAGGGCTAAGGTATCAGGGGCGTCCGATTGGCGCATCATGATGAGGCATCTTTTGCCGAACGTGATGCCGACATTAATAGTCCTGCTTACGCTCCAAGTCGGCTGGGTGATAATCGTCGAAGCATCACTAAGTTTCCTTGGCGCAGGCATACCGCCGCCTACACCAGCTTGGGGTTCCATGTTGGCAGATGGCAGAGAATACGTTTCCACCGCCTGGTGGGTTACGACCACGCCAGGAGTAGCGATCATGCTGGTCGTGTTAGCGTTCAATCTCTGCGGTGACTGGCTGCGGGAGCGCTTAGACCCCAAACAACGCAGCATTTAGACCCTATATTCCGGGCGCAACCGCCTACAAGTAAAAACGGCGCTCTCTGGCCAGAGAGCGCCGTTTTCTTTTGCCGTTTAGAAACGCCAGAATAGCTAGGGTTGACTAGTCATAAAGGTGGCAGGACAGAAGGTGGCCGCTGTCAGTCTCCTTCAGCTCCGGTTCGTCCACTGAACACCGGTCCATGGCGAAGGGGCACCTGGGATGGAAGTTACAGCCCGAAGGTGGGTTGATCGGTGAGGGCACTTCTCCAGTCAACACAATCTCATCGCCCATATCATCAGGATGGGCTGGCAGGGCTGCTGAGAATAGAGCCTTAGTATAGGGATGCAGCGGGTTGTCGTACAGTTCCTCGGTAGGGCTATATTCGACGATTTTCCCCAGATACATCACAGCAGTTTGGTGGGCCATGTAACGCACGGTGGCCAGGTTATGGGCCACCAGCAGAAAGGCTACTCCAGTTTCAGCTTGCAGGTCCACCAGAAGGTTCATTACTTGCGCCCGGATTGAGACGTCCAAGGCTGATACGGGTTCATCTAAGATGATTAGCTTGGGTGAGGACGCTAGGGCGCTGGCGACCGCCACTCTCTGCCTCTGCCCCCCGCTGAATTCGTGGGGATACAATTCTGCCTGCTCAGGCGCGAGACCCACCTGTGCCACCACTTCTTGGACCCGGTCATAAGCGTCTTTGAGAGTGACATCGCGGTTTACGACCAGCGCTTCCGAGACTATGTCTTTGACTTTCATTCTGGGGCTCAGCGACGACCAAGGGTCTTGGAATACCGCTTGCACTTGAGTTCGGTATTCCCTCAGCTCCTGTCCACTAAACTCCTGAATGTCCTTGCCTTCGAGGAAGATCTGTCCGGCGGTAGGTTTTTCTAAACGCAGCAGCAACTTGGATGTGGTGGTCTTGCCGCAACCCGACTCCCCTACCAGCCCCAGAGTTTCCCCTTCGTTGATGCTGAAGTTAACGCCATCGACCGCTCGCACGTGGCCCACAGTCTTCATCAATATCAGCCCCTTGGTGACGGGGAAATGCTTTTCGAGATTTTCAGCCCTGAGTAGTTCTTTGGCCACCGAAGTCCTCCAGGCGCCTAGTTATTCCATTCCGGCTGGAGCATCCAACATGACGCGAAATGGTTGTTCTCGTGGTTGCTCTCCTCAGGGTACCCGGAGCGGCACAGATCGGTGGCGTGCTCGCACCGCGAAGCAAAGCGGCATCCCTCCGGCAGGTCCCACAAGGGGGGCGGTTGTCCATCTATCTGGAAGAGACGTTCGGTGCGGTCCATCTTGGGCACTGAATCCATCAACGCTTGGGTGTATGGGTGGAGCGGTTTGTTGAACAGATCCCTGACATCGGCTTGCTCAACGATCTTGCCAGCATACATCACCGCCACACGGTCGCACATCCGAGCCACGATGCCAAAGTCGTGGGTGATGAAGATGATTGCCAGCCCGGTCTCCGCTTGAATATCCTTCAATAATCTCAGGTATTGGAGCTGGATGGTGACGTCCAAAGCAGTGGTGGGCTCATCGGCTATGATGACCTTGGGCGACGCGGAAATGGCAATCGCTCCGATGACTCTTTGCTTCATACCCCCGCTCATCTGATGAGGGAAGTCCTCGAGCCTTCGTTCCGGTGCCGCAACCCTCACGTTTTTTAGGGCTTCGACCGCTTTACCAACGATGTCTTTTCGGCTGGTGTCGCCATGAGCACCCAAAGCTTCAGCCAACTGATTTCCGATGGTGAAGACCGGGTTCAAAGACGTTTGAGGGTCCTGGAGAATCATGGAGATCTTCCGGCCACGCACTTTCCGCATCTCGTTGTCAGATATCTGGGTCAGGTCTTCACCGTCTAGAAGGATCTCCCCTGACACGATCCGAGCCGCGGGCTTAGGGACAAGCCGCAGCAAGGAGAGGGCCGTCATTGTCTTGCCGCAGCCTGATTCCCCAACGATGCCCAGGGTTTCGCCTTCCTTGATAGAAAAGGTCACACCATCAACCGCCTTGGTCACACCTCGGCGGTTGAAGAAGTACGTATGGAGGTCGTTGACCTCTAGGACTACGTCTTTGATTGCCATCAAATATCACTCATATTTCCCTTGGGAATCACGTTCCCGCTGAGCTCGCCGCCGGTACACTAACATACCGATGGATTCGGAAGCAAAACGGGTTTCCGAATCTGGAGCTATGTGCCTGCCAGACCCTGCAGATGCCGGGCAAACTCGAAACGATTCTCCAGCAGGCCTATGTCCATAGCGAAGGATGGAGGTCCTATGGGCTCCACTTTGGATACGATCACCGACAGTCCCTCACGCTCAGAAGCTTCAGAGAACGCCTGTTCTGCGGCCTCCTTGGTGTCGGCTAAGGCCACGTGCTCCGCTCCTGCTTTCTCTGCAATACCGGCCAAGTCGGTACCGGTTCCGGTAGCAGTAGGGAAACCTCCTACCGATAGCAAACTCTCGTTGTCGAATATCCAGTGGATAAGGTTAGGCGGACGGTACCGGGCCAGCGTACTAAAAGAACCAAGATTCATCAGCACGGAGCCATCGCCATCCAACACCGTGACCTTCTCTTTTGGTAAAGACACAGCCAGCCCCAGGCCCATGGACGAAGCCAGACCCATGCCATGCTCCAGGTAGAAGAAGTTTGGCTGATGACCCAGGTTGTATAGCTCCACCGCCACCGCGCCCATGATGGTAACCACCACCTGATCTTTCAGACGTGGATAAACAACTCTCAACGCCTCTTCCCGTAGCATCACTCCTCCCACATAAGATCCCGGGTCAGCAGCAAGGCCACCGGGCGTAGGGAACTTTCAGCCAGGATCTGGGCCTGCCGTACCTGGTAAGCCACAGTTGTCGGGTCAGACAGCTTCCGGTAGATGATGCCCAGCGATTGGAGCAGCGGTTCAGTGATGCGCCCACCTTCGGTCTGCCACGGATCCCGTTCGCCCATCTCCCCACGGTAGCTGATTACCATCAGTAGAGGGATGCGATAAAGCTGGGCTACGGAGACGATGCCGTTCACAGAGGTTAGTAGGCCGTGGTTTTGCATCAGCATGGCTGATTTCCGGCCAGCCAAGTGTGCGCCTGTGGAGATTCCGACGCCCTCTTCTTCTTTGTTGAGCCTGATCAGGGTCATATCCTGGTCGTCTTCGGCCATCTGCATCACGTGGACCAACCAGGTCTCCGGCAGAGCCGACAACAAGGTTATCCCGGCAGATTTGATTGCTGAGAAGAGGACTTGGGAATTCTTTACCGAAACGGGCACTGGGAGACACCTTCAAACGGGCGGGCCAAACGAGTGGGCCAAACGAGTGGGCCAATTGTATGCGTCCGTGCCTGGCCGGTCAATCGGCGTTTCTCGTCCTGGTTTGCCCGGTTTATGTTTTCACCGATATACTCTTCTTCACCAATCGCGACTCCTGCCTCAGGAGGCATGTTGCAGTCGAATATCTGGGACCCAGTCGAGACTATCTCGCGTGAACACATGGAACAACTTCAAGTGGCGCGGCTGAGAGACTGCGTCGGTGGTATCAAGCAGCGTGTGCCCTTCTACCGTGAACAGCTTTCTGGTATCGAGCCAGGCAACATCCAGTCTCTGACCGACCTAGCTCGCCTTCCATTCACCAACAAGCAGGACCTTCGAGATAATTATCCCTTTGGCCTCTTCGCGGCGCCCATGTCCGAAGTAGTACGCATTCACGCCTCCAGCGGCACCACTGGGAAGCCCACGGTGGTCGGCTATACCGCCAACGACATCGGGATCTGGGCCGGACTGGCAGCACGGGCCCTCAGCCTGGCCGGAGTAACCAAGAACGACATCGTCCAGAACGCCTACGGGTACGGGCTGTTCACCGGCGGCCTGGGACTGCACTACGGAGTTGAGAAACTAGGCGCGGCCGTGGTGCCGGTCTCATCGGGAAACACCGTCAGGCAGGTCATGCTACTTCAGGACTTCGCCGCGACCGTACTCTGCTCCACTCCCTCCTACGCTCTGGTGCTGGCTGAGGGTGCCGTGGACGCTGGGTACGACCTGACTGCCGGGCCGCTGCGGGTGGGAATCTTCGGCGCCGAGCCCTGGTCGGAACAGATGCGCACTGAGATAGAGTCCCGCCTGGGTATCACCGCACTAGACATCTACGGCCTCTCCGAAGTCATAGGACCGGCGGTGGCCATGGAATGTACACAGAAGACAGGGATGCACATCGCGGAAGACCACTTCATCCCAGAGATCATCGACCCAGAGACATCAGAGCCGTTACCTCTGGGACAGTCGGGGGAGCTGGTCTTCACCTGCGTCACCAAGGAAGCCCTCCCCCTGGTCCGGTACCGCACCCACGATCTGGCCCGGCTCCTACCCGGCGACTGTCCCTGCGGCCGCACAACGGCCCGCATGGAGAAGGTTCTTGGGCGCAACGACGATATGTTGATCATTCGGGGCGTCAACGTATTCCCATCCCAGATCGAGACCGTGCTCCTAGCCATAGGCCAATTGGAGCCTCACTACCAATTGGTGGTGGCAAGGGGCGATGACCATCTGGACGAGCTTGAGGTCCGGGTCGAGTCGGCCAGCGAACACAGCCGGCACATTGAGCTCAGGGGAAGACTGGGAGCCGACCTGCGCAACGCCCTCGGCATCGGCTGCACCGTGACCGTCCTCGCCCCCGGAGAGATCGCCCGCAGCGAAGGGAAGGCCGTCCGGGTCATCGACAACCGGGAAATCTAGCAGGGACCCGCCGGCGGGAGGAAATCAATGAATCTGAACGCATCGGAAACCATGAAATACGAGACGGACGGCGACCTGATCCGTCTCACGTTGAACCGGCCTGAGGTCCTGAACGCCGTCAACTATCAGGGCACACTGGATCTGCACCAAGCGGCTCGAGCCATCCACGACGACCCCCACGCCAGAGCCGTGCTCATCCGTGGCACCGGCCGGGCTTTCTGCACGGGCATCGACCTCAAGGAACTGTCGGCGGAGGAGACGCCCCACGACTATTTCTACCAATGGGACCAGGCACTGCGTCTATTGGAACGGGCCGACAAGCTGATCATCTGCGCCATCCAGGGGTTCGCTCTGGGCGGCGGCTTGCAACTCCCCTTGGCCTGCGACATACGCATCGCCACCACGGACGCGGTTCTCGGGTTGCCGGCGGCCAAGGAGGGGTTCATCCCCGGGCTGGGCACCTATCGGTTGCCGCGTTATATCGGCCTGGGACGGGCCAAGCGCATGGCCATCTCCGGGGAGAACATCGACGGTATCGAGGCGCTGCGCATCGGGCTGGTGGACTACGCTGTCAAACCGTCTGAATTTGAGCGGGAAGTTGAAGCTCTGACCCAGCGTTATCTGGACCTTAGCTCGGAGGGCGCCCGGCAGACCAAACTCATGCTGTCGGCCTATCAGGACCTCCCCCACGGTCAGTTCTTCGAGGAGTACCTACACCGCCAGTCCATCGCCATCGCCGCACCCGACCACGATGAAGCGATGACCGCTTACCAAGAGAAACGAGACCCGGTATACAAGTCGCGTTAGTTTCGGCCTAACCCGGTGACCGATCCTATGGCCTCCTCGAGGTCTCCAATTAAGATCGGTTTCTCAAGAACTCGGTTGGTCAGCCAACTAAAGAATGAAAGGCTCCCAGTCAAAATCTCTGTGATTCCAACCAGTGCGTTTAGTTCTTGGGGGCGTCTTTCTGAGGCGGCCATCTGGACTACCTAGTGGATATCGGGTTTCCGGGGAAGACTATATGGTCGGGGCAGACCACTATATCGAACCCCAGGTCCTCGCCCCGTCGGACCAACGCTCGCATGGACTCGGGAGCCGATAGAGGCCCGCTCCCCGGTATAGTAAATCCGTATTTCATCTTCGCCCTCAAATCTCCGCAGTATACGAGCAGTGTATTTACGCCCCTCAGAGCCTGTCAACGCGGCCCACACCCCTCACGTTCTGATAAGATTGACCAAATCGTTCAGAGGTGGGCCGGGCGAAATGGCTGACACAGGCACCGATCCAGGTCAACGAAACGGCATTTTCGTCGATTTTGCCACCAATCCCGCCGAGTATAAACACTGGCGGCTTAACATCAACGGACGGGTTGCGCGGCTGAGTCTGGACGTTCAAGAGGATCAGCCCCTCGTCCCCGGTTACGAACTCAAACTCAATTCCTACGACCTAGGCGTTGATATCGAGCTGTATGACGCCGTACAGCGGCTCCGGTTCGAGCACCCGGAGGTCGGCGCGGTGGTCGTCACTTCGGCCAAGGAACGGGTGTTCTGCGCGGGGGCCAACATCAAAATGCTGGGCCAGTCGGGCCATGGGTTCAAGGTGAATTTCTGCAAGTTCACCAATGAGACCAGGAACTCCATGGAAGACGCCTCGTCGTACTCGGGCCAGACCTACATCTGCGCTATCAACGGCCCCGCAGCGGGCGGCGGATACGAGTTGGCCCTAGCCTGCGAACACATCTTGCTGATAGACGACGGGACCAGCACGGTTTCCCTCCCCGAATTGCCACTGCTGGCCGTTCTGCCCGGCACCGGCGGCCTGACCCGTCTGGTGGACAAACGGGGCGTAAGGCACGATCATGCTGACTTTCTCTGCACTACCTCGGAAGGTGTCCGGGGCAGTCGTGCCCTTGATTGGCGTCTGGTGGACCAACTATCCCCCAGCTCCACCTTCGACCAGGTAGTATCCGATACAGCTTCAGAGACTGCACAGCGGTCCGACCGTCCATCGTCCGGCCAGGGCATCGGACTGACACCCCTGGAGCGCCGTATCGACGGAGACCAGGTACGCTACCAAGACCTCGAAATCGACTTGGACCGGGAGGTGGGGGTCGCCTACATCCAGCTGGGAGGCCCTGCCGACGCCCCGCCAAGCGACCTAGCAGGCATCCATGCCGCCGGAGACGGGTTCTGGCCGTTGGCACTGGCCCGGCAGTTGGACGACGCCGTATTGCACCTCAGGCTTAATGAGAGCGAGGCCGGGACCTGGGTGTTCCGAACCCGTGGCAACAGTAGCTTGGTGGCGGCCTACGACGATATCCTCGTCGAAAATGATTCCGACTGGCTGGTCCGGGAGATCACCCTGTACTTGAAGCGCACGCTAAAACGCCTGGACGTTAGCTCGCGGTCCTTGGTTACCCTGATCGAGCCGGGAAGCTGTTTTGCCGGGACCCTACTGGAGCTGGCCCTGGCCGCCGACCGGTGCTACATGCTGGACGGCAATTTTGAAGACCATCCGACCTCTCCCGAAGCTAAGGTCATGCTAACGGGCATGAATTTCGGCCCGCTGCCCATGGTCAACGGAATCACCCGGCTAGAGGGCCGGTTCCTGGGCCGGGTCGACACCATTGAAGCCATCCGGGAAAAGACCGGGGCCGACCTAGACGCACAGGCAGCCCTGGACTTGGGGTTGGTTACGTTCATCCCCGACGACATAGACTGGGAGGACGAGATCAGATTGGCCCTGGAAGAGCGGGCGGCCTTCTCGCCTGATGCCCTGACCGGCATGGAAGCCAGCCTTCGTTTCGGCGGGCCGGAAACCATGGAGAGCAAGATTTTCGGACGTCTCAGTGCCTGGCAGAACTGGATCTTTCAGCGCCCCAACGCCTCGGGTGAACAGGGGGCGCTGCAGCTATACGGCACTGGCGCTAAAACCCTATTCGACAAAGGCCGGGTGTGACGTAAAACCCCGACTACCCAGGTGAAAGCCATGACTATAGAGCATTCCAACATCGACTATTCAGAGCGCATCCCCAACAACGTGGGACTGGCCGGCAACAGGCGCCTGCAACGGGCGTTGGAGTCCTGGCAGCCCGACTACATCAAGTGGTGGCAGGACCTGGGGCCCGACCGCAGCACCGCATTCGACGTATACCTGCGCACGGCCATCAGCGTCGAGCGTGACGGCTGGGCCAATTTTGGCTTCGTCAAGATGCCGGACTACCGCTGGGGCATCTTCCTCGCCAAACCCGACCTGGACCGTAAAATTCTATTTGGCGACCACAAGGGTGAACCCGCCTGGCAGGACGTACCAGGCGAGTACCGGGCTCCCCTGCGCCGGTTGATCGTCACCCAAGGAGACACCGAACCGGCCTCGGTGGAACAGCAACGGTACCTGGGCGTGACCTGTCCTTCGCTTTACGACCTGCGCAACTTGTTCCAGATAAACGTGGAAGAAGGCCGGCACCTGTGGGCCATGGTTTACTTGCTCCATGCCTACTTCGGCCGGGACGGTAGGGAAGAGGCCGAGATGCTCCTAGAGCGCCATTCCGGCGACGCCGACAAGCCCCGGATCTTGGGCGCGTTCAACGAGCCGACCCCCGATTGGCTCTCGTATTACATGTTCACCTATTTCACCGACCGAGACGGCAAATACCAACTTGCGGCTCTCGCCGAGTCGGGATTCGACCCCTTGGCCCGCACTTGCCAGTTCATGCTCACCGAAGAAGCCCATCACATGTTCGTCGGTGAGACTGGAATCATGAGGGTAGCCCAGCGCACCTGTGAAGTCATGAACGAGGTACAAAGCGAAGACCTCACGGCTGTGAGAGGGGGCGGGGCCGTCGACCTGGACACCATCCAAAAGTACATCAATCTCCATTTTTCGGTGTCCTTGGATCTTTTCGGACAGGAGATATCCACCAACGCTGCCACTTATTTCAACTCGGGTCTCAAGGGCCGGTATCTGGAGTCCCGGCTGGATGACGACCACCGTCTGACCAATAGCCTGTGGCCGGTGCACCTGATCCAGGACGGGCGCATAGTTCTGGAGGAGCGGCCCGCCCTGAGCGCCGTTAACGACCGGCTCCGGGACGACTATATCGTCGATTCCCAAAGGGGAGTAGACCGTTGGAATGGGATGTTGGATGCTCACGGCGTAGATTTCCGGTTCACGCTACCCCACCGTTTCTTCAACCGCCACATCGGGACATCAGCGGGCACCAATGTGACGCCCGAAGGCACGGTTATAAGCGATGCTAAATGGAATGCCCAACGAGGAGATTGGCTACCAACGGAAGAGGACCAGATGTTCGTCGGTTCCCTGATGAACCGGGTGACCGAACCGGGGAAGATCGCTGCGTGGATCGCCCCTCCGGTCCGGGGAATCAACGGCAAGCCCTGGGACTACGCATATGTCCGATTCAATTAAATCTGGTCCATTCTCAGGAGCGATGCGATGGCTGACCATAGCGTAACCGTCGATCATTCGGCCACGCCGTCTCAGATAGAGTACTCTCCGGTGTTCAACGTGGCGGTCACCATGATCGATCGGCACTTGGCTGAAGGGCGCGGTGGCTACCCCGCCATCATCAACGCAGATGTCGACGCTAACACCGCTCTCGAAGAGTGTGTAGAAAGACAGGTCACCTACCAGCAACTAGCCGAGCGGGTCAACCGGTGCGGCAACCTGCTCCGGTCTCTGGCGTCAGAGCCTGGCGGTCGCATTTTGGTGGTGGTCAAAGACTGCCCAGAATTCTTCTACGTCTTCTGGGGCGCCATCAAGGCTGGACTGGTGCCCGTACCCCTGAACACCCTTTTGCGGGCTGACGACTACCGGTTCATGATCGAGGATTCGGATTGCACAGGTCTGATTTATTCTCCGGAATATCAATCGGAGATCGCCCCCGCCCTAGCTTCATCCAGCCATCATCCGGCGTTCGTACTTTGCACCGAGGGGCCCAACGGGATGTGCGGTCTATTGGAGGACTACTCCGCTGTCTTTGAGGCTGCTCCAGCCACGGCGGACTCGGAATGCTTTTGGCTGTATTCCTCGGGCTCAACCGGTCGGCCCAAGGGCGCCGTGCACCGGCACCGCGACATCGCCACTACCTGCGTCCATTACGCGGTAGACACCCTAGGAATGGTGGAAGATGATATCTGTTTCTCGGTGGCCAAGCTTTTCTTCGCCTACGGACTGGGGAACGGCATGACCTTCCCGCTCTGGGTCGGCGGGACCGCCGTACTCAGCAGCAAACGGCCCACCCCAGACATGAGCTTCCAGATCATCGAGGAGCACAAACCGACCATCTACTTCGGCGTACCGACCCTGTATGCCGCCCAACTGAGGGCGTTGGACGAAGAAGAACGGGATTTCTCTTCGATACGCTGCTGCGTGTCCGCTGGCGAAGCCCTGCCGGCTGACATCTTCAGGCGCTGGCATGAGAAGACCGGCACCCTGATCCTAGACGGCATAGGTTCCACCGAAGCGCTGCACATCTTCATCTCCAACACCTTGACCGATTACCGTCCTGGCACCAGCGGTAAGCCGGTGCCGGGCTACCATTTGAAGATATTGAACGACGAGGACGAGTCGGTACCCACCGGGGAGGCTGGAAGGTTGCTGATCCAAGGGGACTCTACGTCCTCCCACTACTGGAACAACCCGCAGAAGACGGCGGAGACCATGGTGGACGGGTGGCTTAACACCGGTGACACCTACTTTGAAGACCCCGACGGCTATTTCGTCTACTGCGGGCGCAGCGACGACATGCTGAAGGTTGGCGGTATCTGGTGCTCTCCGGTAGAGATTGAGAGCCGGCTTATTGAGCACCCCAAGGTCCTTGAGGCCGCCATCGTGGGACGTCCCGACACCGACGAACTGATCAAGCCTGAAGCGTTCGTCGTGCTGAACAACGCGCAAGACGCATCAGAGGTACTGGCAGCCGATCTGCTGAAACACTGCCAAGACGGCCTAGCCCGCTACAAATATCCCAGGTGGTTCAACTTTGTAAACGAACTGCCCAAGACCGCAACCGGTAAGATCCAGCGATTCAAACTGCGCCAAGGCTAATCCAATCTTACTGCTCAAGTTCCCTGTCCCTTTCCGTTAACGTAATCCATAAACGTAAAACTGAATACGCATATGATATATGCAAATTATTGCTGTTCACGTTATAAATTTTTTGCAAGGATAAGAGCATGCCTATGGACAACTTTTTATCTAGGGCTCTGGATCTAGCTGCTGTGAAAGGCGCATCCTACTGCGACGTTAGACTGGTTGAAGCCAACCAAGAGCGGTTCGCAGTTCGCAACGGAGTAGTCGACACCATCAGCAACGACGAGTCTTTGGGAATCGGCGTCCGGGTGTTGGTAGACGGGTCTTGGGGCTTCGCATCAACCAATATTCTCACCCCGGCAGAAGTCGACCGGGCCACCGATATGTCGGTGGAGATCGCCCTGGCTTCGGCCCAGTCCAGTAACGGACCTGCCTCGTTGGGCCCGCCGGTAACATCACGAGGTGTCTATACCACGCCGATAAAGGTCGACCCATTCTCCATCTCTTCGGAGGACAAACTGGGGCTGCTGTTGGAAGCCGATCAGCGGATGGGCTCGGTGAAAGGCATAACAGCCCGATCCGCAAACCTTGTTTTCATCAAAGAGCACAAGGCCTTCGCCAATAGCGAGGGTGCCCACGTCGAGCAGACCATCTACGAAGCCGGCGGCGGCATCATGGCCACCGCCCGGGGAAACGGTGAGGTTCAGCGGCGTTCCTACCCCCAGTCTATGCGGCAGCAGGGCTGCGCCGGCTGGGAGTTCGTGGAGACCATGGACCTAGCCGGTAATGCCGAGAGGACCGCCACTGAAGCGGTGGCACTATTAACTGCGGATCACTGCCCGTCCGGAATAACGACGCTGATTGTCGGCGCTTCTCAGTTGGGACTCCAGATCCACGAGTCGTGCGGGCACGCCATCGAATTGGACCGGGTGCTGGGCTCGGAAGCGGCCTACGCCGGGACCTCGTTCCTCACCACAGACAAATTGGACTACTTCCAGTATGGTTCGGACCAAGTCAACATCACCGCCGACAGCGTCCGGTTGCCGGGTTTGGGCACATATGGTTGGGACGACGAGGGAGTGCCATCTCAGTCGACACCGGTGGTCGATGCTGGAAGATTCGTGGGGTATCTGATGTCCCGGGAAACAGCCTCAGGCTTGGACCTACCTTCCAACGGCTCCATGCGGGCCGCCTCCTGGAACCGCATCCCGCTGATCCGCATGACCAATGTAAGCCTGGAGCCGGGGACCTGGCAGCTCGATGACCTCATCGCTGACACCGACGATGGCATCCTCATGGAGATGAACCGGTCGTGGTCCATCGACGACCGCCGGTACAATTTCCAGTTTGGGACGGAGATCGGCTACGAGATCAAGAAGGGCAAATTGGGGAAGATGCTGCGTAACTGCACCTACACTGGCATCACCCCCGAGTTCTGGAACTCCTGTGACGCGGTGTGCAGCGACGCTCACTGGACCATGTGGGGGATCCCCAATTGCGGTAAGGGCCAGCCCGGCCAACTTGGCCACACCGGCCACGGCGCGGCCCCAGCCCGGTTCCAAAACATCCAGATAGGGGTTATGAAATGATGGGGCCCGAGGCCGCTCTGGTCCTGCTAGAAAAGGCCCTGGGTTACTCCAAGGCCCAGGAGACCGACATCTATCTCAGCGCCCAAGACCTTGGATTATCTCGTTTCGCCGGAGGGGCCATCCACCAGAACGTGGCCCACAGCAACATCGTGTTAAATATCCGCTCCGTGACTGGAAAACGCCTTGGTAGAGCCACCACCAACGACCTCAGCGACGCAGGTGTACGAAAGGCGGTCGAGGCGGCCCATCAGAACGCCCTGCTCATGCCCGAAGATCAAGCTTTTCTGGGCCTTCCGCAGGCGCCTGAGGCAGCCAAAGTCGATAGCTTCGATGAGGCCACCGCCCTGTGCAGTCCGGAGACCAGGGCGATAATCGTCCGGGAAGTCTGTCTCCTAGGCGCAGAACACGATCTGAACGTGTCCGGTGCCTGCCGCACCGGCGTCCAGGAGATCGCTGTGGTCAGCAGCAACGGGGCTCGGGCCTACCACGCCGGGACCTTTGCGGGGTTAATCATCAACACCATGAGCGGCAGCTCGGCCGGCTGGGCCAAAGGCGGGTCGTGGTGTCTTTCGGACATGGACACCGAAGCCCTGGGACGGGAGGCTGTCTCCAAGGCGGTAGACGGCCGGGAACCGGTGGCCATCGAGCCTGGACGTTACCCCGTTGTGCTGGACACCTACGCCGTGGACGACATCCTGGAGGCCCTCAGCCTCTACGGCATGGGCGCACAAACAGTGCAGGAAGGGCGTAGCTGGATGAACGATATTATCGGCGATCAAGCCATGAGTCCTAGCGTATCGATCTGGGACGACGGATCGGATTCGCAAGGCTGGCCCGTGCCCTTCGACGCCGAAGGCACGCCCCGCCGACGCGTGGATATCATCACCGATGGAGTGGTAAACACTCCAGTCCACAACTCATACACAGCCGGGAAAGAGGGCACGGTCTCCACCGGCCACCAAGCCTATTTCACAGGCGGCCCCATCGCCAGCAACCTGTTTATGCAAGAAGGCGGCTCGTCGCTTGAAGAGCTGATCGGTTCCACCGAGCGCGGAATCTATATCACCCGGTTCTTCTACACCCGCCTGGCCCATTCCAAGGGCTGTGTGATGACGGGCATGACCCGGGACGGCACCTTCATGATCGAGAACGGCCAGATCACTCACCCGGTGAAGGACTTGCGGTTCACCCAGTCATACGTCGAAGCGCTGGCCAGCGTCGAACACATCGGTAGCGAGTCCAAACTGGTGCTGAACGAGGTCGGTTTCGCCACCATGGTGCCAGCCTTGAAATTAAGCAGTTTCAATTTTACCGGGGTTACCGTTTAGTCATGATCCGCGATTGTATCGCCGCCGACTTTGAGGCGATATACGAGATCATAAACGATGCCGCCCAAGCCTACCGCGGCATCATCCCACCCGACCGCTGGCATGAACCCTACATGGCCCGGGAGGAACTCCGGGTGGAGATATCAGCCGGGGTTGCCTTTCTGGGCCACGAGAGAGACGGAGACCTGACCGGCGTGATGGGCACTCAAGAGGTACAAGACGTGACTCTGATCCGCCACGCCTATGTGCGGACGGCCCAACGCAGCCGTGGCATCGGCGGAGATCTCCTGGCCCGGATCATGTACGACGCGACCCGACCGGTCCTGATTGGCACTTGGGCCGACGCGGTGTGGGCAATTCGGTTCTACAAGCGTCACGGTTTCAAAGTGGTCTCAACCCAAGAGAAAGAGCGGCTTCTCCGCAAGTATTGGACCGTGTCCGACCGCCAAATCGAGACGTCCGTGGTGCTGGCTGACCGAACCTGGTTCGCCACGTGACGATAGTCCGGCGTATTATAGCTCCCAAACATCCGTCAGAACCGTAAGGAGTAACTGGCCATGAAAGCAGCCGTGTTGCACGAAGTAAACCAACCCTTGCAGATCGAAGAGGTCGATATCGCGGATCCCGGCCCCAGAGAAGTGCTGGTCCGCACCCGGGCCTCGGGCGTCTGTCACAGCGACCTCCATTTCGTCGAGGGGCTCTACACTGCGTCGATGCCGATACTCCTGGGCCACGAAGCCGCTGGGACGGTGGAAGCTGTAGGAAGTCAAGTACACTACGTTTCCCCTGGCGACCGGGTTATCTGCTGCTTGTCGGTCTTCTGCGGCGTTTGCGAGCGCTGTACCACGGGCCGTACGGTGCTGTGTACTAGGAACGGGCTCGTCCGGGGCCCCGACGAGACGCCGAGACTAAGCCAAGGCGGCGAGCCGGTGACCCAGTTTGCCAACCTGGGTGCTTACGCTGATATGATGCTTGTGCACGAGAATTCCCTGGTAAAGATCGAACAAGACATCGGCTTTGAGCAGATGGCCCTCATTGGCTGCGGCGCCACTACCGGCCTGGGAGCCGCTTTGAACACCGCTAAGGTAGAGCCCGGTAGCACGGTGGCAGTCATCGGCGCCGGCGGTGTAGGCCTGAACGCTATCCAGGGAGCTAAGCTGGCTGGGGCACTGCGCATCATCGCCATTGACGCCGTAGAGGACAAATTGACGCTGGCCCGTGAATTCGGAGCCTCCGACGTGATTGACGCCTCCAGCGGCGACGTTGAGAAGCGAGTCAAAGACCTGACCGGCGGCGGGGTAGACTACTCATTTGAGGCCATCGGCAAGAAGGAAACGGCGGAGTTGTCTTTCGAGATCTTGAGGGCCGGCGGCACGGCCACCATCATCGGCATGATTCCCTTGGGCACCAAGATTGAACTGGACGGCTCTGCGTTTCTCCGGGAGCGGCGCATCCAAGGCAGCAGCATGGGTTCAAATCACTTCCGGGTGGACATGCCCCGCTACATCGATTTCTACTTACAGGGCCGGCTCAAGCTGGACGAGTTAGTCACCAAACGCCTCAAGCTGGAAGATATAAACGATGCTTTCAGGTACATGAAGGAAGGCTCAGTCGCCCGCAGCGTGATGATGTTCGATTAGGACTGGAATCCAGTTGAGCCTTCAAAATGCGCGGATTCGGTTCTCTATTTGACCTTCGGGAATACTTGCTCGGTCAGAAGCCTCAGACACTTTGCTTGCAGCTCATATGGAATCTCGCGGCCAAAATTGATCTCGTAGACGATTTGAGTTAACTGAAGTTCCTCGACAAGTTGATTCAGCCGGTCCACAACGCGGTCCGGCGTCCCGTACACCACTTTGTCTCTGAGCCAATCGTCATAGGTCATCATCGCGAGTTGTTCTGACTCGGCCTGCCAATTGCCGGTTGTGCCCTCACGGGATGCGCTTACCGCCACGCGCGAGGCCAGCGCCGTCATGGAATTTAGAGCGCTTTCCCTAGGCTCGCTGTACGCCTTGTCCTCAGTGTCCGACACATAAATCGGAACCCTCAGACCGACTTCCCCCTTACCTGTATGCCCAGATTGTTCCCAAGCCTTCAGGTACTCTTTAATATGTGGCGCCAGGTCGGACAAAGTGAATGCCCGCGACGGGTTGATGAAGATCGGGTAGCCCATCCGTCCAATGATTGGGAAGGTCTCCGCGGAAGTCACCCCAACGCGGACCGGAGGATGGGGACTCTGCACAGGTTTGGGCTTCACCCGTATTCCCTGGCAATGATAGTGGTCCCCTTCGAACGTCACTTCATCCTTGGTCCACGCCTTCAGGATAATCTCCAAATACTCGTCAAACCGGCTTCGGCTCTCCGGATAAGGCGAATTAAACGCGTCGTGATGTTCCGGAAATGTCCCTCTGCCAATCCCAAACTCGACCCTGCCGTTACTTATGTGGTCGAGGGTAGCAACTTCTTCGGCAACCTTAATCGGGTTGGCCAAAGGCAGCAGATATACGCCGAACCCAATCCGCATCCTCCTGGTCCGAGCCGCCACCGCAGTGGCAACGGCAATGGGCGAGGACAACACGCTGAATGGAATGAAGTGATATTCCGGCAACCAGACCGAATCGACACCTAAACTTTCCGCTTCGTCAATCAGGCTGAATCCTTGCTGGAATACTTTGGCCTCATCATCGTTTTCTCGACCAGAGAATTCCAGAAACAAACCAAAATCCATGGAACCTCCTCAGACGGGACTTAACTGTCTTCGATCAACCCGCCAAGTCGGGCCGGTTGGGCATGAGCATGAACGTGGCAAGCATGGTGGCGGCCAGTTCTTCTTCCTCGCCTTGGTAGACCAGCACGTTACCTTTGCAGACGGTGACGGTTGCGCCGGGCCGGATCACCTCTCCCCGTGCCACCAGACGTTCACCTTTGGCCGGGGTCACGAAGTTAACCTTGTACTCCACGGTCAGGATAGCGGAGTCGGGAGCGCTGAGGCTGAACGCCGCGTACCAGCAGGCGCTATCCAGGATGGAAGTGACGATTCCCCCGTGGATGAAGCCATGCTGCTGGGCCAGATCGGCCCGGTAGGGCATCTCGACCTCCAGTTCCCCGGGTCCCAACCGGCCCACCACAGCACCCAAGGTCTGCATGGCAGTCTGTCGGCCGAAGCTATCCCGCACCTTGGCCTCAAAGTCTGGGTCTTTTGGCTGAAATCTAGGCATGCTAAAACTTGAGCCCTGTAGTGTCTTTGAACTTGCGCATGGCATCTATGTGCTCTGCGGCGGTCTTCAACCCAGCCTGGCGGTTCTCGATGGAGAGGTAGCCTGCGCCGAGTTCCTGCCACGCCTTGGCTTCGTCCATCCAGTCTTCGGGTTGCCTGCCTCCGGTACGGAGCCGGCCGTCCAGCCCTAGAGTGTTGGGGGCACGGCCCATCTCCCGCATGAAACCGTGGGTTTTCTCGACGATGGCGCGGCCCGTTTCGTCGGGATTAAAATTGGGGCACCAGCCGTCGGCCAACCTGGCTACCCTTTTCAGCACCGAGTCCGGGGGCATGGGGCTTTGGGAGCTACCCGCGCCCAGCCAAATGGGGATGGGCCGTTGGATCGGTAGCGGGTTCAGCCCTGCGTGGCTGATGTTGTGCCATTTGCCGTGGAAGTCCACGACGTCCTGAGTCCACAGCGCCCGCATCACCTCGATCTGTTCGGCGCTGCGTGCTCCCCGGTTGTGGAAATCCTCACCCAGGGCCTCGTATTCCACCGTGTTCCAGCCCACGCCGATTCCTAGACGCAGACGCCCTCCGGAAAGCACATCAATCTCGGCCGCCTGCTTGGCCACCAATACTGTCTGGCGTTGGGGCAGGATGAGGATGCCCGTGGCCAAGCCGACGCGTTCCGTGATGGCTGAAAGATACCCCATCAGTGTCAGGGTCTCATGCACCACCGACTTGTGGTTGTAGGTGCGGAGGGCCGGGAAATCATGATGGGCCGGGTCCGCGCCCAGCACGTGGTCGGCGATGAATATGTAGTCATAACCCAGCTCCTCAGCCGCCTGGGCGAAGTCCTTGATAGCCGACGGATCGGGCTCGATCTCCGTCTGGGGGAAAATCACTCCAACTTCCATTTGCGCTCCTATTTTTTATCGCTCTAGAGGCCGACCTGTCACGCCTTGGGGCGTGTCAACCAGATAATAGAGGTCACCAGCCCGGCAAACACGGCAACGATCACTAATAAGGGCCGCCAGATCTCCACCACCACAACGGCGATGATGAAACCGATGGCCAAGATCGTGGCGGTGATCCCGAGGAGTATCAGGGAGGCGGCCAGAATCATGAACTTAATCTGGTCCCATCGGGCGGCAAAGGTCTCGCTGGTCCGGGCGTACTCTCGCACCCCGAGGGCCACCAACCCTACCAGAATCACCGCAGTCCAGATGCCTGCTTCGCCCAATGCGTCCTTCGCTTTCCCCTAGGCTCCAGCCTCTAGAGGCGGTGCATCTCAGGGATGACTTCCTCACCCACCAGTCCGATGTGTTCCAGCGCTTCAGCCTGGGACATTCGAGGGTAAAACAGCCGAACGATGACGTCGGTGAACCCCATGTTTTTGTATTCTTCGATCTGCTCCAGGCACTCCTCCGGGCTGCCCAGCACAAAGGTATCTTCCATCAGGGTTTCCAAGTCTCCGGTCACCTTTCTGGCCAATTCTTCGTCCGAGCCGTGGAGTCCCTGCTCCCGGTATACTTTGTATTTGGTTTCAAACCCGGCCCGCGCTTTGGTGATGGCTTCCTCGTGGGTACCGGCGCAGAAGAACTCTCTGACGATGACCATATCCTCGGGGTGCTCGTGGCCGCTCTTCTCCAGCGTCTCGTGATAAAGGTCTATCTGTTTACGGATGGACTCGTTTCCCTGGGCAGGGCCTACGAAGAGGATGTCTCCGGTGCGCCCTACCCGGCGGATGGCGGGGTCGCTCATGGCCGCCTGCCAGACCTTGGGGCCGAACTTCTGGTAGGGCCGTGCCGTGGGCTTGGCGCCAGTCACGTTATAGTACTTGCCGTGGTGAGTTACCTCGTCTTCGGTCCACAAACGCCGCATAAGTTCCAGCGACTCGGTGATGCGCCCACCACGCTCCGACATCTTGATTCCGAAGGCTTCGCATTCTTCGACCCGGTACCCCAGGCCAACCCCCAGCACGAACCGACCCCCGGCGATGTGGTCCAGCGTCGCGGCCTGCTCCGCAACCTCCACCGGGTTCAGCAGGGGGAGGAGCAGGACTGACGTTGCCAAGGTCATGTTACCCGGCTCCGCGGCCATGCGGGCCAGCACGGTCCACGGCTGGAAGTGTTGGAAGGGGTCGATTAGGAAATGATTCCCATAACAGTAGGAGTCGAATCCGGCGTCATTGACCGCCCGGTATTGACTGAGAAGGTCTT
>UINC01001520.1_pt1 | contig 20669 bp, 19 predicted proteins | sample 5385821 | NCBI WGS metagenome assembly UINC01 (sample SAMEA4666929, study PRJEB26691) | marine metagenome | isolation source: Pacific Ocean | place: Pacific Ocean | collected 2011-10-13 | reverse complement strand
TGCTGTCTATCATGATCAAAGCGGGCAACTCACCACTCGTGACAACATAATCACCCAATGAGTATTCATGAGTAACATACTTTTCAATGATCCGTTCATCAATTCCCTTGTAATGGCCACAAATGAAAATCAAATTTTCTGCATTTGTATTCTCCACAGCACTTTGGTGAGTCCACTGTTCACCCTGGGGGGAAGGATAAATAACCCTCGTTTCGTTCTCCCCGTTAAAATCTTCCAGAGTATGGTCAATGGCTTTAAACATGGGTTCAGCCATCATCACCATCCCACTTCCTCCACCAAATGGTTTATCATCAACCTGGCGGTAATTACCAATCCCAAAATCTCGTAAGTTCACTACAATAAACTGTACTAAATCTCTTTCAACACCTTTTCTCAAAATAGAATTTTGGATAAAAGTGTCGATACTATCAGGAACAGGTGTGATAATTGCAATCTGTTTCAATTTAATAGACCATCCATAGGTGTTATTATAATCAGTTTTTTATCCAAAAGAATCTCCTTTATAATCTCAGGGACAACCGGTATCAGGACTTCTTCTTCTCGATTTCTTATCACATAAACGTCATTCGTTGGAAGCCAAAGAATTTCCATCAACTTTCCGATTAAATCCCCTGAAACTGTCTTCACAGTGCATCCAATCAAATCTTTTGCGATCCAATTAATTTGATCACTGTCCTCGACTGACGCAAAAATATATTGACCTATCAGAGATTCAGCTTCATCCCATGTATCCACCCCTTCAAATCGATAACGAATGTGTTTACCAACACCAATTTTATTCCGAAGTTTTACTTCCCTGCTCAACAGTTCAGATGCACCCAAATGCAAGGCTTTATCTTCTACATAAGCCTGGAAATACCGAGACAAAGGCCTAACTCGAAATTCACCATATTGGCCTGCTACTTTTGTAACTTGACCAATAGCAAACAGTTTATCCGTCATTTTTATCAATCACATCAAGTTTGGCGCGCTTCCCACGTTTTTTTGCATTGATGGCAAAAACAAGTGACCTCAGGGCAGAGATATTTTTTCCACCTTTTCCGATCACCTTACCAAAATCACCATCACCTACGGTCAATTCATATATGATTTGTTGCTCAGTTTCAATTGGGTTTATGGATACTTCATCAGGTTTGTCCACCAGTTCCTTAACAACCATTTCAATAAATTTCTCCATACCGTATTCCTCCTTTTCGCATGTTTTCAGTTAATTGTTATTATCGTTTTTCTTTTCAGAGTCAGATAGAGCCTCCTCACCGGCATCTTTTTCTTGGTCACCATTTTCTGAAGAAACATCATCTGCCTTTTTTAATTCTTTTTTATCCGATTTTTTTTCTACAATAGTTTTTTCAATTGGTTCCCCTGATTTCGGTTCTTCTCCTTCAGTTTTTCCATCATCATCACCTTCTGCCGGTTCCTCAGCTTTTTCTTCTACATCAGTCGTTTCAGCTGATTCTTCCTTCTCACTTTTTTCAGTTGGTACTTCTTCTAGGGTCTTCTCTTCTTTCGAATCTGTTACTGCTTCAATTGTTTCTTCTATCGGTTCATCAGTCAGTTTCTTCTGTTTTGCTTTTGCTTTTTTACCCAGTTTAATCTTTGCCATTCTTCGTTTTTCAACTTCCGTTCGATCTAAAGCCCATTTTTGCATTTCTTTTTCAATGGATGCTTCATCCAATCCTTGTTTCATAAGATGCCACTTATGAGCAATACCTTCCCTTTTAAATAAATGATGAACAATATCTGTAATCTGAGCACCTTCGTTGAGCCAATATAATATCCTGTCTTCTTTGAGAGAATAATCCTGTTCCGATTTCCCAGCGACAGGGTTATACCAGCCTAACTCCTCGATGGATGCTCCATCCCTTTTCTTCCGGGAATCCATTACAACAACTCGGTAAAATGGTTTATTTCGCCTTCCAATCCGTTTTAATCTAATTTTTGTAGACAATTATTTTTTCCTTTATTTTTATTATAAATTAATCTATTATCAACTCAAATTGGACAACTTTTTCATACCACCTTTTAAACTCGGGATATTCAATTGCCCCTTCTTTTTCATTATTCTGTGCATCAGGGAAAACTGTTTAAGCAAATGATTGACTTCCTGAACTGATCTCCCCGATCCATTAGCTATTCGTTGCCGTCGGTTTCCATTAATAATATGAGGAATTTCCCGTTCCTTTTGTGTCATGGATTTGATGATGGCCTCAGTCCAAACCAATTGACGGTTATCAAAATTTAATTTCTTTATCATATTACGATTTTCACTTGGCAACATTCCTAATAATTGATCCAAAGGTCCCATTTTACGCAATTGTTTTATCTGAGCCAAAAAATCTTCAAGATCAAACCTTTTATCAAGAATTTTCTTCTCAATCGCTTTTGCAGAATCTAAATCCATAACAGCTTCAGCTTTTTTTACAAGAGAAATTGCATCACCAAAACCTAAAATCTGATCTGCAATCCGTTCCGGTTCAAATACATCCAAAGCATCAATCTTCTCGGATGTACTCATAAACTTTATAGGTTTCCCTGTTACTTCCGTTATGGATACGGCTGCCCCTCCTCTGGAATCCCCATCCATTTTCGTCAGGATAGTACCTGTCAAAGGGAGAGCCTCTGAAAAAGCCTGGGCTGAATTTACTGCATCTTGACCAGTCATTCCATCCACAACGAATAATATTTCCGACGGTTGAACTTCATCTGAAATTTTCTGAATTTCCACCATCATCTCTCCATCCACATGTAATCGGCCCGCAGTATCCAGAATGACTACATCCACTTTTTCGGTTTTAGCTTCTTCAACTGCCTGTTTACAGATTTTTACCGGTTCACCTGATCTTTCCGAAAAAACTTCAATATTAACTTGTTTACCTAGTTGATTTAACTGATCTATAGCTGCTGGACGATAGACATCTGCAGCTACCAGCAAAACAGATTTACCTTCATCCTTTAATCTTTTTGCCAATTTTGCACATGCAGTTGTTTTTCCTGAACCCTGAACGCCTGCAATGAGAACAACTGTTGTTGATGGTGTACATACTAGTGGGGATGCATTCTTACCAAGCAAATGAACTAATTCATCATGAATTATTTTAACAAATTGCTCTCCAGGTTTTATGGACTTGATTATTTTGGTTCCTTCTGCTTTGGTACGCACCCTGTCAATAAACGTGCGGGCTACCTGGAAGTTAACATCTGCTTCCAATAAAACCCGACGAACCATCCGGGATGTTTCCTGGATATTTTTATCTGTGATTTTTCCCAATCCACGAAGATTCCGGAGAATTGAGTCAAACTGTCTTATGAGTTGATCAAACATTAATTTTCATTTCGATTAAAGAGGATAAAATTAGATGTAATTGAATTTACATCCAATTTTTTAATTTATTCTGTATTGTGTACACTTTTACCCTCTTTGACTTGGAAAAATTTCATTTTTAGTTTCAGATGATCTATATAAAGTTGTTTTAAACTACAGGGTTCCTCTTTTAATTTACGCTGAATATAATGGCTCCATTTTACGAAGAATTAAAATCCCTCCGAGAAAAACAAGGAATAGACCTTGAGGAAATCCACAATCGTACGAAGATCAATTTGGAGTCGCTTCAAGCAATTGAATCAGGACAGTTTGATATCCTTCCCAATCCTTATGTACGGTTATTTATCAAAGCATATGCGATTGAAATCGGTGGAGATACAAATGAAACTCTAAATCAATTGGAACATCACTTGAATTTAATGGGTAGGGAATCATCATTAGAATCAAAACGGAAACGAACCAGAAGGTCATCGGGGCCCTCACCTGAATCCGATCAAAAACATCTTCCCCCAAAACCTTCTCGCTCTTTGAGGTCTACTCTCACTAAAATTTTACCAATCGTGATTATCTGGTTTTTTGCCCTTATTATCTTTCACAAAATCTATCAGGTTCCTGAAAACACAGACTTTAGTGAACAAAGTATTGTTAATGGAACAAATTATATTTCAGAAGAAAAATTGCTTTCGGATTATAAACTGGAAAAATCTGATGAAAAAGCAATTTCATCTATATCAACTGAGATAACATCACCTTTCTCTCTCAAGATAATTCCGTCTCAGAGCGTTGAGTGTTTGGTAAAAGAAGACACCCTACCTTCTCAGAAATTCGTAAAAAAATCTGGTGAAGTGAGCACTTTTCTCATTGAAAGGAGGTTGGATATATTGCTTAATCATACTCTAGGAATAAAAGTTACTCTAAATGGAGAGCCCTTGGATGATATTGCTTCCCAACCATATCCTCTCAGGATAACTCTTTTGTCCGACCCACCTATATTGGGAACAAAGTACTACATCCCTATCGATTAACCTTATTCCTTAATTCCAGAACTATTTAATCAGTAGTCTGACTACTCCAAATATTAATCGGAGTAGATTTTTTCATATATTACTGCCCGATTTACATTTTCTATTTACATAAGGTTTCTATTTATATAAGTAAATATTTATTAAAAAACTATTGACATATGTGGGGGATATGATTAGAATTGTGGGTAGCTGTGGGTAATTTTCCCTTTCTAATCATGCACAATGACAATTAGTAAAAATACATTCACAGGAGAATACTCCTATTCGCTTGACGCAAAAGGACGGATAAACATTCCAGCCAAGTTCCGTCAGAGTTTATCAAAAAATAATGACAATACCTTTGTGGTCACGCGAGGGTTAGATGCCTGCATTTGGGTTTATCCCATCATTATCTGGCAAAAAATTGAAACCGAGTTGAAAAACTTATCTGCCCTTTCTGCTATTAATCGAAGTTTTATTCGAAATGCCGTTCGATACGCAGCAATTACCCCTTATGATAAACAGGGACGCATTCTATTAACCCCCTCTTTAATACAATATGCAAAACTTGAAAAAGAAGCAATAATTATTGGAATGGTAAATAAAATCGAAATTTGGAATCCAAAAACATTATATGAAACAGATAAACAAAATTTAAAACTTGATCCGAGCACTTTTGAAGACCTTGCGGAAAAAATTATTCTCTAATGAATCTAAAGCAGGATTCCGAACCTCAGCATATTCCTGTTATGGTGTCGGAAGTTCTGTCTTATCTAAATATCTGTCCCGATGGCATCTATTTCGATGGAACTATCGGTCTTGGAGGGCACACCAAACATATCCTCTCCCGTTTGAACCAAAAAGGGAAACTAATAGGAATTGATCGTGACAGGGAGGCACTGGAAATATGTAGAACAAATCTTCAGAATTTTTCCTCTTCTATGCTCCTCCTTCAAACTTCCTTCGAAATTATCTCAGATATCCTTAACCAACAAAAAATACCTGCAGTGAACGGTATTTTGTTAGACTTAGGGCTTTCTTCATTTCAGCTTGATTCCAATAACCGTGGATTCTCCTTTGCAAAATCTGGTCCCCTTGATATGCGTTTCGACTCATCATATTCCAAAACAGTATCGGATCTTATACAAGATTCAAGCACAGAGGAATTAGCATTGATAATTCGAGATTTTGGAGAGGAACGGCATGCAAAGAGAATAGCAAAAACAATCAAAAGAGGGGAAACTATTCGGACTGTGGAAGATCTGGTAGAAGTAATCCGGCGAACTACTCCCCCTGCTCATCGAAATCGAACTTTTGCAAGAGTTTTTCAAGCATTTCGAATTGCTGTAAATCAAGAGTTAGATAGATTAAAAACTTTTTTAAACAATTTTATCGATTGTCTTACTGTAGGAGGACGGATCGTCATTATTAGCTACCACTCTCTTGAAGATAGACTCGTTAAGCACGCATTTAAAAACCTAAGTCTAAATAATCGCCTCTCTATTCACACAAAAAAACCGTTGACACCATCCGAAGATGAATGTTTTGTAAACAGACGATCTAAGAGTGCAAAACTTAGATCCGGTGAAAGGATATCATAATGGGAAAAAGAAAAAAGAACCGGCTTTCTAAAAAACAAAGGGAAATCTTTCAAACTCTTATATTCTTCGGAATAACCATTTTCTCTATTGTCGGCTTAATCACATACCTCTGGGTTTATACTGAAATCGATGGAACCTTGGTTGCAATTGAGATCCAAAATTCAACTGTAAATCAACTTACAAATGATATAAAAGAACTCACTAATGATATCGAAACGCTTTCCCGTATTGACAATATATCAATTCGTGCTCGAAATGAACTGGGGATGGTTCCTGCCCAAGCAGAGTCCATTTTCGTTTATACAAATCCTTATCAGAAAAGAAGTGATGACTAAAACCTATTTAAAATTCCGCCCAAGAATTACTGTTATTTCCTTATTGGTAATTCTCAGCTGGGCAGGTCTTTCTGCACGCTTCTTCCAAATCCAGGTTTTAAATGGCAACACATATCGCATCCAGGGGAAAAAACAAGGAGAGGCTCAAAAAACTCTCCTCGCTAATAGGGGAAATATTTTCGACAGAAAAAACACTCCTCTGACACGAAATATCATTCATTACAATTTAGCTGTCCATCCTTCGAAAATTCAGGACAAAATATCCTTAGCTGAAACCATTCATAATTGTACGAACCGTCCGATTGACCACTACACAAAAATGATGAATACTGGAAAAAGTTTTGTGTATCTAGAAAGAAACCTCAGTAAGGAGACCTGTAGCAATCTCATAAAAAATCCAGTTGCAGGATTGATCCTGGAACGGAAAACCCGCAGAAGCTACACTCATGGGCGCATTGCTGCGCAAATCATTGGATGTACCGATGTTGATGATAAAGGTCTCACTGGAATTGAGAAAAAATTTGATCACCTTCTTAAAGGAACTCCTGGCTGGATCATTAAACAAAGGAATGGCCTTGGAGATTTGAATCCAAAAAACAGCTTTCCGAAAAAACCTCCTATAGATGGTTCCAATATTCAACTTACAATTGATCTTGATTATCAATGCATCCTTCAGGAGGAATTGGCACGAAGGATGGAACAAACTGGTGCAGCTGGTGCAACTGGATTACTTATGAATCCCCATACTGGCGCTATTCTTGCCATGGCTTCGCTCCCTGATTTTGATCCGAATCATCCCGAAAATTCCAAAACAGAATACCAAAAAATAAAATCTATCACAGATCAGTTTGAACCGGGATCCACTTTCAAGATCGTCGCGGCTACTGCTGCAGTAGAATTAAAAACAGTTTCTCCTGAACAGGAATTTAACTGTGAGAATGGAAGTTATTTATACAATAACCTCTTAATTATTGACCATGAAGAATTTGGCCTGCTCAATTTTTCTCAAATTGTAGCAAACTCAAGTAATGTAGGGATCATCAAAATTTCAGAAACTCTAGGTCAAAACAATCTCCACCGGTTTGCCCGGCAATACGGTTTTGGGTCATTAACAAACATTAACCTCATGGGTGAAGTTAGCGGGACACTCCGTAAAACCAAAGACTGGAGCAGAATATCGCTTGCACAAATTGCCAGGGGATACGAAGTAGGGGTAACCGCCATACAATTAGCTTCAGCTTTTGCTGTCGTCGCCAATGGAGGTTTCCTGATCAGACCCATTATAATCAATCAAATCATTGACGCCAAAGGAAATCGTAGATATTCAGAAGAGTCGGAAATCATCCGAAAAGTTGCTTCACCTGATGCGATGAATACCTTAAAAGAGATGCTCGTCAAAACTGTTGAAAGCGGAACCGGTATTGAAGCAAGAATACCCGGCTGGAATGTTGCAGGGAAAACTGGTACTGCACAAAAGTTTATAGATGGAAAATATTCCACAACAAAGTTCGTTTCCAACTTTGTTGGATTTTTCCCAGCTGACAACCCTCAATTACTAGGTCTTATCCTTCTTGATGAACCAAAAATTGGCTATCATTGGGGAGGTGTAGGTGCAGCACCTACATTCAAAAAAATCATGGAAAGGATCATCAATATTGATGATTCAATCAAAAGAAAAATAAGACCCACACAACCTGATAAAGAAGGATCCTTTCTAGTCAAAAACCCTTCACCCGTTTTTGTTAAAAATGAAGTGAATATACCGGTGCCTTTAGGAAAGAATCAGATTGTACGTACTGATAAAATAATCATACCAGATGTTCGGAATATGAGTTTGCTAAAAGCAATGAATACCCTCAAAAAAAATGGATTGAGAACCAAAATAAACGGTTCCGGAAAAGTAATTTGGCAAAGCCCCAAGCCTGGAACAAAAATCACTGCTGGCTCTATATGTTCTATAGGACTTAAGTGAGATGAAATAAAATTATAATATGCCATCATTGAAAGAAAAACCATTAAACCAATTACTTACGGGACTAACCCAGCTAGATGATAGTCGCAAATTTTTAGACGCTTCTATTTCTGGAATATCATTATATGCTGGATCCGTTTGCAGCGGGAATATTTTTGTCGCTATTCCAGGAAACAAGTTTGACGGACATGATTTCATCCCTGAAGCAGTGAAAAATGGAGCTGCAGCAATTATCTCCAATGGAAGGGATCTTGGTGAACTATCCATACCTCAGATCAGGGTAGCAAACCCACGACGAGCTGCTTCATGGGTAGCTTCGGAATTTTTTGACCATCCTTCCAGGGAATTAACCATGATTGGCATTACCGGTACCAATGGTAAAACATCCACAGCAACTTTGGTGGCTTCCATTCTTGATGCAGCAAGATATAAAACTGCCCAAATGGGTACACTTGGACTCATTGCACAAGGGAATTATCCCCAGGAAAAAACTCTGACCACCCTTGATCAGGTTGCGCTTCATAAATCCCTTTTTGATTTGAAGAAAGATGGCTTTACCCACGTAGTAATGGAAGTCTCATCCCATGCCCTCCAGCAATGCCGGGTTACTGATGTTGATTTTAGCATTGCTGCATTTACTAACCTGACCCCGGAACATTTGGACTATCACGGAAATATGGAAGAGTATTACCATGCCAAAGCGAAACTATTTAAAATGCTTCCGATCACAGCAACTGCTGTTATCAATAATGATGATATCTATGGGGAAAAAATTATTTCTGAAAGTTCTACTCCAATCCTCACAACATCAATCTCTACAAAAGAAAATGTTCATTATTCTTCTTTTGAATCAACGCTTAACGGAATCACAGGAGACATTAAAGCCGGTGATCACTCATATAAAATACAATCATCCTTAATTGGTTCATTCAACCTGGAAAATATCCTTACTGCCGTTGGGATAGTCCACGCAATGGGCATTCCTCCTCATTTCGTCACTAAAGGAATTGATTCCTGCAAGTTCATTCCAGGCCGGATGGAAATGTTCAAAATCCCGTCTGGAGGAACAGTAATTATCGATTATGCCCACACACCTGACGCCTACGAAAAAGTGTTAGGTACCATTTGTAAAATGTCAAGCGGAAAAATGACAGTTATTTTTGGTGCCGGGGGAGATAGGGACGTATCCAAACGGTCAGCCATGGCAGCGATTGCTGAAAAATTTGCGGAACAGTGTTTTATTACCCCAGATAATCCACGGTTTGATAATCCCCAAGCCATACAAGCAGATATTGTAAAAGGTTTTACCCGAAAGTGTTATACAGTTTTCAGTGACCGGGGAAAAGCTATTCGTGCTGCCTTAACTGATTTAAAAAAGAATGATATCCTCGCAGTACTAGGAAAAGGGAGAGAAAATTATCAGGAAATCCGGGGTGAAAAAATTCCATATTCAGATGTAAAAATCATTCAAGAATTCTGCGATGAGAATTAATCTTCCCAGACCAGATTTATTTTCTCAAGTATTTGGAGAAGTAACAGGCACTGGTTTGGATTCTAGTGTGCACGGGATTGCAACAGACAGCCGTGAGTTTAAAGCAGGTGACCTTTACATTGCATTAGAAGGAAAACGAACTGATGGACATACATTTTTGAAAGAGCTTGAAATTGATGGTTGTGCTGTTGCGTTAGTCTCTGAAAAAAATAATGAACTAACATCCTTGAAACAAATAATCGTGGAAGATCCACTTACAACTATTGGAACTATTGCAAATAAATGGCGAAAACAATTTCAGATACCCACCTTAGGTATTACAGGAACGAATGGTAAAACATCCACAAAAGATCTGTTACACCATATTTTCCAGCCAACACAAATGGTTCATGCTACTGAAAAAAATTTTAACACATCGATTGGGCTCCCTCTCACACTCCTCTTGCAGACGGAGAAACACACACTTTCAATCCTGGAAATGGGGGCAAACCAACCTGGTGACATTTCCTACCTTTGCGGGATTGCAGAACCTTCCCATGGGTTAATCACTAATATTGCTCCTGCACATCTTGAAGGATTCGGTACGACAGAAGAAGTTGCAAAAGAAAAAGGAGAACTGTTTCAATCCTTAGCGAATGGGATTTCTTTCGTAAATCAAGCTGATGACAGAATAAAAAACCTTTCAATTGCCGGAGATAGAATCAGTTATGGACTGAGCCCGGATTGTGACTTTCCTGCTGATATTCATCAAGGAAAAGATGGGACTCTAACTCTCTTTATTAACACGGAAGAAATAAAAACACAATCCTGCAATCTTTCATTTGCAAAAAATGTACTGGCGGCAGCGGCTGTCGCTATCACCATGGATGTAGACTGGGAAACATTTCAAAATCGTGTTTTATCCTTCGTGCAACCAGCCGGACGATGCCAAGTGAAACATTTTGATGATATCACAGTGATTGATGACACCTATAACGCAAATCTTGAGTCTACTATTGCTTCCATTGATTATTTAAATGCATTCAGCAAAAACGGGAGGCGCCTGCTGGTTTTTGGGGACATGTTCGAGCTTGGAAATCATTCTGAAATAATTCATGAAAAAGTCGGGGAGAAATGTTCTGATGCACACCTGGATGGTGTCTTTACTGTTGGCACCTTTACAGTACATACTGATTTAAGGTTAGAAAATGTCGAATTACATAAACATTTTACATCCAAAGATGAACTCATTACACAATTAAAAAACATAATCAGAAAAGGAGATAAAATACTTTTTAAAGGTTCTAGAGGAATGGCTATGGAAACAGTCATTCAAGGGGTCTTTGAGTAATGTTTTACCATTTGTTCTATCCCCTAAAAGAATCCTGGTCTATTTTAAATATTCTACGGTATATCACATTTCGATCTGCAAGTGCTGCAATATTTGCATTATTAATAAGCTTCCTCATCGGTCCTTGGATCATCCACAAACTCAAACATCTCCAGATCGGCGAAAATATCCGGTCAACAGGACCAAAATCCCATCTGAAAAAGAAGGGCACGCCAACAATGGGAGGAGTACTGATTCTTTGTGCAGTTCTCCTCCCAACTTTCCTCTTTGCAAAACTGGATAACGTGTATATACAGATCATCTTCCTTTCTACAATCTGGATGGGGTTAATAGGATTTCTGGACGATTATCTTAAGATAATAAAAAAATTTGAAAAAGGACTTATTGCCCGCTACAAATTGGCGGGACAGATCCTCCTGGGTTCTGCTGTGAGTATTTGGATCTATACCTCTCCGGAATTCACGGAAATCCGTACTATCACATCCATTCCCTTTTTAAAATCTTCAATTTTTGATTTTGGAATCCTATATCCTGCTGTGATCATTCTTGTTATTACAGGAACTTCAAATGCGGTAAATCTTACTGATGGTTTAGATGGTCTGGCATCTGGTCTTTTGGCAATAGCCTTTACTGTATTTGCTGCAATAACCTACATCAGTGGGCGTGTAGATTATTCAGAATATCTCAATATTCTGTACCTCCCTGGAATAGGTGAACTCTCTGTTTTTGCATCAGCAATGGCTGGAGCATGCCTTGGATTTTTATGGTTTAATTCTGCACCTGCCCAAATCTTTATGGGTGATGTAGGTTCACTATCCACAGGCGCTGCATTAGGAACATTAGCAATTTTATTAAAAAAAGAATTTCTCCTCCTAATAATCGGCGGCGTCTTTGTCTGGGAAGCAATTTCTGTAATCCTTCAAATTGGCTATTTCAAATGGACAAAAATGAAATTAGGTAAGGGAAAACGGTTATTGAAAATGGCTCCAATCCATCACCATTTTGAACTCGCAGGATGGCCAGAGACCCGGGTGGTGATACGGTTCTGGATTATTGGAATCCTTCTCGCATTATTTTCATTAACCACATTTAAAATTCGTTAATGAATATTTCAAACAAAAACGCAATCGAACTGAAAAACAAAAATGTTATCGTTATTGGTTTGGGTAAAAGTGGTTGCGGTGCAGCAAAACTTGCACATTATCTAAAAGCGAATGTTTTTGTGAGTGATCAAAAGAACGGCATTGAATTGGAAAAAAATCTCAGTATGATGCAATCAATCGGTGTGGATGGAGAAATAGAAGGTCATAGCGAAAAAATCTTTGATGCAGACCTCTGGGTGATCTCTCCCGGAGTCCCCCAAAATGCCCCAATCATTGTGAAAGCAAAGGAACGAAACATTCCTATTGTGGGTGAAATCGAATTTTCAAGTTGGTTCACTTCAGCTCCCATACTTGCAATAACGGGTTCAAATGGAAAAACAACCACTGCTCATGCCTTAACTGAAATGTGTAAAACAAAAGAAACTCATGGAGTTCTCGCTGGAAACGTTGGAATTCCTTTTTCTGAAAAAGTACTCGAGGATTTGAAAGCTCCTGATCCGAAACGTATTTTTATCCTGGAAATATCAAGTTTCCAAATGGAATTTATCCTCCATTTTAAACCTCTTATCTCCCTTTTTCTCAATATCACACCTGACCATTTGGACCGTTATGAAACCATGGAAGAGTACAAATCTGCAAAATTAAAAATGATACAAAATCAATCTTCTGACGATATGATTGTTTTTAATGCAGATGATCCATGTTTTGAAAATCGATTTGATAAATATCCTTCTATGAAAATCCCATTCACCTTGTACAAAAAGGAGAATGTTATTTTCAGTGTCAATCAATCAAAAATCTACACGCAGGAAAACGACAAACTTATCTATCTAAATGAAATTGCCCTTCCCGGTAAGCATAATCTGTCTAACCTGCTTGCAGCCGCCACTGTGGCTCATTTTATGCAAATACCAAACAAGCATATTGAAAAAATAATGGCAACGTTTACAGGGGTTCCCCACCGCCTGGAACCAGTAGTTACTCTACAGGGAGTGGATTATGTGAATGATTCCAAAGCTACAAATATCGATTCGGTTAAGGTTGCTCTAGATAGTTTTAACAAAGCCATAATCTTAATATTAGGGGGACAATATAAAGGGGGCAATTTCAAAAAACTCCTTCCACATGCTAACAACATCAAGGCCGTCCTCGCTTACGGTCAGGCTCACCAAACCATCGAAACTGCACTAGGGGATGCGGTGAGATTGTACATCTTTGATAATCTCAAAGATGCAGTTTCGAAGAGCCAATCGCTTGCAAGCCCGGGGGATATTGTACTGCTTTCCCCGGGTTGTGCAAGTTTTGATCAATTCGACAACTTCGAACATCGCGGCGATCTGTTTAAACAATGGGTTTCCCAATTGGAAGAACAGAAATGAATCACCTGAATGTAATCTCGAAGAATTATGACCGGGTTCTTATTTCTGCTGTAATACTATTGTGTATAATTGGTACAGTCATGCTGTATAGTGCCAGCTCTATACGGTCCCTCATGGAATCTGAAAATCAGACAGCCACACTTTATCTGGTTGCACATTTGAAACGATTGCTGGTAGGAATAATCATCATGTTTTTAATGATGTCATTTGACTACAGACACTTAAAAAAATATTATCTTCATCTTATTTTTGGTGCCATTGGCTTACTCATCATCACAAAAACTATTTTTCTTATCAAAGGAATATCCACCCCTGCCAGATGGTTTTACCTGGGTCCGCTTTCAATCCAAACCTCAGATATTGCCCGGTTGTCTCTGATTATCTTCCTAGCTGTCTACATCGATAAAAAACGGCGGCAATTGGAGGATTTTTATACTGGTTTTCTCCCATCCGTTTTCGCGATTATTATCATAATGTCTCTCATTATAATTCAACCGGATTTCAGCAGTGCTATTATGCTAGGGCTCATCGGTGGTATTATGCTGTTTATCGGTAGAGCCAAGCTCTCCCAGCTTCTGGCTACTTCTGTCACAGGATTGGCTATAGCTGTACCTGTTCTCCTGATGGCACCATACCGTTTGGACAGGGTTCGTTCCTGGTGGAACAAAAACGAAGAATTATCTACCATCGGATATCAGGCTTATCAATCTCTAATCAGTCTTGGGAATGGTGGTTTTATTGGTCTCGGCCTTGGGAACAGTCTTGAGAAAAATATGTTTCTACCCGAACCCCATACTGACTTTATTTTTTCCATTATTGGAGAAGAGATGGGATTTGTTGGTACGTTATTTATTCTCACTCTATTTCTATTGGTTTTCCAACGAGGTATCCGAATTGCTAAAGAATGTACAGATCCATTCGGTGTCATGCTTGCTGTTGGTATTTCATTCAGTTTTATCCTGTATGCTTTCGTGAATGCAGCGGTTGTAACCAATGTTTTTCCAGTAACGGGACTTCCCATGCCCTTGATTAGCTACGGTGGATCAGGAATGGTGATCAACCTTGCAAGTATGGGAATTTTGTTGAATATCAGCCAGGCAAAACGATCCATTTCACACAGTAACGATTGGAAACCGAAGTTATATGGGTGACCCTCGAATACTCATTGCCGGAGGCGGCACGGGTGGGCATCTTTACCCTGCTATTGCCATTGGCGAAGCTCTCCAGTTGCGGAATCCAAGGATTAATATCCACTACGTGGGCTCCACGTTTGGAATTGAGGCAGATGTACTTCCCGTAAAATCTCTTTCTCATACACTAATCCCTATCCGGGGATTGCAGAGAAGTATTTCTTTTGATGCGGTTGGGAAAAATTTGATTCTTCCCTTTAGGTACCTTCGAGCATCCAGGAGAACAAAAATATTATTCCAGGAATTTAATCCCCATGCCGTCGTGGGCACCGGCGGATATGCCAGCGCTATACCCATAAAAACAGCAATCAACCAACAAATACCTGTTCTTCTCCAGGAACAAAACTCATATCCTGGGATTACGACCCGGCTATACGCTGACAAAGCCCAGGTAGTATGTATCGCCTTTGATGAGGCAAAAAACTATCTGAAAGGTCACTGCATTGTCACAGGGAATCCCACGCGGAAAAGTATCTTGAATGGACACCGTTCAGATGCTGCAAAAACTTTCAATTTTAGCCCGGGAAAAGATACGGTGTTTCTTTTCGGTGGAAGCCAGGGTTCTGCTGCTTTGAACAAGATCATGAATACGGCAATTAATTCTCTCCAACAAGAAGATATTCAAGTCATATGGCAAACGGGATACAACCAGTTCTCCAAATTTCAGCATCATGATTCTGATGCTGTCCGAGTGGTTCCATTTATCAATCTTATGTCTGATGCCTACGCTTTGTCAGACCTTATTATCTCTCGAGCAGGCGCATTGACCTTGTCCGAAATTACCGTATGCGGGAAACCCAGCATTTTGATACCCTTCCCTGGGGCAGCTGGTGACCATCAAATGAAAAACGCCAAAGTACTGGCAAAAGCAACCGCTGCACAGTTGATAGATGAAAAAGATCTCTCATCTTCCCTTTTAGTTAAAACTGTCTTAAAGCTTCTCCACAATAAAGAAAAACTTGAACAGATGGCACATCAAACAAAAAATCTTGCAAAACCAGATGCAACTGAAACCATTGTTGACCAAATCTTCCAGATGATTGATAAAAATTAATGTTTAGGAAAGTGAAAAAAGTACATTTTGTCGGGATTGGTGGTATTGGAATGAGCGGTATCGCTGAACTTTTAATGAATCTTGGATTCGAAGTTTCAGGCTCCGATTTAAAATCGTCAAAGATTATTCAGAATCTCAAGGAAAAAGGAGCAACCATCAGAGAAGGACATGATTCAACCAACCTGAATGATAGTGATGTGTTGGTTTATTCCAGTGCTGTAAAAGAAGACAATCCAGAAATCATTGAAGCGAATAAAAGGAGTATTCCTGTAATTCGCCGTGCTGAAATGCTTGGTGAACTGATTGCAGTAAAGCAAACCAGTATAGCTGTGAGTGGAACCCACGGAAAAACATCTACATCCTCAATGATCGGTGCAGTTCTATCTGAAGCAAAAATGGAACCAACTTTGGTTGTGGGAGGCCTTGTAAAAAATCTGAATACCAATTCTTTATTGGGCTCAGGTGAAGTCATTGTTGTGGAAGCTGATGAGTTTGATCGCAGTTTCCTCCTCCTTCGACCCACCATTGCTGTTATAACAAACATTGAATTAGAACATACAGACTGTTACGAAAATCTGAAAGATCTACAAAATGCTTTTACTCAATTCAGCAACGCCGTTCCTTTTTACGGTGTTGTAATCGCTTGTCTGGATTCGCCTGGAGCCCAGGATATTTTATCAGAGATCAATCGGCCGGTTATTACATACGGATTATCTCCCCAGGCTGATTTTCGTGCAGAATCAATGAATTTTAATGAAATAAGAACTCAATTTTCAGTCAAGCACCATCAGGAATCCTTAGGAGAAATAACTCTAAATGTTCCCGGTGAACACAACATTTTGAATTCTCTAGCTACTATAGCCCTCGGAATGGAAATGGGCATCCCCTTTGAAACTATATCCGAAGGGCTCCATTCCTACGGAGGTGTGCGACGGAGGTTTGAAATTAAGGGAATTGTGGATGATATTATGGTTGTCGATGATTATGCCCATCATCCTACAGAAGTTCGCGCTACTCTTCAGGCAGCCCAAAATGGCTGGAACCGGCGGATAGTTGCAGTATTTCAACCTCATCTTTTCACCCGTACCCGGGATTTTCATTCAGATTTTGCCAGTGCATTCAAGGCCTGTGATATACTGGTCGTAACAGATATCTTTCCTGCCAGAGAAGAACCCATACAAGACGTAACGGGTGAATTAGTAGCTGACTCTGCAAAAGAATTCGGACACCCAAATATTTATTATGAACCGGAATTAGATAACCTTTCAGATAGATTGGATAAAATTGTCCAACCAGGGGATCTAATTATTACCATTGGTGCCGGGAATATCTGGCGCTATTGCGATTCCTATTTTAATCACCTGTCTGTGAGGGCAGAAGCCTGAGATGGAGTTTGGAGAAGAACTGGAAAAAATGGTGAACGGCACTTGTCTTTTGAATGAACCAATGTCCCGACATACCTCTTATGGGATTGGTGGGCCAGCTGGGGCTTATATAACTCCACGTGACCGGGACGATTTGCGAAGAATTCTACATTTTGCGGATGAACAAAACATTCCCATTTTTTTTATTGGATCAGGATCCAATCTTTTAGTGGCAGACGAAGGAATAAATGGTATTGTCATCACCTTGATTAAATCATTCAATAAATTGGAGATTAAAGGGTGTCATATTTATGCTGAAACAGGAGTTATGCTGGGTCATATGGTAAAGCATTGTATCAAACAGCAACTCACGGGGCTTGAAACTATGATTGGAGTGCCTGGAACACTGGGAGGAGCATTGATGATGAATGCAGGTGCCTTTGGAAGTGAAATCTCAAATTGTCTGAAAAATGTTGATGTGATGACTTTAACGGGGAAAATAAAACAATACAGTGTCAAAGATATCGACTTTCATTATCGCCATTCTTCTTTTAAAAAAGATGAAATAATTATGAGCGCAAACTTTGTTTTAAAAAAAGCAACCAAGCAAGAAATTATGAATAAACGGGCCAAAGCCAGCGCTGGTCGAAAGGAAACTCAGCCATTGCGATTCCGTTCTGCGGGAAGTCTTTTTAAAAACCCTAAAAAAGATGTAGCGGCAGGATATCTAATTGATAAAGCAGGATTAAAAGGAACACATCGGGGCGATGCTGAAATCTCCGAAAAGCATGCCAATTTTTTTGTAAACCATGGGAAGGCAAACGCAGAAGATATCGTTTTCCTGATCCGATTAGCACGCAAAACCGTAGAAAAAAAGTTTGGTATCAATCTTGAATTAGAGGTTAAAACATTAGGATTTAAACCAGGAATATTTGAATCGTGAGAAAAAAATCAAATCTGGACTGGGTTAGAATCATCATCGGGACCACGCTTACCTGTAGTGCTTTCTTATTGACTTGGGCTGCATTTTCCTGGGCAACCTTTACTGATTTTCTGGTCGTTGAGCATGTGAAAATGCCTGGTTCCATTATTATGGAAAATGAATATCGCTCCCTGTTAGGACAAATTGACGGAAAAAAAATGAACCAGTTGGAGCTTGACAATATCCGCATTGCTCTTGAATCCCATCCTTATGTCCGGGCTGCAAGAGTGAGCAGACAATTTCCAAATACTGTTACCATTGAGATTTTGGAGCGAGAACCCATTGCCATTGTACGGATTGATCCTCCTATACTCATCGATAGTGAAAGTGTCGTCCTGCCAATTAAAGACAACAATATTGAATATCAGATACCCTCCCTATCCAAATTCAACTCAGCAAAATCACTTTATCCGTTAGGAGAATCTGCTCTATCCCAAAACGTACTAGATGCCGTTAGTTATGTTACCCACATCAAAATAAATTACCCAAATCTTTATAAAAACCTTTCCGAAGTCAGATTAAACCGACACGAAGAATTTGAGTTGATCCTTGAAGAAGAACCGACACTTGTATCACTAGGAAAAACCAATATCACTGAAAAATTGTTTATCCTCAAAGAATTTGATGGAATACTTCCTTTACGAAGAAAATTGACTGACTACCGATATCTCGATTTGCGTTATAAAAATCAAATAATTGCTCGGGAATGGAGTTCATGAAAAAACTGAGCCGGACCCAGGATAAAAATATTCAGGTAGGCATTGATATTGGTTCCTCCAAATTCTGCTGTGCAATCGCAGAAATAGATCCTTCCAATCAAAATGTTAAGCTTCTGGGCGTTGGCTCCTGCCCTTCCAGTGGAATAAAAAAAGGATCCATAATCCACAGAGATAAAGTTATTGAAGAAATGGAAAAAGCTGTCACCGACGCAGAAATTATGGCGGATATTAAAGTGAATCGATCCTGGCTTACCATTTCCGGTGAACATGTAAGAGGAATCAATACTCAAGGAGCAATTGCCATTCAAAAACCTGGGCAATCTCCCTCAGAAACCGATCAGGAGATCCGAATAGAGGATGTGTACAAAGTATTGGAATTAGCAAAAGCAATTTCATTCCCAGTTGACCGAAATATCCTTCACACTCTTCCCCAGGAATATATTATTGACACAATGGACGGCATTAAAGATCCAGTGGGAATGTCAGGAAGAAGGCTTGAAGGGCGGGTACATTTGGTTACTGTGGCTACATCATCTGCATCCAACTTTATAAATTGTGCCGAGGAGCTGGGAATTTCGATTGATGGGCTCGTTTTTCAGGGTTTGGCATCATCAATTTCTACAATCGACAAGGACGAGAAAGAACTGGGTGTCGCTGTTGTGGATATTGGTTCCGGAACAACAGACATCGTAGTCTATCTTGATGGAGGAGTTCGCCATACAGGAGTCATTCCCATTGGGTCCGATAGCATTACCAATGATATAGCAGTAATGCTACAGGTAGGAAAGAAAGAAGCGGAAGAAATTAAGCTGAAATACGCTTCAGCTAAAGCTTCCATGGCATCTTCAGAATTGGAATTTGAACTTCCTGTGAAAAACGGAGGTATTTCACGGAAAATATCAGAACATGAACTTTCCCGCTATGTGGAGGCCCGCATGACAGAAATTCTTAACCTCATATCCCGGGAAATATCCAGGGCGGACATTCATCAGAAACTGACATACGGCCTGGTGTTTACCGGAGGGGGAGCTCAGTTATCAAACTTGGCGGGACTGGCTGAAGAAACGCTCAATATCCGTGCGCGAATCGGTGCTCCAAAAGGAATTAGTGGAGTGGTTGATGTAGCCAGCACCCCTCACTACGCAGCCGCAATTGGGTTGATCCAATGGCCGTTACACTATCAGGACACTCAAGCCGACATACACACTAGTTTAACACCGGGAAAAGTGTTCAAAAAGTTTACAGCGTGGTTTAAAGAATTTTTTTAAAAACAAGCAAATGCTTACATGATAAAAAATTCCGAAAAATTCTATTTCATTATAATTCTTCAGGTTGTTTTTAGTTCGATCTTACTTTCACAATTAGTTAAAAAACCTGACAATTTAATCTACTCTTTAGATACAGGTAATCCATATACGGGGAAAGCATTTGAGTTATATGAAGATGGAACGAAATATTGTGAAGGGTACTATGAAGACGGACTTATGAATGGTTTTTGGTCATATTACCACCTGAATGGAGTCCTGAAAACCAAAGGAAGATTTTTTCATGGTAATGGTGAAAATCATCATAAAGTTTCTGGTGTCCCGCAAAACGGAAGAGAGGGCAACTGGTTTGTATATTACTCAAATGGAAATCTCCAAGCAAAGTATAAATATAAAAATGGAGAATTCGACGAAGAGCGGTTAGAATGGTATAACAATGGAAATAAAAAAATTAAAATGTATTATATGAGTGGAATTCCTCATGGGCCTCGACTGGAGTGGTATAAAAACGGACAAAAGAAATTAGTGTATTTTTA
>UINC01001518.1_pt1 | contig 20676 bp, 17 predicted proteins | sample 5385821 | NCBI WGS metagenome assembly UINC01 (sample SAMEA4666929, study PRJEB26691) | marine metagenome | isolation source: Pacific Ocean | place: Pacific Ocean | collected 2011-10-13 | reverse complement strand
CGCAATCAGAGACCTCAAGACATCGGATTCGAGGGCGGCCAAGGATCGCCACTCCGACGGTCTGCTGGATGAGTTGCAACTAGCGCTATATGCAAGAGCGTGGGAGATCGCCCATCCCGGTGACTTGGTAGCAGCGACAGGGATCTCCCTGTTCGGACACAACACCGAGCACAGGCTCGAGATTTCATCTTGGTACTCTGCTTCTCACTCAGAGTTGGACGTGGGCACACGCACAGATTTCACTGCCAGCCTGCACAGGTTCGCAGACGAGGGACCCTCTCCAGCCAGTGATCACCTAAGGGCATGGCTGGCACAGCGCCTGTCCGTCGCTCTTGGGGTTGCGGCGGGGGCGGCTTCTGGCAACGTGCATCCGACCCCTTCGAAGGGGGTGTGCAGGTACTGTTCGGTCAGCAGCTCCTGCCAAGTCAGGGTGGAGGATGATTACTGATGCGTCTGAACACAGCTCAGCGACTGGCTCTGAATCTGGATGCTCATATCGTCATCGACGCTGGAGCTGGCACAGGGAAGACCAGCACCATCGTCGATCGTGCCATCGAGCACTATCTCACCGAGGACCAGCGAGCTACCCGACTCCTCCCTCAGCCGAAGCGACCATCGAGGCTTCAGGGGGGGCTGATTGCTGCTCCCGCTTCCGAGCGCATGGACCTGCGCGAGTGGGGCGGACTGCTCCCGGGAGAGGTCGTGCTGCTTACCTTCACCAACCGGGCAGCTGATGAGATGAGAGACCGCCTGCGGCAGAGCATCGCTAGGCTGCGACCCGGGCCTAGGGGTGACGACGGGACTCACCGCACAGACCCGCGAATCAGGGACAAGGGCTTCGGCGAACAACTGCTGACACTGCTCGAGGACGCCCCGATAGGAACCATCGACTCGTTCCTCTATCAGCTGGTAGCGCCTTATCGTGGCAGACTGGGTGACGCCCTCAGCCGCGAGAACATCTCGGATTCAGGCAGGATACTGCTGATTGAGTCGGCCCTCAACACCCTGTGGAGGCTACCTAGCTCAGTATCGCACGTCGGCGACGCAGTCGACGCTGGTATTCCCGCGCACATCGCCTCCGAGGTGCTTGCTGCCCGAGATAGGATTGCCCGTCATTACTCGAGTCGCAGGTCAGCCGCCGGCGTCCTGCGCAGCCTCGTCAACCGATCCGTGTTCATCGATGAGGCCGCACGCAGGATCATGGACCAGAGCGGCGCGATCACTCCCGATCTGCTCCACCAGCAAATCATGGCATCCATCAACCCCGATGATGTCTCCGAGCACGCGCACCGGGTCCACGAGATCATCGCGTCCTTCTGCGAACTGGTCAGGGAGAACATCGCGGCACTGGCCATAGGAGGATGGCCAGCTGAGTCTCGAATGGCATGCTTGGACGCCTTGGAGAAGGGCGGGCCACCCGACGATACTTGGGGGCAATTGACTTGGTTGAGCCACGTGATGGTCTGCACCGTCAGCCCTGCCAGCCTGATGGGTCCGAAGCCGACATTCTTCCCCTTCGTGCAGTTCCCAACCGACTCTTGGACCCCAGGGATCAGGAAGTACTCAGAAATTCCCGACAAGAGTACGAAGGAGCATGTCCGAGACAGTATGAAGGAACTCATTTCGAATCTCAAGGAGGCATGGTCAAGCAATCAGGGCAAGATCCTACTGCATTTCTCACGCATCGCCCTGCTGCTGGACGACTCCGCCCCCCCAGCGACCCCCGCCGACTGGGCGCCCCCCCTCACTCCACTGCCTCTCCCACTCCCCGAACGCCTCCAGAACTCCAAACCCGAGCGGCACTACTTCACCCTCGAGGCAGAGGTGCGCAACCTGCAGGACCTCCACCTCGTCCATTTGGGTTTCCAAGGCGTCATCCAGAAGCTCAAGGAGAGTGAAGAGGTACACGACTACGATGACATCCAGAGACTCGCGGGCGACTTGCTACTCGTCAATTGCCCGGCGATGTGCAGAGCCTTCTACCACCCCTCCATACAGAGAGCCCTAGACTCAATGGACGACAGTCCGTGGCGCGACGACCACATTGACGCGGCCTTCACCGCACTCTCCAGACTGGAGGCAGATCCGAGCAGAGCGGGTGCCTACGCAGCCCACCTAGGCGCCATTCGCGCAGATTTGGAGAGCAGGTACGGGTTGCTGAGACAAATCAGGAGGAGGTACAGGGCATTCATCATTGACGAGGCCCAAGACAACTCCCCCCTGCAGTGGAGGCTCCTGTCGAGACTGTGGGGAGAGCGTGAGACTGAGGAAGGCGACCCGCAGACCCCAGATACTCCATGGCAGCCCACCGTCTGCTACGTCGGTGACGTAAAACAGAGCATCTACGCATTCAGGCAGGCCGAGATCACTGGTTTCCTAGAATTCGCTAGGAGACTCAGGACAATCAACACCCACGAGTTCAGCACCCTAACTGAACTAACTCGCAAGCCCGCACTAAGGAGAGACTCCCACAGCCGTGACCCGAGGAACGCCCACACCGTCACCATCGCGACTGCCTCCGAGCACATGGAGAAGGGGGGTCGCGACTTGGTCGCTTGGATCCCCTTCGATGCGACCGACAGGAACCTCCCCGTTCCCGGAGGTGCAGAGGTCCAGGCCCGCAAGGAGGGAATGGTCTCGCTGCAGATCAATTACCGAACCGAGGGCGGGATGCTTATGGCAATGAACGAGTGGTGGAACGACGTTTTCAGCCACAGACATCGCCACTTCCCCAACGGGGACTTCTACGCAATCCCTCAGACCCTGTATCCGAGCACTGAGAAGCAGGATAACCCCGGCTCAATCGAATGGATCTGTCCGTTGGGCACCGGCGGCGATACCGATCCAACCACCGATCTGACAATCCCTCTGAATCCGTTCGGTCCGGGCAAGCCTAACTCCTTAGAGAGACAAGCGATGCTGATTGCCTTGCGTGTACGGAGCCTAATCGAGGCCTCCCCGGTCAGAGTCCGTTCTGCGGACGGGCAGTGGCACCAAGTCGACTCCGTGGAGGCGGTCTTGCCACGTGACATCATGATTCTGCTGCCCACGAGACCTAAGATTAGGGACATCATCATCCGCAACCTCCACGACCTCGGCATACCCGCTCAGGTTGACCGTGAGGGGGGCTTGCTCGACAGACCGGCTGCCCATGCTCTGGAAGGGCTGCTGCAGTTTGTGGCTAGGCCCCGCTCCCGTCATCACGCTGCCTGGGTCGCGCGCTCCATCCTGATTGGCCTCAATGACGCGCAGTTGCAGGCTTTCATAGATGGCTCGGAGTTAGGGGAAGACCTGTTGACCAGACTCTTGGAGCACACCGTCAGCGAGCGTCAGCGAGCATTGGTGGCCAGGTGGTGCGAGCTCTCCAACTCTGCTCGTCTGCTCGACCTGCTTGAGGAGACCATCGACAGGTCGGACATTCTCACCGCATACCCCGACCCTGTCTCACGACAGGACGTAGAGCAGGTCGTCGAGGTCATCCGCTCCCTCTCCATCGAGGTCGGGGGTGACCCGATGGTCCTTGCAGACCGGGTTCGCGACCTGCGCGAGAACAGTTCGAACGCCTTGGAGGCCGACACCGTGCCTCCCAGCGACGCGGTGAGGGTGATGACCATCCACAGCGCGAAAGGCCTCGAGGCGAAGGTAGTGATACTGGCTGATGTGTTCTCGAACAGGCAGACCAACCTGATGAACGAAGACGCCAGCCGGCTCATCGTCAGCCCAGAGCTCTTCGCTGGAAACCCGAAGCCATGGCCGACCGAGAACCCCCCCAAGTCCGCTCTCTGGTCTCATGTCAGGAGGCTGCACCAAGCTCGCAAGAGCGCTGAGGCCCGCAGGCTCCTCTACGTCGGTGCCACAAGGGCCGAAGAGCGGCTAATCATCGTGGGCTCGCCCAGAGGCACTGAGTGGAACGAGGGAGAAGGGCTCAGGGTGCCATGGACCTACGACCAGTCGATGCCGCAACTCGGTCAGATGTGGATTGAGTCACTGCGTCAGGGCTCATGGAGACGCGGTGAGACCCACTCCCCGTGGCTCGATCCATCCGACGGCGAGGATGAGCCGGAGATCAAGGCTCACGGACAACGCACCTTAGATCCAGCGAGGATGCTCGCCGAAGCCTCACTGGGAGGGCCCTCCACCCTCACGGGAATGCTCGTGATCCACCATCCGAACTGCTTCGATGCCATAGATGGCGATTCAAGGAGAGTTCTGACACCCCTCCAGCGCATCGAGAGGCTCGATGACGCTGCTCGCTCCTTTGCTGAGACGGAGACACCAGAGCTCCCCGAGCCCCGGAAGGAGCCGACCCCCAGAGTCCGAATCACCCCTAGCAAGCTCCCGGTCTTCCAGGATTGTGCCCGTCGCCACTGGTTCGAGACTCGCGGTGGCATGGACCCGGAACCAGTCATGCCGATCACACAATCGTCATCCACAAATGGAATGCCCAAGAACGTCGATCGCGCGACCTTTGGCACTATTTTTCACAGAGTCATGGAGATTGGGATAGGAAATCCCGGACCCGGCGAAGGCGAATCTAGCACCCCACTCCTCGAATCATGGACCTCTTTCAGGGAGGATAAGATGGCCGACACGGAAATCCATCGAACCGTGTTCCGCGAGCTTCTGCCTCCAGGAGCGGACGAGGAGCACACTGCCCGACTCGTGCAGACCATGGCAGAACGAGTGCGAAACGGCTCTGTAGGGGCCTTAGTATCAGGAATTGATGTGGATGGCCACAGGCTCGAAGGCCTGCGGACCGAGATGCCATTCCACATCGCTCTGCCTATGGGCATTGATACAATGGTTCGACACAGATGGAGCCCCGATGGCCCTGAGCCAATGGTGAGTATGGAATCATCTACCATCGAGATGAGCGGAATCATCGATCTGGTCCTATGCACTAGGACATCCGGAGGCTCCTCGACAATACGACCGGTCGATCTCAAGACCGAGGATGTCGATAAGATGTCCAATTCCCAACACACGGGACTTCTGGCTGCTTTGGGCTCCAAGGAGTCCGGGCCGACATGCGAGGCTGAGGAGGAGATTCTGAGGAAGCACAGAATGCAGTTAGCCCTGTACTACCGTGCCCTAGTGAACATGGAGAAGGCCAGACGCGCAGCGGACATCCCCCACAGGGAGGTCCTGCCACCGGCTATCCTGATTGGTGTCACAGGCAGGATGGTCGAGTATCCAATGGACTCCCTGAACGAGGCACTGGGAGAGCTCGACGAGTTGCTGGCCCGCACGGCTCGCATTGCAATGTCCACCAACATGCCTCTCTCGGAATTCGCCAGACTCTCGGGAGAATCCTCCTCGGTCTGCAAGGAGTGCCCCTTCCACAGAGGACAACTACCGATCTGCGGGCCCGCAGACGGGTGATAAAGAATCGAAGAGTCCATGAGCGAGTCCTCCGACAAGGCAACATGGCGTTGGACCTAGAATCGATGATGCAAAGAAGCGACGAACTCTGGGAGGAGTCTATCCTGCCCAGCCTGTCCGATTTCATCGAGATTAAGGCACTCTCACCGCTCTTCGAGCCAAATTGGGACGAACTTGGTGAATTGGATGCCACCATCGATCTGTTCTGCAGCTGGCTCGACGAACAGCCCATATCGGGGATGAGTTACGAAACTCACCGCATCGAGGACAAATCACCCGTTCTGCTGGTTACAATCGAAGGCACAGGCCCGGGTGAGGCCATCTTCTACTCGCACCTCGACAAGCAACCCTCCAAACCCGAGCTTTGGTCCGAAGGACTCCACCCACTGAAGGCTGTTCGCAGGGACCCTTGGTTATTCGGCAGGGGATCAATAGACGACGGGTACGGAGGTTATCTCTGCGTGACCTCTATCCGCCTGCTTCAGGAGGCAGGAGTCCCTCACCCACGCTGCGTCTTCCTCATCGAGACTTGCGAGGAATCAGGCTCCTTCGACCTACCCCCGTATCTAGATGCCCTCTCCGAACAACTAGGCGACCCGAACATGATTGTGGTCCTAGACAGCGGAGGTCCTGACTATGAGCACATCTGGATGACAGAAGCCCTCAGGGGCTTGGTCTCAGGCACGCTCTCGGTCCGCGTCTCACACGAGGGCATACACTCCGGTACCTCAGGCGGCTCGATACCCTCTTCCTTCAGGATTCAGAGGATGCTGCTTGACAGGGTCGAGGACTCCACCACGGGCGAGGTGCTGATTCCGGAAATGCACGTCGAGATCGACTCCGACATTCGTGACAAGGCAGCGGCATTAGCCGAGGTCGTTGGAGACAGCGTGTGGAGCCAACTTCCCACTGTGGATACCCTAGTCCCCGTCGCCGATTCGACCGAGGACATGATCATCGCGATGAATTGGCAGCCGACTCTCTCGATTATCGGTGCTGATGGCATGCCACCCGTCCAAGTCGCTGGCAACGTCCTGCGTACCAACACCGACCTGAAACTCAGTTTCAGAATTCCCCCAGGCGTCGATTCCGAGTCAGTTTTGGCCAGAGCCAAGGAGATTCTCGAGGCCGATCCGCCCTATGGTGCAGAGGTCACCTTCACCTCGGACTCCTGCGCTGATGGCTTCCATGCACCGCCTTTAGAGGGGAAGGTCAGCAATGCCATCCACGAAGCCTCGATGCAGCTTACTGACTTGCCACCCCTAGCATCCTGGACCGGTGGCACGATCCCATTCATGGCCATGATGCAGAGCAAGTATCCAGAAGCTATGTTCCTGTGCACGGGCGCCTCCGGACCGGGTAACAATGCTCACGGCCCCGACGAGAAGATGCACATTCCCTCATCGAAGAGGCTTACTGCGGTCCTCTCTGCTGCTGTCGCAGCGATCCCCGAAAACTTCGGATAACCGGTTTGCCGGTGTTTTTGATGCCGCCGGGGTTATATCGGGTGCACTTGTGGACGGTGAGAGATGATGGGCGAAGGAGATCAACCCAGCGTCACACCAGAAGACCGCGTCCGTCAGTTGGAACAGCAAGCAAAGACGGACGAGGAGGCCCTCCAGAAGATGCTACTGGCCTACAAGGGCGCCGAGGCGGATCTCGAGAAGATGAAAACGGAAATCGAGGTTCTGAATCAAGATATCGTCGACAAGGAGCAGTCGAAAGAAGCGCTAGATAACCTGCTTAGAAACTTACGGAGAGAGAAAGACGAGATGGAAGTCAAGTTGGCCCAGGCCGATACGAAGATCCCGTACCTCGAGAATGAACTGGATAAGACGAAGGAGATACTTACGAGGGAAGAAGCGCGCACGGGGCGCATCATGGAAGTGGCGGAGGAAATCCACGACGAGAACAAGGCCGCTCAGGCTGAGCTGTCTGCCCGCGACGACTGGTACGTCCAGCACATGCAGGTATTCGAGGACCTAAGCAAGGCCATGCAGACCAGGTTCGACATGATTGACCGCGCAGTGGCAGCCGCCAAGGAAATGGATGCACAGACCGAAACCTTCCGAGAGATGAGGGAGTCGGTCATCGGGGCCATCAAGGAGAAAGAAGAGCAGGCGTCCGAGGGAGAGGCCACCGAAGAAGAATCAACCGAAGAGGACGAGGACTGACTGCTCGGCAATCCGACTACTCATCGAAGACGAACCCCGCCTCTAGGTCGGCCTGTCTGGCTACCTCGATACCCTCCTCGAGGTCAACTAGGAAGAATAGTGACCACCCAAATAGGATGACCACGACGACGCTTACGACAGCCATCCTGCTTCCCATAGTCGCAGCGAAAATCGCGTAGACTATCGGCCCGAAGACAGCCGCAGCCTTGCCGATGAACCCAAAGAAACCGAAGAACTCGGTGGTCCTAGAGGCAGGGATTAGCATGGTGAACATGCTTCTAGCCTGAGCACCGGCAGTGCCCATGACAATGCCGACCATCATTCCAAGTAGGACCCACTGCCAAGCGACCCCGAAGTTGAGGGGCTGCCAGACGTTGTCCCTGAGGAGGTTCGGCCACCAGTCGGCCAAACCACCCTCGATTATGGTCGGATGCTCCTGTCCGACGGAACTCATGCCATCCAAATCCCCTCCTTGGAAGGAGAATGAGAACCTGTGATCAGTCACTCCGACCATAGCTTCTGCCAACGAGGCCGCCTCTTCTACGGGGATTGACTGCTTGACTACGTCATCCTCGCTCCAACGATCTCCTTCCGTTATCGAGTCGAACATGTAGGCGAAGAAAGCGCCTCTGAAAGCTTCGTCACCCTCACCAGACTTGCTGATCCAACCCTTGACTCCCTTGTCATACAGAGTCGTGAGATCGTATTCCCCGGTCTCTTCGTCGTAGTCGTACTGGAAGTCGTAGCGTTCGTGGTCGTCAGCCAGTTCGAGGGGAGCGAAGCCTACTGCTAGCAAGGCGACAAACGAATAGACACCAAGAGCCCATCCGAGCACCCTTTTGGTTCCGTATCGGCCCGCTAGCTTGCCGCCGACCACGGTCATCGGGATGGCGACAATCTCCACAATCAGCAGCAGTACGAAGTTCATGGTCGGATCAAGCCTGAGCACCGAGTCGCCGAAGGCAGTGGCCATGCTGTTGATGGTGTTAATCCCGTCGTAGAATAGAAGGTACGAGGCCAAGAAAATGGCCAAGATCTTGAACTTCCTGACTTCACCGAAGGTCTTCCTTACCTCTCTGATTCCATCCAGGGCGGCCTCTCTCATCGATTGGTACTGCGTGGGCTTGGGAATCTGCGGCTCGGGAGTGTTTCGGAACAGTGGCAACCCGAATCCCAGCCACCACAAGGCGCTTGTGACGAACACGAAGGTCAGGATCCACGGGCTCCATGCGCTAGTCATGCCGAAGAAACCGGTGATTCCAACGACTAGGTGTACAACCAGCATAAGAGATCCGCCCGCATATCCGTAAGCGAACCCCCAGCTCGAGACGTGATCCATCACCCTGCGATCAGCGAGGTAGGGCATGAAAGCGTAGTAGATCACATTTCCACCTGCGAAGCCGATGTTCCCCATCACCAGACAGACCGCTAGGAACTTGTAGCTCGAGTCCCCCTCTATGTGGGGAGCCACTCCCATCAGAGCGGTGAAGGCGACTCCGACCAACGTGTAGATCCAGAGTATCTTCTTCTTGATTGGCATCCGGTCGGCAATGGCTCCCAGAAACGGGCTGATGATGGCTACGAAGATGCTCGAGGACGCCAGAACTACTGCATAGAACGTGTCCCCAGTAATCTTCATGCTCCCGTATTCCGTCCCACCTCCGGTGGCTAGTTCAAACATGTTGGAAAGCAGCGCAGGCACGACTACCGTGATGACCGTCAGCGCGAAGGCCTGGTTCGCCCAATCATACCAATACCAGCTGTTCAGAGCCTTCTTCGAATCAGGGTCCATCTCGTCGATGATCTTCCTAACCAGTTCATGGTGCTCCAAATCCGATTCGTTATCGGAGAACACAGTTTAGCGGATGCATTGGGAAGTTTTAGTGTCGTCTACGACATCTGGTGTCACTAAAGAGCGACAGGTACTCTCGGTAGGATGAAGTGCAATACCCGAAAAGCCGTTGCATGGCCAATGCTACCGGCCTTCTTGGGGACGGCTCGAAGGCCGTCAAAGTCCATCATCTGATCAAGGCCCCCGAGAACACCCCCGAATCGATATCCTTCCGCGAGTCGTGGGATGCGAGCAAGCCAGTTACCGTTTACAAGACCCCAGAGGCGCTTCCCGACGGGACCCCTTGCACCGCTGCGACGGTAATTCTGAGAACCAAGGGCTGCGCTTGGTGGTGGAAGTCCGGATGCACCTTCTGCGGTTACTTCAACGATGTCCGTGACGACGTCACTTCCGACGACATGTTCTCCCAATGGGAGGAGGCCAAACGCCAAACCAACGACTTCGAGGCTTGTGACATGGTCAAGGTGTACACCTCTGGCACCTTCTTCGAGGACCGCGAGAACCCTCCCGAGTGGCAGGAGGCGGTGCTTCGTGAGACATCCGAGAGGGGACTGCACCTAGTGGTCGAGGCACAAGCTCAGATGTGCACGCCCGAGAAGCTGGCTTGGGTTGCTGAGCGTCACCCGGGATGCACGGTAGCTATCGGACTGGAGGCATACGATGACAAGGTACTGAGATTCCACGTCAACAAGGGCTTCTCGACCAAGCAGTGGCACAAGGCCATCGACATGCTCAGGGACAATGGCCTTCGCGTCAAGACCTACCTACTGTTCAAGCCCCCATTCATGTCAGAGGGAGATGCCCTTGTTCATACGACATCGTGGTTGCAGCAGGTTGCTCCATACTCGGACGAGGTCTCAGTCAATCCGATGAACATCCAGAGGAAGACGGTGGTGGACCGCCTGTTCAGTAACCGGGAGTACCGCCCACCCTGGCTGTGGTCACTGGTCGAGATGATTGTTAGATCCCATGAGGAGATTTCCCAACTCGACTGCCGGCTCATCGTCCATCCAACTGCAGGGGGGAAGATCCGTGGAGCACACAACTGCAAGGTCTGCGATGGAGACGTCGTCGCTGCTATCGAGCGTTACTCCGTCTCCGGAGACGTCGGGGAATTCTCAGAACTCGTTTGCTCTTGCAAGGCGGTTTGGAGGGCTGAGTTGGACAACGACTTGAGCATACCAACGCCATTGGGAAGCGGGACCTTCAGGAGAGGCAACCCGATTGACCTGGCTCGTGCCCCTTGAATCACAGGGAAACCACCATTCGCCCAATGCTTAAGGGCGAATCTTCGGTGGTCGGAGCGGACAACGTGACGATGTCTGGGGTGCGAGTATGACCAATGACGACGCTGCAGCAATTGGTGAGTTCCTACAAGGCGAGCGTGAGCCCGCGTCGTCGTGGCTCTTCCTCGTCCTCGGCTTCGTTGCGACCCTGATTTTCCTCGTTCTGTACGGCATCCTTTACCCCGGCAGCGACCTCCCAGTAATCTCGTCGATCCTCCCTGTCTTCGAGGGAGTCTTCGACTCGGGGATTTGGTTCTTCATCCTCGGTGTGATGATTGGAGTTTTCGCCATCGTTGGCACTATGCTAACGGAGGCCACTAGCGAGTGAGGTGATGTCGTGGGCCTGATTACTACGATGCTCTTCTACTGGATCGCTATATTTGCTGTTTATATGATGCTGAACCGCGGTATCTGGGTGTTCACCGATGTCAGTAAGAGCATGAGCATGTTCATGCTCGAGAAGGCCCTCGGCCCTGCAATTGATTTCGCAGAGGGCAGACAAGGCTCCGGTGCCAAGGCTTGGATTATGCAAGGGGCCTTCTGGCTCATCCTTGCTTCGGCCCTCACCTTTTGCGGCCTTTGGCTAGGCCACGACCCTACGGCTCTGCACAGCCTGGGGTCATGGGGCTACTCACCAACCTCTGAGACCCTTCTCCTCGCAGGCAATCTGGTTGCCCTGTTCGGCGCTGTTGGGATGCTGCTCATCGGCGCGGGATTGCACATCGTCCCGACACTAGGGGGGACCCAACTCGCTAGCGAGCGTAACGCCGCACTGATGTCCTTTGTTTGGACACTCTCGGTCTTGATCATAGCAATCGGGGCTCACAAGCCGGTGCTCCTAGGTCTGAATGTGCTCTTTGTGGGTACCGCCTTCCAAGTCCTCGCCCTAATAGCCGTCATCGTCAATCAACTACTGACAGCTGCCTCCCGCACTAGGAAGATGGCCCTACCAGCGTGGCTCATCATTATCGGTCTACTCTCTGATCCCATCTCGACGGTGATTATAGCCGTGACCGGAGGACTAGAAACAGGCCTAGGGCAATGGCTGCTCGTGAGGATGGTCTCAGGGGGATTCTTCTTCCTGCAAGTCGCTGGAGTCAGCCTCTATGCCGCCTCGCAAGGCACCGGCAACCCACTGTGGTCGAGGTCTCTGGCAGCCGTCACTCTGCTCGGTGCACTGCTGACGCTCAACCCCATGGGCGATACCTCGGGGAAGCTAGCCGCAGATATGCTCGGTTTCGATGTCGGAGCCTTTGAGCCAACCAGCAACGACGTAATCGCAGGCTCGTTCCTCATGGCCCTCGCCGCGATTCCAATTATCGCCCTCTCCTCCAACATTCTCGTCACAATGAGGGGCGACGACGTCTTCATGGAGAATCCTGATTCTCCAGGAATGCCCGAGATCAACATGGGCGCCCTGATGCTCATCCCGCTTGGAATAGGCGCGCTCTTCGTTCAGACCGACGCGCTGACAGGAGGCAACGAGTTGAGCGGAATCTCCCCCACACTTCTTCTGCTCGTGGTGTGGCTGTTACTCGTTCCTCTCGCCCTCGGATCGGCCCTTTGCGTCTACCCAGCGGTCACCGGCAGGAACCTTCTGTCAACGAACCGCTCTCGTTGGGCTTTCTGGATGATGGCCGGAGGCGCTTTCTCCGGACTGATTATCACCATGATGGCCGATTTCTCGGAAATGGCCCTCGCCGAGGCCGCAGTAGAGGATAATAGCATGATTTCCAATAAACTCCGGGCGATTGGCTCGGTGCTTTTCTACGGTACGGTAATCGGCGCCATCCTTCACTGCCTGAACATGATTAGCGGCATATTCCGAGGTGCCTTTGTGGATGCACAAGCAACCCCTTCCTCGAGTTCCATCGAACAGGCCTCTTACAACCTAACAGCTGGGACGACGGTCAGGAAAATCCTCGCCAGTGGAGCCAACCTCGACACCGAGATCGTCCCTATCTCACAGGATGAAGGCTCCGGAAGCCCAACCGAACTGTAATGTGCGAACCACCTCCTCCATGGGGGACGCAGTCTGGGTTTGGGGGTGACGAGCATGCGAATAGGCCTCGTGGGCAAGCCAAACGTCGGAAAGTCAACCGCCTTCTCAGCACTGACCGAGACCCCTGTCGAGATTGCGAACTATCCCTTCACCACCATCGACCCCAATGTCGGCGTGACATGGCTGCCACTGCCGATGCCATGCGCCTGTGCCGAACTGCGCTCCCGCAGAGAGGCAACCGGTCGCTTGGAACCGACTTCTGTGGATGATCCTAGGGGGGGTAGCATCTGCAATCCCAACTCCGGTTCCTGCAATGGGCACAGGAGATTGGTGCCTGTCACCCTCGTCGATGTCGCCGGACTCGTCCCAGGTGCACACGAGGGTAGAGGCAGGGGCAACCAGTTCCTATCGGATCTCGCGAGGTGCGACGCGCTCTTGCAGATTATCGATGTCTCAGGATCGACCGATATCGAGGGCAATCCGGTCGGCTCTGGTGGCTCTGACCCCCTCGAGGAGCATCGCTTCCTACTAGACGAGTTGGACGCATGGCTACTGGGCATCATACGCTTGGGATGGGATCGCGCTTCGCGCAGGGCTCAAGCAGAGGGCGAGCGTGCCATCAAAGACCACCTTCTAGACCGACTCACTGGAATAGGAGCAACCGAAGTACACGCGTCCGCAGGTACTGGTGCGGTTCACCGAGAGCATCCATCCGCGGGGGACCCCCTCCGGTGGGGTGACAAGGAACTCCATACCATGGCCTCAGCAATCCGCACGGCCATGTTCCCCATCTCGGTCGCTGCTAACAAGGCCGACAAGTCCGCAGACCTCTCATTCGCCGACCTATCTTCGATTGTCGAGGCCGAAGGAGGCCTATTGGTGCCTACCAGCGCAGAGGCCGAACTAGCATTGCGCAGAGCCGCTTCCACCGGGCTGATCGAGTACCATCCAGGCGACGCTTCGTTCGGGATTACCGAGAATGGACAACAGCAGCTCTCCGATGCCCAGAGGAGCGCGTTGTTGTCAATCGCTGACTCGATAGGATCTTGGGGCGGGGGTGGATTGGTGGGACTTCTGAGCGAAGTCGTCTTCGGCCAGCTGTCACGCATTGCTGCATACCCCGTCCAAGACGAGACACATTGGGTGGACGGTGAGGGTAACGTACTGCCAGATGCCATCCTCGTTCCTCGTGGTACCACTGCCAAGGGTTTGGCGTACTCCGTCCACTCGGACTTGGGAGACGGTTTCATCCGGGCTCTCGATGCTCGCTCCGGAAGAACCATCGGTGCGGATTACGAGCTGTCTGACGGTGACATCGTGAGCATCCAGGCGAAGACCTGAGTGAGAATTGGCCTATTATGCAGACTCGATGATGACCGTGTATGTCACAGCAGTCCACGTTATGTCGAATTCCTCGTCGGAGTCGATAATCTGCCCGACGACGGGGGCCGGGGGCGAGCTGATGTCTGCAGTAATCGTAGCCGCCCAAGTGCCGCGCCCCAGACCTCCATCTGTCCAGCGGTCGCGAATTTCACTCTCGCTCTGCTCCTCCTCGGTGTACTCAGCTCCAGTGTAGTTCTCGGTGAGGTCCCATCTCATAGTGATCCCGCTATTACCCCCAGAGCACGGCCCATCTGCGCTTTTGTCCTCTAGTCCATCGAGCCCGTCGAGATCGCTAGTACCCTCGACGCTGTCGGTGAAGCCAGGGCCCGGGTCGTCGTTGTCGAAGCACCAGACTGCAAACTCGACGTATCCCACGTTCACGTCGGACTCGGCCATCAATTCGAAGAACGTGTCGTGGGTTTCACCGTCACCAAGCACGACCGACTCAGCCAATGAGATCTCACTCTCTTCGAAGCTCACAATGAGAGTTCCAGTCAATCCAGATGATCCCCCTCCAACGATTTCCTCGCCGATCAAAGAGGGCATCACGGTGAAATACACCGGAAACAGGACTAGGAAGGCGACGGTACCCGCGAGGGTCTTGACCTTTCGGGGAGTGTCGACAAGGTCCTGGAAGTCCATGTTTGCGTCGTGGGTCGGTCCCCCGCCCCCCTATCAAATCCTCTCCCCAGAGGTACCCGCACTAGTCATTATGACTCCACATCGGATCTTTGCCAGTTCTTGATACCAACTCCCTCATTGGCGAATTGCTTCCTAGAACGACGGAACTCAGGGAGGAGGTAACCGATGATGGAGCGCTCCCAGAAGCTCCATTTCCATGGACACCTCGGCTGTAGCGCTGCCCACTCACGGAGGAAGTACGCCCATACCGAACCATCGAACAATTCTGGAATATTGAAGGAAACGAACGACATCCTGCCAGCAGAACCGGGAACGTAGCTCCAAGAGCGAAGCGTCAACCCCTTTCCCTCGCCCTCATCAACCACAAGCCCCAGTACCCTAGCACGCTTGGCGAGGGGGACAATGATAGCCCATCTGTGGACCATGGTTGTCTCTTCGATCCTGTGCATCCGCCAGCCACGAGACTCACCGATGACGCGCATCGCGCGGATGGCGTCGGTGGGGGTGATGCTGACTGGTATCTCGAGCTGCCGCTCCATGGGTTTCGGGGCACCCTCTAGGCTCTCGCCCATAGCGGCTTCGCGTCAGTCGTTCCAATCGTTGCTTCAGCCGAACAGGGAGCCCAGACCTTCGAAGCCGCCGGCCTCTTCCTCAGCTTCCTCCTCAGCGGCTTCTTCCTTGGCGGGAGCAGCCTCAGTAGAGGCTCCGCCAGTAGCCACAGAGGGGGCAGCCGAAGCGACTGGGGCAGCGACCGAAGTCGCCATGGCCTCGTCGATGTCGACTAAGCCTAGCGAGGCAACGAGGGCCTTTACGCGCCCTCCATCGGCCTCGACCCCAGCGGCAGTCAGCACTGAGCTGACAGCGTCTTCGCTGATGTCCCTATCTGCAGAATGCAACAACATTGCAGCATACACATATTCCATTTCATTCACCTTTTTTTCAACCGAAGAGATCACCGAGTCCCTCGAACCCGGCGCCCCCCTCTTCCTCCTCTTCCTGCTCGGTCGAGACCCCCTTCTGGGAGGTCGCTTCCGATTTCGTCGCCTCAGAGGGGGCAACGTCAGCGCTCTGAGCCACGGCACCGAGTGCCGCTGCTAGCTCGTCATCGAGCGCTGAGGAATCTAGTTGTCCCGCTAGGGACAGTGCACGCGAACGTGCTTGTGACAAGAGGAAAGAGGTGGTCGCATCGTTGACGATGCTCGCCTCGATAGCGACCGTCATCGCCTCGCTGGATGCCCTTGAAATCAGAGTCGGCGTTGTCGTGCTCGAGAACCAGCGCATGTTGCACGCGAGGTTGAACGCCCCAGAAGTGGCGTTGATGACATCGTTTCTGAACCCGTCGGTGTCAAGGTTCAGATCCGAGGCATGGAACATGAATCCGTTCTCTATGACGCCAGTAAGAATCAGACCGATCTCTATCGGGTTGATTTTTAGCTTCGAGAGCATGATACCAAGATCGGCCGAGATCTCCTCGCCCTCCTTGACCACGGTCGTCGTCCTCTGGACTGCCACCTTGCCTCTGTCAATCTTGGCGGGGATGCCAACGGCGTTGAACTCGCCTACGATCGGGCCTGGGTCGAATTCAGTCGGACCTTCCTCGACAACGATGTCGAACGGGGCCCTGTCGCCCTCCTTGGCAGGTCGGCCCTGCCGAGTCTTCTCGAGCTCACTGAATATTTCGAATGCATTCATGGCCTCGCTGTGGACAACGCACGGTTGTTCAGCATCCTCAAGGAGGACCTCTAACTCCTCCGCGGAGCGCTCGGCTTCCAGCCATGCGATTCTTATGAGTGACTTCTTCGCCATGGTGATGCTCATCCGATTACGCAGCGTGTTTCGTATGTCGATCATGTTGCTGGCTGGAACACCTGCTACGTCGATTACAGCGATTGAGCCCTCTCTGCCGAAGATATCGGCCAACTCCGAGACGCGTTCCTTCTTCCAACCTGCGACCTTGGGAATCATCCTATCACCTCCACCTTGATGGCAGGTCCCATTGAGGTCTTGACGTAGCAGGAGCGGATGTTGCCCGCACCACGGTCGAGCCTGCCCGTCACCCTGTCCCACACGGCGACGGCGTTAGAAGTCAGAGCATCGATTCCTTGCTCCCTCGAGCCAACAGCGGTGTGGAAGGTCACACGGTCCCTAGACCGGACGATTGCTGTGTCCTTCAGTCCGGTTGCCAAAACACTCGGCTCGAGGGTGGGCGGGACTGGTCGAGGCATCTTGCCCCTCGGACCGAGCACGGAACCGAGGTGACGTCCAACTGTTCCCATGTGTGGGATCTCAGATAGGAAGAAGTCGTAGTGCTTGGCCATCTTCCTAGCCTTCTGGCGATTGTCACCCAAGTCCTCAATGGTCGACGGATCGATTATGTCAATTCCACCCGCCCTAGCCTTGGTGGCCATCTCGCCACCCGCGAACATGGCGATTCGAACTGGCTTGCCCCTCCCAGAGGGAAGTCTGACCTCCTCCTGAATTCTGTTGGTCGGAACCTTGAGGTCGACGTCTCTGATAGTGAAGGCTATCTCGACAGACTCTACGAATCCCCTCTCTGGGGCGCCGTCAATGGCCTGTTGAATCGCTGATTGCAGATTTCCCTTCATTTTTCCTCACCTCTGCGGTCCACGAGGTCTCCCTCTCCCGCAATTCGTGAACTCTAACTGAAATGCTCGTTGAATTCCCCCTCGCTCATCGCCTTGAGAGCAACCTTGGGTTCCATGCCCTCAACTCGTACTCGCATCGCCACGCAGGTTCCCATTACCTCACGGCAGCGCGCGTACGGAGTCTTTCCCGTCAGACGGTCCTTCTGGGTCTCAGCGAGACTCTTGACCTGATTCATCGTCAGGTTCTCCGTGGAGGCCTCCCAAGAGCCGTTGCACTTCTTCTGCCCGAGTGTCTGCAACACCTTGTGAGGAGTCTCGTTGCGTGCCGACATTCACTTAGCCTCCTTTTGGTGCGACCCGCCGACCTGCTTTCCCTATTTGATGATGATGCACCAAACGCAGGGGACCGCTCTGCAGTCACTCGACGCGTTGGGTGACCCTTACTTGGTCAGCGCGGACTGTCAGGGCGACGGGGACGGCCGCCTCGAAGAGCTCCACGGTGACCTCCTCCTTGGACTCGGTGACACGAGTCACCCGAGCGGCTTGGCCTCGGAAGGCCCCACCTGAGATCTCGACGATGCACCCCTCCTCGATTCCAGAGGTAGCGGCTTTGGGCTCAAGGTAGGGGAGGACGTCCTCGAGCGGGGACTCGCCATCGAGTACTTTGCTGCAGTTCTTCAGTGGGGTCACGCCTACTCCGACCCTGCCAATCAGCTTCTGGACGTGGTGGAGAGCGGCAGCCTCGATGAAAATATATCCCTTCATGTAATGGGGGCTCAGTACGCCGAAGATCTTGTCTTGGATGTCCTCGAGGGAGCCGGTGCCGGAGAGTCTGGCTCGAATTTCTCCGGCCACGTTCTGCTCCTGCCCAATCGACGTCTTGAGGATGTAGAGGTAGGAGGCGACGTCGCCGTACATGTCTCGGAGTTGGGGCGTCGCGTACTCCTTCCTCTGTATGGTACCCGGGTCGACCCACTCGTGGTTCTTGTACAGGGTTCGGGGCCGGACCTCAGATTCGCTGGTGACGAAGAGGATAGGGGTCACGTCGTTTAGGCGGTTGCCGAACTCCAGTCCGCGTGCCATGCCCGAGCGGACGAGCTCCAAGTTCTCTGCAGGGATTCCGGTACACTCAGTGACCCTGGCAACGACGGTGTCAGTATCGTGGGGTTCGCCGATTCCGTAGATGCCGTCCCAGGCGCCAGGGAAGTCTGCGACTTCGTCGGCTCGCTGCATGAGCAGCACTTTCTCCGCACTCCGCAGGTAGACGGTGAAAGCCTCCGACATCCGTCACCTCACCCCGTGAGCCAGCCGAAGAACGGAGGGAAGACGTTTACCATCAAGGCTAGGATGACGAAACCGATTGCGCCGAGCACGAACATCCCTATGCCGCAGACAATGATAGTCTGGCGAAACTCCTGCTTGGAAGGCTTCTTCGCCATCTTGAGAATCCTTGCGTAGGAGCCAGTCTGGAGACCCTTCACCCGACCCTCTATCTCGTCCTGCCAGGACTGGGCCAGTTCCTCTATCGGACCGACATGGGACCTCTCTACAGCCATTGCTACACCTTGAAGCATCCCGGCGACCTACAGACTCCATTTAAGGACAACGGGAAAGACAGTATTGGGTCACCAAGGAGGACATCCACGCCCCTAACTGACGAATTCGACAGTTCTACTGCGTAGGTTCCTCATTTGTGTGTGCAGGGAAGCCCCGTGAATTTGCTCGCTCTTGACGCCTGTGAGCACCAGAAGGACTCTGATTTCATTGCCCATCGAATTGTCGGTCGTTACTCCCCAGATCATCCTCGCGTAGGGATTGATTTTCTCACGGATGATTTTGGCACACTGCTCGGCCTCGCCGAGAGTCAGTCCAGAACCGCCGACCACGTTGACCAGCGCTCCCCGCGCATCGGAGATGTCGATGTCGAGTAATGGGGATAGCAGCGCCTCCTCGGTCGCCTTCTCGGCGCCCTCCTCAACGGTGGCCTCACCTAGGCCGATCATCGCAACGCCCCCCCCATTCTCCATGACCGAGCGGAGATCTTGGAAGTCGAGGTTCACCACGCCCTCCTTGGCAATCATCTCAGAAACGCCGGAGATGCTCCTCATCAGGAGTTCGTCGGCCACCCTGAAGGCAGCGTCAAGAGGCAGGTCACGAACCCCTTCGACTTCCAGCAGCCTCTCGTTTGGCAGGACAATCACAGTGTCGCAAACCTCTCTCAGACGCTCCAGTCCCCATTCGGCGTTCTGGCGACGAACCGCCCCCTCCGAGAGGAACGGGTAACTCACTACGGCGATAGTAAGTGCCTCAGAGGACTTTGCCAGCCTCGCGACGACGTGGGCACTCCCAGTGCCAGTGCCGCCGCCGAGGCCCGCGGTGATGAACGCGAGGTCGCATTCCTCAACCTCGGATTTCAGCACACGCTCAGACTCGTATGCCGCCTGCTCGCCCTTCTCCGGGTCGCCCCCCGCCCCCCTGCCACGGGCGGAGCGACCGATCAGGACCTTGTGCTCGACGCTGACCCTCAGAAGGTGCTGGGCGTCAGTGTTGACCGCCATCCCTTTGACGTAATCACCATCGAACAAGCCCTCCTGCTCGAGTCGGGCGACTGTGTTGGATCCACACCCACCACATCCGAAGACTCGGATCTTCGGCTGTAGCGATTTCAAGAGGCCCTCAAGGTCCGGGTCATCATCGACCTCGGAGCTGGCTGAGGGATGCCTTTCATCCCCCTGAATCTCGAGAACCCTTTCGATAAGATGCTTCACAGCGCTCAGGCGCGTCGAATAGAGGATAACCGTTGCCCCCGACCCGACGTTCACAAGGCGTGTTTTCGTGGACGCCCAGACCGGCCATTCAGCCTAGCAGCTCGTTGCGGGTTCTGATGAACCGGACTACGAAGGTGTAGACGCCGCCCCATGCGGAGATGGCTAGCGCGAACGTCATCCCATTGAGCTCGCCGTTGCCCAGCAGCAGCCAGTGTGCTTGCTCATGGATCTCAGAGACATCGATGCCCGTCCCTCCCACCTGCGCCTGCCAAGCTGCGGCAAGCAGTCCGAATACCGTGAGAACTCCGCGGTCGGTTCGGGAGAATCCCCCGTAAATCCTGTCGAGACCCACCGACTGGGCCTGCGTCCCCATGTATGATCCGAAGAGAGTCAGAAGTCCTGCGAGTAAGCCGCTGCTAAACTCGTCCACGAAGGCCGCGTTCATTCCCAGAGCCACCAGCAACCCCACGTCGACGACGCGGTCGATGGTGTGGTCGAGGAAGTCACCGTATGGCCCGTCGACGCCCTGGTGCCGCGCCAAAGCACCATCGAGCGCGTCGAGGAAACCCGCAATCAGACCC
>UINC01001514.1_pt1 | contig 20703 bp, 13 predicted proteins | sample 5385821 | NCBI WGS metagenome assembly UINC01 (sample SAMEA4666929, study PRJEB26691) | marine metagenome | isolation source: Pacific Ocean | place: Pacific Ocean | collected 2011-10-13 | reverse complement strand
TCATGGAGCCCTGGGACGGCCCGGCCTCGATCGCCTTCACAGACGGCACCGTGATCGGAGCCGTCCTGGATCGCAACGGCCTCCGGCCCAGCCGGTACTGGGTCACGAGCGACGACCTGGTGGTGATGGCCAGCGAGGTCGGCGTGGTGGACGTCCCCACAAGCCAGGTGGTCGAGAAGGGGCGGTTGGAGCCGGGCCGGATGTTCCTCATCGACACCACGGAGGGTCGGATCATCCGGGACGACGAGATCAAGGCCGGCCTGGCCTCGGCACGGCCCTACCAGAAGTGGTTGGACGCCAACCTGGTCCACCTGGACGACCTCCCCGCCAGGGACCGCTTGCTGCCCGCCGACGGCACCCTGCTCCAACGCCAGCAGGCGTTTGGCTACACACACGAGTCCCTCAAGGTGCTCCTCGCCCCGATGGCCCGCGACGGCAAGGGGGCTATCGGCTCCATGGGTACCGACACGCCGATCGCCGTCCTGTCAGGCCGGTCCCGGCCCATCTACGACTACTTCCAACAGCTCTTCGCCCAGGTCACTAACCCTCCGCTGGACGCCATCCGTGAGGAGCTCATCACCGCGGTGTGCACCACGGTCGGCCCCGAACGCAACCTGCTGTTCCCGGAGGCCGCCAGCTGCCGACAGGTCCACCTGCCCCATCCGGTCATCACAGAGGCCGAGCTGGCCGCCATCGCGGGAATCGACGGAGACGGTGGCCCGGGCGACTTCACCGCCCGCGTCCTGGACGGCCGCTACGAGGTGGCCCGCGGCGGCGAGGGCCTTGCCGATGCCCTGGAACGGCTCCGGCAGGATGCCACGGCAGCAATCGCCGACGGTGTGGACATCTTGGTCATCAGCGACCGCAGTCCGACCCAGACGTTGGCCCACATCCCGTCTCTGCTGGCCACCGGTGCGGTCCACCACCACCTCATCCGGGAGAGGACCCGTACCAGGGTCGGCCTGCTTGTCGAGAGCGGTGACGCCCGCGAGGTGCACCACGTGGCCCTGCTGCTGGGATACGGCGCATCGGCTGTCTGTCCGTACCTGGCCTTCGCCTCGGTCGACGCCATGGTCGACTCCGGCCACCACGGACTTCCCACGACCATGACGCCGGAGAGGGTCCGCCACAACATGGTCCGGGCCTTCGACCAGGGCTTGCTCAAGATCATGTCCAAGATGGGCATCTCCACCGTTGCGTCCTACACCGGTGCCCAGATCTTCGAGGCCATCGGCCTGGGCGACGAGGTGGTGGAGGCGTGCTTCGCCGGGACGGTCAGTCGGCTGGGTGGCGTGGGGTTGGACGTCCTGGCCGCCGAGGTGGCCGGACACCACGCCACGGCCTTCCCCAACAATCCGGAGGAGCGCGCCCACCGCACCCTCGAGGAGGGAGGGGAGTACCGGTGGCGCCGGGAGGGTGAGTACCACCTCTTCAACCCGGAGACCGTCTTCAAGCTCCAGCACGCCACACGCGAAGGTCGCTACGACCTGTTCAAGGAGTACACGAGCCTCGTCGACGACCAGGCCCGAGGCCTGGCCACGCTGCGCGGAATGTTCGACTTCCGGGAGGACCGTCAGCCGCCCGTGCCGATCGACGAGGTGGAGTCGGTGCCGTCGATAATCAGCCGCTTCTCCACCGGAGCGATGTCCTACGGCTCGATCAGCGCCGAGGCCCACGAGACGCTCGCCATAGCCATGAACCGCATTGGCGGCAGGTCCAACACCGGCGAGGGGGGCGAGGACCCCGACCGGTTCACGCCGGAGGCCAACGGCGACCTCCGGAGGTCGGCCGTCAAGCAGGTGGCCTCGGGACGCTTCGGGGTGACGAGCGAGTACCTGGTCAACAGCGACGACCTCCAGATCAAGATGGCCCAGGGGGCCAAGCCGGGCGAAGGTGGCCAGCTGCCGGGCCACAAGGTGTACCCCTGGATCGCCCGTACCCGTAACTCCACGCCGGGCGTGGGGTTGATCTCCCCGCCACCCCACCACGACATCTACTCCATCGAGGACTTGGCCCAACTCATCTACGACCTCAAGAACTCCAATCCGGTCAGCCGGATCCACGTGAAGCTGGTCTCCGAGGTGGGTGTGGGCACCGTGGCCGCCGGCGTCTCGAAGGCCCACGCCGACGTGGTCCTGATCTCCGGACACGATGGAGGCACCGGGGCCTCACCGCTGACCTCCATCAAGCACGCCGGGGCGCCCTGGGAACTGGGCCTTGCCGAGACGCAGCAGACGCTGCTCCTGAACGACCTCAGGGACAGGATCGTCGTGCAGGTGGACGGCCAGCTAAAGACCGGCCGGGACGTCATGATCGCCGCCCTGCTGGGCGGGGACGAGTTCGGGTTCGCCACCGCCCCACTGGTCGTCTCGGGTTGCGTGATGATGCGGGTCTGCCACCTCGACACCTGTCCGGTCGGGGTGGCAACGCAGAACCCGGAACTCCGCAAGAAGTTCACCGGTCGTCCGGAGTTCGTCGTCAACTTCTTCGAGTACATCGCCGAGGAGGTACGGGAACTCCTGGCAGCCCTGGGCTTCCGAAGCCTGGACGACGCCATCGGCCGGGCCGAGTTCCTGGACGTCAGCCGGGCTGTAGACCACTGGAAGGCCCGCGGCCTGGACCTCTCACCCATACTCCACATCCCGGATGTGGGCGAGGCCGACCGTCGCAACACGAAGGGCCAGGACCACGGCCTGGACGACATCCTGGACCGGCACCTGATCGCCGTGTCGGAAGCAGCCCTGGAGCGGGGCGAGCACGTCAACATCGCCACCCCCGTCAGTAATGTGAATCGCTCGGTCGGCACCATGCTGGGCTACGAGTTGACACGTCGCCATGGCGGTGACGGGCTGCCGGACGACACCATCAGGGTGGACCTCGTGGGTTCTGCGGGCAACAGCTTCGGCGCCTTCGTGCCGCGCGGTATCACCCTGCGCCTCACGGGGGACGCCAACGACTACGTCGGCAAGGGGCTCTCGGGTGGCCGGATCACCATCCGTCCACCGGCCGACTCGCCCTTCGTGGCCGCGGACCAGATCATCGCCGGCAACGTCATGTTGTACGGGGCCACTTCGGGCGAGGCCTTTATCCGGGGTCGGGTGGGGGAGCGGTTCTGCGTACGCAACTCCGGTGCCACGGCCGTAGTGGAGGGCATCGGGGACCACGGGTGCGAGTACATGACGGGCGGCCGGGCAGTGGTGCTGGGCCTGACCGGTCGGAACTTCGCAGCCGGGATGTCAGGAGGCATCGCCTTCGTCCACGATCCCGAGGGGACCTTCCCGGCCCGCGTCAACCGGGAGATGGTCCTCATAGAGTCCCCCGACGCCGACGACGCCGACTGGCTGCGCAACGTGGTGGAGCGCCACCGCCTCGAGACCGGATCCGCCGTCGCCGAGCGCCTGCTGGACTCATGGGACGAAGAGGCCCTGCGGTTCGTGAAGGTGATGCCCACCGACTACAAGCGAGTGGTCGAGGCGGCCGCGGCCGCCAGGGCCTCCGGCCGTGACGAGGTGGAGGCGGTCATGGCCTCCACCCGGGGATAGGGGTCCGCCGTGGGCGACGCACGGGGATTCCTCAAGCACGACCGGCAGCTCCCGGATCGGCGATCGGTTCCGGTCCGCCTCCGCGACTGGCGGGAGGTCTACGAACCGTTCACGGACGATTCGCTCCGCCAACAGGCCAGCCGCTGCATGGACTGCGGCATTCCTTTCTGCAACGACGGTTGTCCCCTCGGCAACCTCATTCCCGACTGGAACGACCTGGTGCACCAGGGCCACTGGCGGGATGCCATCGAGCGGCTCCACGCCACCAACAACTTCCCGGAGTTCACCGGACGCCTCTGCCCGGCACCCTGCGAGGGCTCGTGCGTCCTGGGGATCAACGAGCCGCCGGTGACCATCAAGCAGGTCGAGGTCAGCATCGTGGACAGGGCCTGGGCCGAGGGCTGGATAACACCGGTGGTCCCCGCTGAGAACACGGGCCGACGGGTGGCGGTGGTGGGGTCCGGGCCGGCCGGCCTGGCAGCCGCCCAGCAGTTGACACGGGCAGGCCACGGCGTCGTCGTGTTCGAGCGGGCGGATCGGATCGGGGGACTGCTCCGCTACGGCATCCCGGAGTTCAAGATGGAGAAGCGCCACCTCGACCGGCGCCTGGCGCAGATGGAGGCAGAGGGCACGGAGTTCCGCACGAACACGTCGGTGGGCGTAGGCCTGTCCGTGGACCAGCTCACGGCCGACTTCGATGCCGTGGTGCTGGCCTGTGGCGCAACGCAGAGCCGTGACCTGCCGATTCCGGGTCGGGAGCTGGAGGGCGTGCACCAGGCCATGGAGTACCTGCCGGGGTCCAACCGGGTCCAGGAGGGCGACAGCCTGTCGGCAGCCATCGACGCCGAGGGCAGGGACGTTGTCATCATCGGCGGTGGCGACACCGGCGCCGACTGCCTGGGTACGGCGCTCCGACAGGGAGCCCGATCGGTGCACCAGTTCGAGATCATGCCGAGGCCGCCGGAGGATCGGGCCGAGAACAACCCGTGGCCGACCTGGCCGATGATCTACCGGGTCTCCTCGGCGCACGAGGAAGGCGGCGTGCGGGAGTTCGCCATCAACACCTCCGAGTTCGTGGGCCGGGACGGGCGACTCACCGCCCTGCGGACCCACAGGGTGGCTCAGGTATTCGAGGACGGACGCATGTCCTTCGAGCCGATCGAGGGGTCCGAGGTGGACTTCGCCGCAGACCTGGTCCTCCTGGCCATGGGTTTCACCGGACCCGAGCGCAACGAGTTGGTCGAGGGCCTGGGCATCGAGTTGGACAACCGGGGCAACGTGGTCAGGGACGACGAGTTCCGTACCACGGTGGACGACGTCTTCGTCTGTGGCGACATGGGTCGGGGACAGTCGCTCATCGTCTGGGCGATCGCGGAGGGCCGTGCCTGTGCCTCTGCCGTGGACCGGTCCCTCAGCGGGTCCACCCAACTCCCGTCTCCCATCTCTCCTACCGCGGCTCCGCTGCGCTGATTTGCGCGGTGTCTCCGACCGCCCACCTCGTCGTCGTCCACCGGAACCGTGGGGACACCTGTAGACGGACCGTCGAGCGGTTCCGGGAGCAGGCCGAGCTCGCCGTGACCGTGGTCGACAACGGTTCGAGGGCCGACGAGTTGGCCGCCTTGGAATTCGACCTGGACGATGACGTGGAGGTTGTCCGGACGGGCCGCAACCTGGGCTTCGGACCCGGCGCCAACGTGGGCCTCGACCGGTGGCTGGCAGGACCGCACGAGCTCTGCCTCCTCGCCCCCCACGATGCCCGGCCGCTGGATGGCACCGTGCTGAGGCTCCTGGAGGAGCTCGACTCCCGTCCGTCGGCCGGTCTGGCCTGTGCGGACGTGGGTGACGGCGAGGTGCCGAGGATCCAGCCCTACCTCGGCCCCATAGGCGGGCCCGCCTCCGGGACGGACGGCTGGGAGGAGGCCGACTACCCCCACGGCACCCTCATGGCGCTCCGGCGGGCCTGCATCGTCGACGTCGGCACCTTCGACGAGCGCTATTTCGCCTACTGCGAGGAGGCGGACCTGGGCATCCGGGCCCGGCGGGCCGGATGGGAGGTGGGCCTGGTCCGGGGTGCGCTGGTCGACAACCCCGAGAGCGGCTCGGAAGCGGCCCTCATCGACTACCTCATGGTCCGCAACACGCTGCTGCTGCTGGCAACCCACTTCGGCTGGTACAACGCCGTGTTCCGCGCCGCCGTGGTGGCCGTCGAGTCGGCGGTGGGGTGGTGGCGCCCGGAAGTAAGGAGCCCCTACCACACGGGCAGTTCCAGGTTCCGAGCCCTTCGCCACGCCGCCCTGGGACGGTTCGGGCCACCGTGACGCCACGCACAATGCGCTACCACCGGTCAGAATGGCCGTGCGTCCAGAAACCCGAGGGCCGCATCGATGAAGCCGAAGTCACGCGGGGTGGCGAAGTGGTCCACCCCTCGCAGGATGACCTGGGTGGCGTCGGGGAGTGCCGCCACGAGGGGGTCCGCAGGCCCCGCGAAGTCCTGGTCTCCCAGCACCACCTGTACCGGAACGGTGATCCCGGCCAGTAGCCCTACGGTGAAGGTCCGACGGTCCGGTCGTTGCAGGAAGGCCGTCAGCGCCGCCCTGTCCGCACCCCCGTCCTCCGGTAGGTCGGCGAAGTAGCGGAGTTCGGGATCGCCTGCCTCCCCGGTCCGGACGGCCTCGACGATGGCGGCACCCCGCTCCCGGTCCGACACGAAGAGGTTGCGACCCACCCCGGCCACCACGATCCGCCGGAACCGGTCGGGGTGGTGGGCGGCCAGCCAGAGGATGGCCATCGCACCGGCGGAGAAGCCGACGGCGTCGACCGGATCGAGCGGGAGCCGAGCCAGGATCCGGTCTTCGAGGTCCCGGTAGGCCTCGGGGTCGACCGGCTTCTCGGCCTCGCCGTGGCCCAGCAGGTCCACCCCGATGACCGACCTGCCGGCATCACCCAGCAGGTCCACCCAGCCGTTTCCGAGCCAAGTAGCGGCGAAGGAGGTCCCGAATCCGTGGACCATGAGGACGTCGGGGCCGGCCATCGGGCGAACCTAATCCCGGGTCCGGTTTCCGCCCGGGTCGGGCCCGTCCCGGTGGCCGGCCGGGTGGCGTCGGTACTCTGGCCCGGTGACGCCGCAGCGCCTCCTCCTCGCGGTCGGGCTGCCGCTCGGCCTCCTGATCGCCCTGCTATCGCCAGCCTGGACCGGTTACGACGAGTTCACGCACTTCGCCAGGGTGGTCGACATGGCACAGGGGAACCTGGAGCCGGTGGCGACAGCGGAGGGAATCGGCTCGGTGATCCCCTCCGTCCACCGGGAGGCCACCGGGCAGATAATCCTCGACCACCAGGCCGGGAGGGCGCCCTGGACGCCCACGTCGGTGCGGGCACTGCTCCAACATCGACCCGATGGACGGACGGTGTTCGTCGACACCCGCCCCACCAGCGCCTCGACGCCACTGGGGTACCTTCCGGCGACCATCGGGGCGTTCGTTCCGGTGAGGACGAACGCTCCTGGTCTGGCCGTCCTCTGGGCAGGGCGCCTGGCCTCACTGGCCGCCTACCTCGGGATCGCCTGGTGGGCTGTGTCGACCGCCGCTGCCTTCCGGTGGTCGTTGGTGGTGGCAGCCACCCTCCCGCTGAACCTGGCCCTGGCTTCCTCCGTCTCGCCGGACGGCCTGACCGTCGCCGCCGTGCTGCTGGCGGTCGCCACGTGGACTCGGGTCGAGGCGGGCGAACAACTGCCGATCCGGGTTCTCCTCGCGTCGTGCCTAATGCTCGCCCTCGCCAAGCCGCCCTACTTCCTCGTCCTGGCGTTGTTCCCCGCCTCGGCGATCCTGGACCGGACGGCTGGCAGGATCCGGGCGGCCCTGGTCGCCGGCGGTGCACTCCTCCTCGGCCTTGTGACGACGGTGGCAAACTCCTCTGAGAACTACCAGGCCGCCACCATCACCATGAGGGTCCAGGAGATCCACTTCCAGCCCGACGTCCAACTGGATCGGCTCATGAGTGACCTGCCGGGCTTCCTCTGGACAGCGGTCGACACCTGGATCACGGAGTACCGCTTCTACGTCCAGGGCTGGTTCCGGCAGCTGGGGTTCTGGGAGGCCGACCTACCGGCGGTGGTGCCGTGGATGCTGCTGGTGGTCCTGGCTGCTGCCATACTCCGACTCGACGGCGACGACCTGCGTGGCCTGGTGGGGGTCCGCAGGACGATGGTGGCCTTCGGGGTGGGTGCCCTGCTGGTCGCCATCTACGCCGTGAGCTACGTCTACTTCACCGACCGCGCCGACTACGGCCATATCGGGTTGCAGATGGCCCGCTACGCCCTGCCGCTGGCCGTCCTGGCCGCCGTGGCCTGGTCCCCCCGGGCCCTCATTCCGGCGGCGGGCCGGATCGACCGACGCTGGGCCTTGGTCGCGGTGGCTCTCGTGCCGACGGTGGGCATCGGAGCCTCGGTTGTCACCTGGCTGTGGACGGGGGCCAACACCCCTCTGGGCTGAGGTCGGCTCAGCGTCGGGACCGTTGTTCCAGCAGTGCCTCGACTGCGGCGGCCGCCATGCAGAGGATCGCCAGAACGCCGACCACGTGGTAGCGGTCGAAGAAGAGCGGCCACACGAAGTCGCGTGGATGCCGGTACCTGATCTGGTCGATGGCGATGAGGCCGGCAGCGACGGACATGGATGCCAGGGCCAGGGCTGCAGTCAGGCGCTGCGGTAGGCGACCCTGTACCCCCAGTGCCGCCAGGGCCCCGATGGCCGCCCCCGTGACGGGCCAGGCCGGAAGGTTCAGGATGGCGAAGGCTGCAATGGCCAGCCCGACGGCCAGCGCCGGGCCGCGGCCCAGGAGTCGACGGCGGCGGACGGGGTCCACGAACTCGGCAGGCTCCCCGACAGGTGGTCCCGTGTCCCCACGTCCACGCACCGCCAGGGCCAGGCATGCGAGTGCGGCGGCCAGCGAGAGGTAGAGGCCCGCCCACACGGAGCGTTGGGGCGTCCAGCGAAGGCGGAAGGTCGTGGGTCCGTGGCCGGGAACGACCAGCCAGCCGTTCGCATAGCCGTCCACCAGGGTCGGTGGGCCAAGGTCCCGGTCGCCCGCGTCCCGGAGGCTCCATCCGTCGTTGAGGCTCTGTCCGAGCACGAGCCAGACCGGCATGTCCCGTCCGGATACCTCGACCACGAGGCCGGTTCGGGAGCTGTGGAGCGTCCTGATGGTCGGAAGGGGGGTCGGGCCAGGGTCGTCGGCGGGGGCCGAGGTCAGGACGAGGCGGTCGATGTCGACGCCGGTGGTGGCACCGGCGGTGCCGACCACGCGGTGCTCGCCGTGTCCCAGCCGGAGGGCAGCGCCGCAGGGCAGCACGGCCATCGGGCGACGGGCCATGGCGTCGGTCATCGACCCGACGAGCCGTACCTCAACCGCGACGCCGTCGACCTCGAGGAGGTCGTCACGGCATCCGGTGTCGTACCACGGGAGCACCGGTGGAGTGTCGGGGCCGTCGTGGACTTCGACGATGGCCACCGGCAGGATGTCCGGTAGGCCCGAGTACCAGTTCATGGTCCGCCTCTCGGCCACGCCCAGGACCTCGATGGTGAGCGTCCGGCTGGTGAATGCCGGAACCGGGAGGTCCACCGTGACGACTCCGGCGGTGACATTCCGCAGCGTGCCCGGTAGGTCCACCGTGCCGACAGGGCCGTCGTCGCCGATGACGAGGAGCGCTGTGGGAGCCGAGTGCAGCCCGTCGGCCCTGTAGGTCATGGAGAGGTCGGAGAAACGTCGGGCGACGGCGTGGGTGACCGTCAGCGCCTGGCCGACCTGGTCGCCTATCGGCGCCTGCCATGCTGTGGACGGGTCATCGTCGAATGCCGAACGTGCCCGGGACCCGAGGTCACCGGCCAGGCTGCCTGTCGAACGGGCGAAGGGACCCGACGGATGGTCCATGAGCCCGTCGGCGGCATCGGCCGAGAGGCGGGCCTCGCCACGCAGCAGGAACGTCCGATCCCACGGGATCGACACGGTCCGGTCCATGGCCCTCTCGGGCTGCTTCCGGATCGGGTCCAGCGGATCAGAGCGCTGGCGGGTCAGGAGCAGCACGACCTCGGCACCAGCGTCAGCTCCCAGCGCATCGGTCAGGTCCGTGGGCAGCAGGATCGTCTCGTCGGCCACGAGGCCGTCCACCACCACATCGGCGAACCCGACCCCGGTGACCCCCGCATAGTGGTCGAGGGTGCCGACGTCGGTGTTGCGTACCTCCAGCCCGATGCGTGACACCTCGCCTCCCGGGAGGTCCAGGCGCTGGCCGGGCGCCGACCGCGACGACCCGTCGAGTGTCACGTCGATCCACCTGTCGTCGAGGTGGACCCTGAGGTCGGTGATCCACCGGTTCTGGCCCTGCGACGAGGCCTGTACGAGGATCAGGTGTCCCACGGGAACCGGTCGGTCGAGGTGGAGGTCGAGGCGTTCTCCGACCACGTCGTTGAACGCCCCGACCGACCAGGCGGTGTCCACGAGGCCGTCGACGGCATGGAACGGTCGGTCCCCCGGGGTGAACGTCACGGGGTTGCCGTAGGCGGTGGCATCCACGCGGATGCCAGTCTGTCGGGCGACCGTCCTGGTGCCGGCATGCTCCGGTAGCACGGGGAGGCGCTGGTCGGAGAGGTCACCTGCGGTCGGTGCCTCGTCGAGTCGCTCCGTGTACCCGGTCGTCTCGCGGATGGTGCCCCAGCGGTGGCCGTCCTTCCGGTTGGTGTCGGTGAGTACCAACCTGGCTCCCGCCACGTTGAGCTCCCGGACCGCGGCGGGATCCTCGCTGAACGACGCGCTGAACAGGACGGGTCGACCCGGCTCCAACAGCCCTTCGCCGGCCGCTGCCACGAGGCCCACGGCATCCCCGACCACCACGACTGGCCTCGTCGGGTCGGCCAGCCGGAGGATCGGCTGCGGATCCGACACGGGCAGGACGACGGCGGGAGCAGGGTGCTCGGTCCCGGGTGGCCGCGCCAGCGTGTGCTGGTCGATGAGGGGTCGTTCGGGCCCCGCGACGTTGGCCAGCGGCTCTCCGAAGCCGATGGGCGCCTCGAATCCGGGAGCGACTCGCAGGTCGGACCAAAGGTCATCGGGCCGAGGGGTCCGGAACCGTTCGAACTGGAGGTCGGCCCTATACACCACGTCGCCCGCCCCGAGGAGTCGCGCCATCGGCGCCAGGCCGTCGGGGTCGAAACGCCCCTCCTGGAGCTCGGCATCCAGTGCCACCAGGAGGGCAGCCGAGGCCGGAGATCCCTGGGGGATCAACTCCCGGGCGACGTGGGCACGGTCCATGAGGCCCGGGAGCACGGGGTCACCCGAGTTGCCCCAGCGGTATGCGGCGAAGTCGGTCCCCGGTATCTCCAGGACCCGCGTCGTGTCCGCCTGGGAGTCCAGGTGGTCTGCCGCCTCGTGCCAGTAGCCGGGAACGTCCTCCGGCCGCTGGACCAGTCGGCCGAGCATCTCTCCCTGCCAGAGCGGCGAGAGGTTGGCCACGACCAGGAGGCAGAGCCCGATGGCCAGCAGCTGTTCCCAACGGGGACGCCACCGTCCCAGGGCCGCCACCCCGGCACCCAGCAGCATGGACGTCCCCAGGATCGAGAGGGGGAGCGCACGCGGGGTGCTGCGAATGGCCAGCCCGGCGTCGGTCAGCGTCCACTCCCGGAAGAGCCGGCCCAGGGGGGAGGGCCCGTCGTAGGGATGGGCGCCGATGCCCACGAGGAGGCCGACCACCATGAGCATCAGGGCGTGGCCACGGTGGCGGAAGCGGACCAACACCGCCGCGAGGAGGGCAAGGAGGGGCAGGGCGAACGAGAGGGGAAGTGCCCAGCGCGTGTAGGAGGTTGCCGGCTCGATCCAGGCCCCGAGGCGGCCCTGTCCGTAGAAGTACCAGTAGCCGAGGCCCCGGAAGAGCTCCGGGGCGGTGGCGGCATCGGAGACGACCTTGTAGTTCTCGGTGAGGCGTAGCGTCGGAAGGCCGTACCGGGCCTGGACGGCCAGGCCGACCATCCACCAGGCTCCCGTAGCCACGAATGCCGCACCCATCCTGACGGCCGTCCCGGCTATGCGCGACCAGGGCGCTGACCGCTCCAGCCCGCACCAGGCCAACCACGCCACCGGCCCGATGCCGACCAGGAGCAGGGAGCTGGCGTTCACGCCTCCGACGGTCAGCGTGACCAGGCCGAAGGCCGCCGCATGGCGCCATCCCGGCGTCCGGAGCGCCCGGATGGTGAGCCCCATCAGCCACGGAAGGCCCGCCCACGGCAGGAGGATCACCGAATGCCGGTCCACGTAGTTGAGGAGGTACGGGCTGAGCATGTAGGCCAGCGACGAGACCAGCATTGCGGGTCCCCGCCAGCCCAGGGTGCGTAGGAACCAGCGCATGCCGAGGCCGGCGGCCAGCAGAACCGAACCCAGCCAGAGTCGCTGCGTGATCCAGTCCGGGAGGCCCAGTGCCTCGCCCAACCAGAAGAACGGGCCCACCGGCCAGAGGTAGCCGATGTTCTGGTGGGTTACGGAACCCAACGCCACCTCGGGCTGCCACATGTAGGGCGCCCGCGCCAAGAGCCGCCCGGGATCCAGGTAGAGGTAGGCCTTCGTGTCCGCAGCCACCCGACCCACGTCGTTCAGGAGCATGGGCACGTACGCCACCACGACCAGGACCAGACGTTGGACGACGTCCCGACCGAGGAGCGGGGGCCGCGTGGTCATTGGCCGCCGGCGGTGGATGCCAGCACCCGGAACGCCTCGGTGGCCGTGCGGTCCCAGTCGAAGCGAGCCGCCATCAGGATGCCCCCGGCCGAGAGGGCGGCACGGCGATCGGGGTCGCCCACCACCTCGATGAGCCTCGCCGCCAGGTCGGCCGGTCCGTCGGCCAGGAGGCCGGAGTGGCCGTCCCGGACGGCATCACGGTGTCCCGATATGTCGGTGACCACCGCCGGGGTCCCACAGGCTGCCGCCTCGGTGATGGTCATCCCCCAGCCTTCGCTGATCGAGGCGCTGGCCAGGACGGTGGCTCTGCGGTACGCATCGACCAGCCCCTCGTCGGACACACGTCCGCGGAAGGCGACCGAGGACTCCATCCCGAGGTCCGTCGCCAGCGTCCTCAGTGGCCCCTCCTCCGGGCCCTCGCCGATCACCTCAAGGCGGATGCCTCCGACGGCCAGACGTGCCTCAGCCACGGCTCGTAGCAGGACGTCCACACGCTTAGACGGCATGAGTCGGCCGACGCTTAGCACCAGCGGGACCGCATCCGGAGCACCCCCGGGCGTGTAGCGACGGTCGATGCCGGGCTCGACGACGTGGACCCCGTACGGACGGTGTCCCAGCCCGGCGACGAGGTCGTCGGCCGATGAGCGGGACAGGGTCACCACTGGTGTGGACCGGTAGAAGGGTGGTGCCAAGCGGCGTTCTAGCAGTGAGCCGAGCCTGGCCAGGCCGGGGGAGAGTACGAGGGGCCACATGGCGGTGTGGTCGTGGTGCTGGATCACCATGCGCGGGCCCCGACCCCATAGCGGGGTTAGGAAAGGCACACCGTTCCACACCTCGACAAGGGCGTCCCTACGTCCTTGTCGACCAGTCATCTCGCCCAGGATGCTCGCCGGGAACACCCGGTACCTTCCGGACCTCCTGATCACCTCGTAGCCGTCCCGTACCACCCGCTCGGGCCCGTCGGGGACGGCCGAGGTCCGCATGCAGACAGCCAGCCCGGCGGCCGCCCAACGCTTCAGCACCTCGTGCCCGTGGAGCTCCGAGCCTCCGGCCTCCGGATCATCGAGGTCCCGCCAGGCCAGGACGTGGACCCGTCGTATGCCGGAGCCCGAGATCAACTCGTGGAGGTCCCCGTCGGGGAGGGCGGGGCGGATCGCCGGACGGCGCCGGTCATCGGTCATGGCGGCAGAATCGTACCGGTCACCCCGGCCCAGCCCGGGCCGGGAGACCTCCGGTGGCAGACTCGTCGGCGCCCATGCTGTTCCCCACGATCACCTTCGCCGTCTTCCTGACGCTCGTGCTGGCGGTGCACACCGTGCTGCTGCAGCGGCCGACGGCCTGGAAGGCGACCATGCTGCTGGCCAGCTATGCCTTCTACGGGTGGTGGGACTGGCGGTTCCTCTCGCTCATCTGGATCTCCACCATCGTGGACTTCGTGGCCGGCCGGGCAATACACGCCACATCCGACCGGGGCCGTCGCCGCCTCTACCTGTGGTGCAGCCTGGGCACGAACCTCGGGATGCTGGGCTTCTTCAAGTACGCCGACTTCTTCGTGGAGTCCTTCGTGGACCTGCTCGGCGACCTGGGGCTGAACGTCTCGGCGGGACCACTGGGGATCATCCTCCCGGTGGGCATCAGCTTCTACACCTTCCAGACGATGTCGTATTCGCTCGACGTACACCGTGGCGTCCTGGAGCCGACGGACAAACTCCTCGACTTCGCCCTGTTCGTCGGCTTTTTCCCCCAGTTGGTGGCCGGTCCGATCGTGCGGGCCCGTGACTTCTTGGCACAGCTGGCCTCTGACGACCGGTCTCCGATCGACACCGGGCGGGCCACGCGCCTGATCCTCGGCGGCCTCTTCAAGAAGATGGTCCTGGCCGATGTGCTGGCCACCCGCCTGGTCGACGGGGTGTTTGCCGACCCGGGCGGCGCCACCGGCCTCGAGACCCTGCTGGCTGTCTACGGATACGCGCTGCAGATCTACGGCGACTTCAGCGGCTACAGCGACATTGCCATCGGGATCGCCCTGCTGCTGGGCTTCCGCTTCCCGATGAACTTCGACCAGCCGTACCGGGCGCTCAGCCTCAGGGACTTCTGGCAGCGCTGGCACATCAGCCTGTCTTCCTGGTTGCGGGACTACCTCTACATCGGTCTGGGAGGCAACCGGCGGGGGAGGGCCCGCACTTTGCGGAACCTGATGGCCACCATGCTCCTGGGCGGCCTCTGGCACGGCGCCGGCTGGACCTTCGTTTTGTGGGGGGCATTGCACGGCCTGGGCCTGGTGGTCGAGCGGGTGGTCGCCGATTCGGTGGGAGAGGGGCGACCGGGCCGGATCGGCAGGGCGGTCCACGCCGTACTCACGTTCCACCTGGTCTGCGCCGCATGGGTCTTCTTCCGGGCGGTTGACCTGGAACGCGCCCTGGAGGTGTTCGCCGCTCTGGGTGGCTCCTGGACGTCGGCGCCTGGTCTGACCTGGGGCGTCGTCGCCCTGCTGCTGGTGGGGGCCGGAACCCAGGTCGTTACGCCGGGTCGGCTGGACGGCGTGTGGGAGCGGGCCGGGCGGCTACCGGTCGCCGTGCAGGCCGTGGGAATCACCGTCGCGATCCTGTCCTTCGACGCCCTGGGCCCCGACGGCGTGGCCCCCTTCATCTACTTCGCCTTTTAGAGCAGCCGATCCTCCCATGACCGCGTAGCGGCGGAAGGCGTCGGTGAAGTGGGCCAGTGGGCCAATCGCATCATCCCATCGTCGTGCAGTGCAGCGGCTCGACCACGACGGTGATCCGCTTCTCCAGCGGCTGTGCGTGGTCTCTGGGGAAGGAGTCCTCGTCACGGTACTTCCGGGCCTGGGCGTCCAGCACCTCCAGCGCACCGTCGTGCTCGAAAGCCACCACCCGGCCGCGCACCTCCAGGTACCGCTCGTTGTCCGTCGGGTCGGTCGCCGACATGGCGATCCGATCGTCGTCCTGGAGGTTGCGCCACTTCTGGCGACCCTCCAGGTGGGGGAACCGGATGTGGGTCCCGTCGAAGCCGGCCCACACGGGGGAGACCTGGGGCTCGCCCGATGGCCCGATGGTGGCCACGTGCCAGACGGCCGGGAGGTCGAACAGGTCGCGGTGTGTATCAGGGATAACAGTCATGAGAAGACGGTAGCCCTGGGCTACCGATAGCGGCTCTGCTGGCACACTCAGCCGACGATGCCCTGCGCTTGCATTTCGTCGATTTCCGAGTCGGTTCGGCCGATCTCACGCAGAACCTCCCGGTTGTCGGCTCCCTTGGCCGAGGCAGAAAGACGCATTTCGACAGGCGTGCCTGAAAAGCGCGCCCCAGGGCGTGCGCTTCGGATCGTTCCAGCCTCCGGGTGCTCCCAGGTCACCACAGACCCGTTGTGCACTATCTGGGGATGTGTCAACACTTCCGACTTCTCGAGGATCGGTCCGCTGGGTACGTCGCTGTCGTAAAGGCCAGCCAGGGAATCGGCCACGGTCATCGACGCAAACGCCTCGGCAACCATCACTCCGTAGTCCAAGAGATTCTGCTGGTCATCAACAAACCCCTCGAGGCTGTAGCGAGAGTCATCGCACCACTCGGGGTGCCCAACGGCCCTGCTAACCCCGTGTATGTGGGCCGTCGACGCAGCGAAGTAGATGATCTTCCCGTCCAGGCACTCGGTCAGGCGGTACACCTCCGCCAGGGTCATTCCGGGGGAGACGTCATCGCCAACGAGGGTCTGGTCGACCATTCCGTCGTTCCAGAAGAAGGACAGTGTGGAGTCGAGCATTGGCACCACGACGTGCTGGCCGCCGGCGCCGCGCTCCCGGGCAAGGAGCGCTGCGGTGATGGCCTGGGCGACGGTCAACGCCGTGCTTTTGTCCGACACGATGTTTCGGACAAGGTCAGGGAACGGAATATCGGGGTTGACCTGGTAGGCCACCATGCCGGTCAAGCCCTGGATAACCGGGTCGAGCACTGGACGGCCACTATGGGGGCCATCTGGCCCGTAGCCGCTGATCGACACGTAGACGATGTCCGGCTTAACGGCGCGGATGTCCTCGTAGCCAATCCCCAGGCGTTCGCAGGCTCCGGGACGAAAGTTCTGGAGGAAGACATCAGCCGAGGCGGCGAGGTCCAGAACCACCTGGCGGCCCTCTTTACGGGTCAGGTCAACCGAGATCGACCTCTTGCCGCGATTCCCGTTCAGGTAGAAGGCCGAGAGGCCACCCCGAGCATAATTGAGGCGCCGTGTCACGTCCTGGCCGACCACCGGTTCGACTTTGACAACCGCTGCGCCCTGATCGGACAGGAGCATGCTGGCGAACGGCCCGCTTACGATTTGACTGAGGTCTACGACACGGAAGCCGTCGAGTGGTCCGGGCACCTTGCCTCCATCCGCCGACATCTCGCCAGGTTCAGCGGGAACAGTAGTCGCAGCTCCCTAGATGCTCAGCGCTGGAGGTCGGCGGTTCGACGCGTCGACCACCACCCCATGATCACGACAAGCGTGGGGATAATGCCGACCACAATCGCCCCGTGGCTCAGGACGTGGAATTCCGTGGTGGCCACGATGAAACCTGCGGTCACCCCAGCCGCGGCCCCACCGCCGCTCATGCAGAGGTCGGCAAGTCCCTGGATTCCGACCCTGTCCGGTCCGGTGAATGTACGAACTAGAAGGGCCGAAGAAGCGATAAGACCACAACTCCAGCCAACACCAATGAGGAACATCCCGAGGAAGGCGCCCGCCGACTCGTGAGCGGCGTTGTGAGCGGCGACATCAGCCCCAACAGCCAGAAGGACGCCACCAACAGCTATCACAGGCCGAGGGCCTACCCGGTCGACCAGCTTGCCGACGATCGGGGAGAAGGCGTACATCCCGACAATGTGGAGTGAGATCACGAAGCCCACAACCTGAAGACCCTGGCCACCAGAGCGGAGGTGGAGCGGCATCATCGTCATGACGCCGACCATTACTACGTGGCCGACCACCATCGATCCCACCGCTAGCCGCCCGTCGGGTGAGCTGAGAATGGGTGTCACGAAGCCCCTAAGCGGAGTCCGTTCCCCAGACTGGCCGAGCCCACCTGTAACCACGAGTGGATCCGGCCTCAGGAAGAGGTGGACCGCTGACGCCGCAACCAGGAACAGGACCGCCGAGAGTAGGTACGGGCCGGCCAACTCGTCGAGGCCAAGTTTCGTAGCCATTGAGCGGAGTGGGCCGAAGCCGAGGATTGGGCCTAGAACCGAACCAAAGGTGGACCCCCAGACCAGCATGCCGATTGCCGATCCGGCCTCCGTTGCCATGTCAGCGGCTGCAAACCGGGCAGCCATATTCGCGGCGTAACCCAGGCCCACCACCGACATGCCGAGCACCAGGACGGGATACCAACCACTGAGAACAGCCGACAGGCAAAGCAGGGAACCGGTACTAGCTAGTGCGTAGCCCCCAGCGATACCTGGCCGTCGGCCCCGGGTGGCCATAAACCGCGCCAGGGGTATGGCCGTGAGAGCGGCACCCATCGTAAGACCTGAGGCTGCGACGCCGCCGAGAGTCTCGCTCCCGGACAGCTCCTCGCCGAGAATGGCTGCCGAGCTGTAGGCACTACTCATGGCAGCTCCGCCGGGAATGATGCCGCTCAGGAGTGTCCTAAGTGTCCGGCGTTGCAGTCGCTCCCGTTCCTCGGCCCCCAAGGCCGCCAGTGGGGAGTCCTGCATCGGCGGAAGCGTACGGCTGAGACGACCTACCGCACGTACCCGGCGACTACCGTCGAATCGTGCCCACATTCGCCTGCTTCGACGTGGAGACCACCGGGCTGGATCCTTCCGCCGAGCGTGTCATCGAGGTGGCCGTCGTGCGCGTTGAGCGAGACGGGACCCCGGCGGGGGAGTGGACCACCCTGGTGGACGCAGGGGTCACCGACCTGGGTCGCACCGACATCCACGGCATCCGGCACCACTGGCTGGAGGGTGCTCCCAGCTTCGGTTCGATCGCCGGGGACCTCGCCCATCAGCTCTCCGGATGCGTTCCGGTGGCACACAACGCCGGTTTCGACACGAGTTTCCTGCGCTCCGAGTGGGGGCGCGCCGGGCTGGGCCCCCTCGACCTCGAAGCCGTGGACACGCTTCCGATGGCCCGGCAGTTGGACTATCCGGGGCGCCTAGGCCTTTTGGCTGAGGCGCTAGGTGTACCGCTGCAGGACGCCCACCGGGCCCTTGACGACACCCGCGCCCTTGCAGCCGTGCTGGTGGCCCTGTTGGACCGCGGGGCTGTGGTGTCCTCGTTCCCGATCTTCGGGCCACCGTTGCTCACCCCAGCGCCCTCCGGCCGGGTGGCGAACCGGCCCCCCCAGGTGGCCTGAGCAGCCCGCCGGGGGCTGCCGTCCGGATAGGGGCCGCCCGGTACGTCGCCGGACGACCGGGTCAGTTCAGAGCCGGGTCGTCCGGATAGCCGGCCAGGTGGCCCAGGAGCCCGGGCTGACGACCCAGGACCACCCTCCAGAGATTCTCGGGATCGGCGCCGACGACGTCGTCCGGACTGGCATCCACGACGAACCAGCCGCCGGCCATCACCTCGGCGTCCAGTTGGCCGGCGGACCATCCGGCGTAGCCGGCGAACAACCGTACGGACTCCACGCCGGGCAGATCCTCAGGACTTCGGTGCAGGTCGACCACGCCGAGCGGGCCGAGCAGGGGGCTGATGCCGTCGGTGGCATCAGGTGGCCCGATGGCCAGGCCGATCACCGACTCCTCGGAGACTGGACCGCCGGTGTGCAGCTGGGCCGGGTAGGCCAGGCGGTCGGCCCACTGCGGTACGGCCTCGGCCCCGCCGACGAGGCGGGGGCGGTTCAGGATCAGGCCGAGGGCCCCGTCGTCGTTGTGCTCCAACACGAGGACCACGGCCCGGTGAAAGTTGGGGTCCAGCAACTCCGGGGTAGCCACCAGGAGGCGTGCCCGGGAGGATCCGTTCACCGCCCGGCCTCCTGGAGAGCGTCACCAAGCAGGCGGTTGGCTCCGGACTGTTCCAAGACTCCAACCAGTTGCCCTCCGGCTAGCTCGGTGTAGATCCCGGTCGTCTTGATCGTCGCGTGGCCCAGCAGGCTCTGAATGACGTTCATGGGCACACCGTCGGCAGCAAGCTGCACCCCGGCCGTGTGTCGGAGAGAATGCAGGGACCGGTCGCGGAGGCCCGCCTGCCGGTTCAGGAGGCGCAGCCAGTACCGCAACCGCCCATAGTTGAAACGGTCACCATCGTTGGTCGCGAACATCGGTTCGTCGGGACGGGATGGTCCAAAGCGGTCGGTTCGCTCGTCCTGCCAGCGATCGTGTGCCCACACCAGTTCCGTGGAGAGGGGGAGGCGACGGATCCGACGTCCCTTACCGACTACGTGGAGCATCCAGGTGGCCTGGTCGTCCTGGTCGACTAGGCGCTCCCGAGACAACCACCCTCGGTCGGCAGTAGCCAGCTCAGAAGCCCGCAGACCGAGGACAGCGAGGAACGAGCACATGGCCAGGTCCCGAGATGGCCACCGCACCCTGCCACTGTCGTTATCTTGACCACTCGCCTCGGTATACAGCTCTCGGATCTCGGCCGGGCGGTAGTACTCGGGGTCGACCTGCGGGACATCCAGCTTGGCCACTTTGCGGATTCGGGAGATATCGGGGACCTCGGTCACTAGACGGTCGGCAATGCAGAAGTCGTAGAAGGACTTCAAGGCAGCGAGGGTCTGGTTGACCGTCGCCTTGGAGACGTCCGGATCGGCCCTCATAGCTCGCACGGTGTCCGTCAGACTGGCCTGGTCGAGGCTTCCCGGCCCGAAGTTGGCCGGGGAGAGTCCGGTAAACGAGACGACGCGTCGGACACCCTGGCCGTAGGCGCGAACCGTGTGGTCCGGCTTGTCCTCGTAGAGCGGTAGCCAATGCAACCATTCGTGAAATATCGACGGCATGTCGTCGTTGGTGGGTAGTGCTCTGTAGGCCATATTCCTGAAAGTCCCAATCCTAATGCATGATAATATCCATTATCTTGACAGAAGGCGAATAGCGAGGGTTGGATCCCCTGCAGTCCACCTGGGGCTCACCAACCACCTGACACCCACATACGCCACGGTTGTACGGCCGTTGCCCCGGACGCGGCGGAGCCCCGACCGTCCGGCTCGATGGCCGGGAGGCCGGGGCTCCGCGTCACACGGTCAAACGATCCCCTATGGGGTGCCGTCCATGATCTCAGTCATCGGCACGATCAGCCCGTTGTCAGAACCGTCGTCCTCAAAACTCGACAGGCGGAAGGCGTCACAGAAGTCCACCTTCCCTGGAACCAGCGAACCGTAGGGGCACACCGGCAGGGAAGCCTGTGGAATTGATTCCATGGCCTCACGGAACGTGTCGTGGGTGAGCACCGGTCCAGCCGCCGTAGCGATCATCTCGAACAACTGCAGCTGCGTGCAGTAGGTCA
>UINC01001504.1_pt1 | contig 20752 bp, 15 predicted proteins | sample 5385821 | NCBI WGS metagenome assembly UINC01 (sample SAMEA4666929, study PRJEB26691) | marine metagenome | isolation source: Pacific Ocean | place: Pacific Ocean | collected 2011-10-13 | reverse complement strand
TGATGCCATTGATTGTCACCAAATCTTCAACAGAGGCTCTTTTGACTTCCTGAATGCCTCCAAATTGTCTGATGAGGTTTTTTTTCTTAACTGGGCCGATCCCTTCAATGGATTCTAAATCCGATGTTAACAATGTTTTCCTTTTCTTTGCCCGGTGACCAGTGATCGCAAAGCGATGTGCTTCATCTCTTATTTTTTGTAACAAGTGTCTCGCAGGAGAATGCTTATCTAAAAACAATGGAGTTTTCTGCACATTGAGGAAGATTTTTTCTTCTCCTGATTTTCTTCGTATGCCTTTAGCTATACCAATCACAGGTATCTCGTTTATACCTAATTCCATTAATGCTTCTCTGGCAACGCTCAATTGCCCCTTACCACCATCAATCATAATTATATCGGGTAGGAAATGGTTTTCTTTCAATGCTCTTTTGTAATGACGAGACACCGTTTGTTTGATCGCTGCATAATCATCACTTGGAGTAATTCCTGAAATATTAAACCGCCTGTACGATTTCTTTTCAAACCCCTCACCATTAAAAGCGATGCATGCCGCAACACACTTATCACCGGTGGTGTGGCTAATATCAAAGCATTCGATCTTTATGATTTCATCTTCCAGCTCTAACAGTTCTGACAAGGATAGTAATTGAGATCGGATGGTTGATCTGGTTGCGAATATAGTAGTCAATGCTTCCTGGGAGTTGGTGGATGCGATTTTGATCCACTGTTTTCGATCCATTCTCACCTGTTGTTTGATTTGCACTGAATGATTCGTTTTCTCAGACAACACTTCTTGAATCGTTTTTAGGTGATCAATTTTTTGGTTGATAATAATTTCATTAGGAACATCGTGTTCAAGGTAATATTGCATCAGAAAAGATTCCAGAACCTCTGCCTCACCGGCCAATTTTGTTTTTGTAGGAAAAAAGTTTTTACTTCCCATGATCCGACCACCACGAACGAACAGAACCGAAATACAAAACATGCCCAAATCATAGGACAACGCAACGGCATCCAGATCAATTGGGATCTTGCCATCAGCAAACTGGTGAGCCTGAATCACCTTTAATGAACTGACTTGATCCCTATAAGAGGCGGCTTTCTCATATTCTTTATTGTTGGAGGCCTGGTCCATTTTCTTTAGAAATTCATCGATTACAAAACGATTATTGCCTCTCAAATATTCGAGACCTTGATTGACATCAAAGGCATAGTCTTTTTTGTCAATCATACCCACACAAGGTCCTGAGCACCTTTTAATTTGGTGTTGTAGGCAGACTCTAGATCGATGATTAAAAAACGACTCTTCGCAATTTCTCAACCTAAAAATTTTCTGCAATTGGCTCAGTGTATCTCTGAGAGCATTGACATTAGGATATGGACCAAAATACACGGCTCCTTTCCTATCTTTCTTGCCTCTATAGAATGAAAAACGAGGAAATTCATCCCTTAATGACACCTCTATAAATGGATAGCTTTTACTGTCTTTGAGCAAAATATTAAAACGAGGTTTGTGTTCTTTAATTAAACTATTTTCCAAAATCAAAGCTTCTCTCTCGGTTCTTGTGATGGTGACATTAATCGCATGAGTTGCTGACAGAATTGCCTGAGATTTTTGATTATTCTTAGTTTTACTAAAGTAACTGCCTACTCGTTTTCTCAAATTCTTTGCTTTGCCGACGTAAACGATCGTTTCTTTATCATTGACCATGCAATAAACGCCAGGCTTTGAGGATAATTGCCTGCTGTATTTTTTTAGAATTGAAAATCGTTCAGAAACGAGAGGGGCCATTTTCTATTCCTGACTTTTAACCTGCTCCCACAATCTGTCCATTTCGGTAAAAGATAAATTTTCTATTTTCTGATCTGATGCAAGAAGTCTTTCTTCCATTTTTCCGAATCGAGTTTCAAACTTTCGGTTTGATTGTCTTAAGGCATTCTCTGGATCAAGTTGGGAGTATCTGGCTATATTGACAACGCTAAAAAGAAGATCACCTATCTCCTCTTTGATGGATTCACTGTCTTTGGTTTCTACTGCTAATTTTAGCTCATCTAGTTCTTCTGCAATTTTGGTGAGTACTTCTTGCTTGGATTGCCAATCGAATCCAACTGATGCTGCTCTCTTGCTGAGTTTAAATGCCCGATTCAGAGCAGGTTGATTAGTGCCGATCCCATCCAAAATTCTAACCTCGCTATCTGATAGTTTCATTTCGTTAATTTTATGACGTTCCCAAAGATCTGTTTGGGTTTTAGTATCTTTGACTGAATCTTCACCAAAAACATGTGGGTGTCTTGATACCAGTTTCTCTGAAATTGAATCGACAACGTCTTGGAAACTGAAAAGATTAAGTTCTTTCGCCATTTCAGAATGAAAAACGACTTGAAAAAGCAAATCACCCAGTTCGCTTTTCAGTTTTTGATAATCTTGGTCTTCTATGGCCTCAACAACCTCATAGGCCTCCTCAATAGCACAGTTTGAGATCGAATCAAACGTTTGCTCAGTGTCCCAAGGGCAACCTGTTTCAGGATCTCTGAGTTCTTTGATAATGGTTAATAATTTTTCCAATGGATCACCTTAAATTGATTGTTACTGGATTATTTCCTTACAAAATTTTCTAATGATTTGAGCCGTTAGACCCCAAATCATGTATTGGTCGTAATGGTAACTATAAACTGACCATTTAATCTGATCAAAGATTCGGTATTCGTGATTTAAGTTGTTGTGATCCAGAAAAAAACTAAGTGGAACAGCAAAAAGTTCTGCAACTTCATTGGCATCTATTTTGGGTACAAAATTGCTCCCAATACTTGCAATTGAAGGCGTAACAATGAAACCGGTTCCAAGACTGACTTGTGGTTCAAGAAATCCCAATATTTCAGTATGGTCTTGATCAAGACCAATCTCCTCACGGGCTTCTCTCAATGCCGTACTGAGAATATTTTGGTCTCTTTGTTGATCGAAGGAACCCCCTGGTAGGCTGATCTCGCCGGCATGTTGCTTGAGTTTTGTTGTTCTTTTAGTTAGTAAAACAGTTAAGCCTAATGTTGGATCTTCTTCCAATCCTATCAAAACGCCCGCGTGCTTCAGATCAGTTTTTTTCAGATAATTATCAACAATTTCTTGAGGCAATCTATTCATTACATTGGTTACTGGATCATCAGATAGATGGCTGTCTTGAAATCTTTGTCTGATGTTATCAAGCACAACTATTAGGGAGTAGTTTTTCCGAAGTTCAAAGCTTATTGTTCGTTAAATTGGATGGGTTCAATAATTCTTTCAATTCACTCTCATTCAATTCAGTCATCTCAAGAGCAACATCAATAATGGTTCTTTTTTCCTGATAAGCTTTCTTAATAATTGTTGCACCAAGCTCATAACCAATTGTATCGTTTAATGCTGTGGCTAATATTGGGTTCTTGTTGATAACTAAGTCTATATTTTCTTGATTGACCTCAAAGTCCTTTATAGCTTTATCTGCAAGCGCCATACACGCATTACTTAGAAGTGAGACAGACTGAATAAGATTGAATGCAATCACCGGTAACATCACGTTCAGCTGAAAATTACCTGACTGTGCAGCGAGGACAATAGTTGCGTCATTACCTATTACCTGGGCTGCAACCATCAAAACAGATTCAGGTATAACAGGATTCACTTTCCCAGGCATAATGCTACTTCCTGGTTGCAAAGGTGGGAGCGATATTTCACCTAAGCCAGCGAGCGGTCCACTATTCATCCAACGAAGGTCATTGGCAATTTTTATTAAGGCAACCGCAAGATTTCTAGCATTGGATGACAATTCCAATGACCCATCCTGAGAACTTATTGCCTTGAATAAATCGGTTGATGGTTGAAAGTTTAACCCTGTTTTTTGATTGAGTAGTTGTGAAACTTTCTCCGATAAATCAGGATGCGAATTGACGCCTGTGCCAACAGCAGTTCCCCCTATTGCCAGATGCTGCATCTTTGGTAAAGTTGCTTCAAATTGTCTTTTTGCTTCCTCTATTTGACTTGCCCACGCCCCTATTTCTTGACCAAAAGTTATAGGCATAGCATCCATCAAATGAGTTCTTCCTGTTTTGACAACATCGGATAAGCTTGAGGCTTTCTCTTCAAGGGTTTTTTGAAGGTGGGATAGAGAACCAAGTAAGCTACTTTTTATTAAAACTGATGCTGCCACATTGATTGCTGATGGAATTACATCATTGCTGCTTTGTCCCATATTTACATCATCATTGGGATGTATTGGGATATCATCTGAGGAGCTTAGATGAGCAATCACCTCATTCATGTTCATATTTGTACTAGTTCCAGATCCTGTTTGAAATACATCAACTGGAAACTCATCATGGTGATTGCCTTCTGAAATTTCCAATGCAATTCTGCCAATGGCTTCTGATTTGTCACTGGAGAGCAAACCCAGTTCAGAATTGGCGGCTGATATAGCCCATTTTAATAAAGCCAGTGATTGAATGAATTCTGAAGGCATCTTTATATTGCTTATTTTAAAATTCTCTATAGCACGTTGTGTTTGAGCACCCCAGTGTTTTTCGCCAGGTACTTTAAGCTCTCCCATGCTATCTTTTTCCAAGCGATAATCTTTATCAGTCATTTTGTACTCCACATATTCATATACGATAATACACACACAATGGCGGTCAAGAAAGTAAGATTAGTGTATCATTCACTTTTGTAAGTACAGGTGAATCTCATGAAAAAACATCAACTGCAGGCAATCTCTCCAATAGACGGGAGATACGCAGAAAAATGTGCTCATTTAAGAGATCTATTTAGTGAAGCATCTCTGATCCAATATCGAGTTATTACTGAAATAAAATGGCTTCAGTTTTTGGCTCAAGAAACGAACATAAAAGAAATTAAAAGTATGCCTAATGACGTCAGTCAGGGATTGCAAAAGATTATTGATGATTTCTCTATAGAGGATGCTCTGCAGGTCAAAGAAATTGAATCTGAAATCAATCACGATGTCAAAGCAGTTGAATATTTTCTTCAAAATAAATTGTCAGCATTGCCTCATTCTAAAGACTATATTGCATTCATTCATTTTGGGTGTACATCTGAAGACATCAACAACATTGCATATGCTTTAATGATTCAGAATGGAGTGAAAGCCATCCGCGCCTCACTTGACGAGATTACATCTTCACTGCGATCTTTTTCGCACCAATGGCACGATCTTGCGATGCTAGCCCATACCCATGGACAGCCAGCAACACCAACCACTATGGGCAAAGAATTCGCTAATTTTCTCTATCGTCTTGAGCAACAATTCAACTTACTGGAAACAGTGAAATATAAGGCCAAAATGAATGGTGCTGTGGGAAATTTTAATGCCCATAAAATTGCTTACCCAAATGTTGATTGGCCAAAGGTTTCAGAAAATTTCTTGCAAACCTTAAACTTGATAAATAATCCTTATACTACCCAAATTGAACCACATGACTGGATGGCTGAATTATTCCATTGCATGATAAGAATTAATAATATTTTATTGGATTTCAGTAAAGACCTCTGGCTTTATATTTCAATGGGTTATTTTGAACAACTGATGAAAAAAAATGAAGTTGGCTCCTCAACCATGCCACACAAAATCAACCCTATTGATTTTGAAAATGCTGAAGGAAATTTTGGAATTGCTAATGCATTATTTACCCATCTTAGTTCGAAACTATCTATTTCAAGAATGCAAAGAGATTTAAGTGATTCTACCGTTCTTAGAAACATAGGTTCTTGTTTTGGGTACATGGAAATTGCCTGTAGTTCACTTAAAAGAGGTTTGGGTAAGATTAGAATCAATGAAGCAACCGTAAGAAAAGATCTTGAATCCCATTGGGAGATTATTGCTGAAGCCATTCAGACAATTTTGCGACGAGAACACATTGACAATGCTTACGAACAACTCAAAAATTTGACCCGTGGTGAAGATTTTAATCAAAACAATTTTGAAAAATTCATCCAATCATTAGATGTTCCAAAATCGGTCAAACAGGAATTGCTCGCTCTCTCTCCAAATAACTATCTTGGGTTTGCATCAATCCTGGCAAAAAAAATATAGCTCCCAAGTAATTCAATATGGGAGCAAAAAATTTAATCATAGTGGGAATGTCGGGTGGCGTTGATTCAGCTGTGTCAGCTTCTATGCTAATTGAACAAGGTTTTGAAGTAGAGGCCCTGCATATGACCAATTGGGAAGATGACGAGCCCTTCTGCACAGCGGCTAAAGATTTTCAAGATGCAAGGCAAGTCTGCAAAGAACTGGGTATTACACTTCATCATGTGAATTTTTCTAAAGAATACAAAGAAAAAGTTTTTGATCAAACATTAAGAGAATTTGATATGGGACTCACACCAAACCCTGATGTGCTTTGCAACAGAATGATTAAATTTAATGATTTTACCAACCACGCATTTAGACTGGGTGCAAAAAAAATAGCAACAGGACATTACGCACGAATCAAAAAAGATCGGCAAACATTAAGTTTACTTAAGGGACTGGATGAGGACAAAGATCAAAGTTATTTTCTGCATTCTATTAATCCTGAAATCATGAACTCAGTACTTTTTCCCATTGGAGAAATGAAAAAAAAAGAAGTCAGAGAGTATGCAAATAAAAAGGGATTACCCAATTACGACAAACCAGACAGCACTGGGATTTGTTTTATTGGTGAGAGGCCTTTTAAAGACTTTTTAAAAACTTTTCTTCCTCCAAAACCAGGTGTGATTATATCTGAATACGGTGAAGAACTTGGGACCCATGAAGGATTAATGTATTTCACAATCGGGCAACGAAAAGATCTTGGGATTGGTGGTATTAAAGGCAAATCAGACCAGCCATGGTATGTAGCAAAAAAAGACATGGAAAATAACCGTCTTGTGGTTGTCCAAGGGAGAGAACATCCTATACTATGGACCAAGAAAGTATTTGTTGAAAAAGTGCGTTGGCTAAACTCTGAACTGGGAGAAACTCTTGAAACCAAAAAAAGCTTTCAATGTCTAGCAAAAAACCGTTATCGTCAATCGGACGTAAAATGCAAAGTAACACCCAATATAAGAGGATTGGAAGTTGATTTTAAAGAGCCACAATGGGCGATTACTTACGGGCAATACATGGTATTTTACGAGAAAGATGAATGTTTAGGTGGAGGCAAAATTATGCCCAAATACTGTGAATTGGACTAAAGACAAACCGATACTATTCAGATACAATCGTCGACCGAGATTAGCGAAAGATATTTACAGGTTATTCCAATGACTAAATTGCTTGATTCGTTTGAAATTGATGGGAAAAAATACAACTATTACAATTTAAAATCTGTTGGGAAATCGCAATTAGACAAGATCCCTTTTTCACATAAAATCCTTTTGGAAAATGCATTAAGAAACAGCGATGCAGAAGATTCTAACGACCATGATGTTGAGACAATTCTTAATTGGGATCCACTATCTGGAGCTGCAAGAGAAATTTCATTTAACCCCAGTCGGGTAATCCTTCAAGATTTCACTGGCGTGCCTGCTATTGTTGATCTTGCAGCGATGCGGAATGCAGTGTCTGCTCTGGGTGGGGATCCCAAAAAAATCAATCCCCTATCTCCAGCAGAACTGGTTATAGATCATTCAGTCCAAGTGGATCACTTTGGAACACTGGAAGCTTTAAAAAAGAATAATCAAATTGAATTTGACCGGAATCATGAACGTTATCGGTTTCTAAAATGGGGCCAACAATCCCTGTCTAATTTTAAAGTTATACCACCCAATACAGGCATTGTTCATCAGGTCAATCTTGAATTTTTAGGCCGTGTGGTCTTTTCAGAAAAAAACAAAGACGGTTTGCTTGCTTTTCCGGACACACTGGTCGGTACCGATTCACACACTACAATGATTAATGGCATTGGCACACTGGGATGGGGAGTGGGTGGAATTGAAGCTGAAGCAGCCATGTTAGGACAACCGATCACAATGCTTTTGCCTGAAGTAATAGGAGTTAAAGTTAGCGGAGCACTGAAAGAAGGAGTGACAGCGACTGATTTAGTTTTGACGGTCACAGAGATCATGAGGTCCTATGGTGTTGTTGGAAAGTTTGTTGAGTTTTTTGGAGACGGGCTTGCTCATTTACCGGTAGCTGACCGAGCTACCTTAAGCAATATGGCTCCTGAATTTGGCAGCACCTGTGCCATCTTTCCCATCGACAGTGAAACCATTCGTTACCTGCAGCTCACAGGGAGAAAAAAAGAGCAAATACAGTTGGTTGAAAACTATTCTAAAGTCCAAGGTCTTTGGCGTGAAAATGGGCAAGAGGAAGCAGTCTACACAGATATTATTGATTTAGATCTCAGTAAGATAGAGCCTTGTCTTTCGGGTCCAAAACGACCTCATGATAGGATAGTCTTAAATCAAATCCCAAGTGTTATCAACCATGAAATCAATGGCAGAGACATAAACACAGATAAATTATCCAATGGTTCGGTCTTGATTGCAGCAATCACCAGCTGCACCAACACATCGAACCCTGCAGTAATGATTGCAGCGGGTCTTTTGGCAAGAAATGCAAAACAATTTGGTCTCACATCACAACCCTGGGTTAAAACAAGCCTAGCTCCGGGATCCAAAGTTGTTACTGAATACCTTAGGAAAACCGCTCTTTTAGACGATCTTGAGTCGCTTGGTTTTAATATTGTGGGATACGGCTGTACTACTTGCATTGGTAATTCTGGTCCGTTGAATCCTGAAATTGCCGAAGCAGTAACTTCTAAGGACTTGATCGGATCAAGCGTGCTTTCAGGAAACAGAAATTTTGAAGGTCGAATCCACCCTTTAACCAAACTTAATTTTCTCGCATCGCCGCCTTTGGTCGTAGCATATGCCCTTGCCGGTTCTGTGATGATCAATCTTGAAAAAGAACCCATTGGAGTTTCAAATGAAGGTCATCCTGTTTACCTCAAAGATATTTGGCCATCGCAAAGAGAAATTCAGGACTTAATTAATCAAACCATTAATCCTAAAATGTTTAAGGAAGCCTATAAAAATGCGCTTGATGGAGATTCTGATTGGCAAGAATTGAAAACACCAAAAGGTGAGATGTTTGAATGGGAGCAAGATTCGACTTATATCAAAAAACCGCCTTATTTTGAATCAATGAACAAAGAGGTGCCAACCATAAATGACATCACTCAAGCAAGAGTCTTGGCCCTGCTTGGTGATTCTGTAACCACTGATCATATTTCACCTGCAGGCAGCATTGATCCCTCCTCTCCAGCTGGTCAGTATTTACTGGAGCAAGGGATAACAAGGAGGGGCTTCAATTCGTATGGTTCTCGCAGAGGTAACCATGAGGTAATGATGCGGGGCACTTTTGCCAACATCAGACTCAGAAATCACTTAGCACCTGGAACTGAAGGTGGGTGGACAAGAGTGTTGGAAAATTCTGAACCGATCTCCATTTATGAAGCGGCGATGCAATTCCAAGAAAACAAAACGGATCTTATTGTAATTGCAGGCAAAGAATACGGCACCGGATCATCAAGAGATTGGGCAGCTAAAGGAGCTGCTTTGCTCGGTATTAAAGCAGTGATTGCAGAATCCTTTGAACGAATTCATAGATCAAACTTGATTGGCATGGGTATTTTACCTTTGCAATTTGAGAATGGAGAGAGTGCTGAACAATTAGGTTTACATGGGTTTGAAAACTACTCGATTCAAAATATTGAACCAAGCATGACTCAAATTGGGGTTCTTGTTACTGAAAATAGTGGAGCATCCAAAGAATTCAAAGTAAGAGTAAGAATTGAAACTCCTAAAGAATGGGAGTATTTCCAACATGGAGGTATTCTCCATTATATGATCAGACAGTTGGTAGCATGAATGAGGGATATAGATTCAATTAGGAACCAACCATGTTAAAGCCAGTTCAACCAAGGTAACAACCTACTTGTATTGGTGCTGATAAGATGCCTACTATACTTAAAGTCAAGGACTTGAAAAAAGAATATCCTGGTGTCAAAGCAGTTGATGGAATAAGTTTTTCAGTTAAACAAGGGACCTGCTTTGGCTTGCTTGGACCCAATGGGGCAGGAAAAACGACTGCTATTGAAATTATAGAAGGTATTACAGAGTCTGATGGGGGCAGCATTCTATATAAAAATCAGCCAATAGATCAGAATTTTCTCAAAGAAACAGGCATCCAGTTTCAAGCAACAGCGCTACAAGACTTTCTTACTGTTAAAGAAACATTGCTGTTGTTTCAGAAACTGTATCCTAATCCTGCTAATTTTGATGAGATTGTTGAAGAATGTTCGCTGAAAAACCTCTTATCTAGAGACAATCGGAAGTTATCAGGAGGTCAAAGACAGAGATTGCTGGTTGCAATTGCACTGGTAAACCAACCTGAATTACTGTTTATGGATGAACCAACAACAGGCCTCGATCCTCAAGCTAGACGAAATTTCTGGAACATGGTGGAGAAAATAAAATTGAGAAACACTACTCTCATACTTACAACTCACTATATGGAAGAAGCTGACTTCTTGTGTGATGAGATTGCCATAATGGATAAAGGTAAAATCATAGCTTATGGTGAGCCCAAGCAATTGATAGCCAAACATTTTAAAGAGGTTGTTTTGGAGTTACCGGAAGATGAAGTGAAAAATCATGAGTTAAACTTACCATTGAAATATCAGTTTAAATATGGGTATTTAGAAATATACACAAAAGACATTGCAGGCACCTTAAATCTCTTGAAGAAACAAAATATATCGGTTGATAAATTAAAAATCAGGCAGTTTAACTTGGAAGATTTATTTCTCAAATTAACAGGGAGTGATCTCCGATCATGATAGCAAGAATATTAGCAGTCTTTCATGCAAGAAACCTTGAATTTGTAAGGGACAGGGGCACATTGTCCTGGAATATAATGTTTCCAGTGATTGTTCTTTTTGGTCTAAATTTTGTCTTTTCTGAAGGAGAACAAAATCAGTTCAAAATTGGAGTTTTGACTGACTATAAAATCATTAATGAAATTGATCATCCTTTCATGGAAATTCGATACATTAATAAAATCCTAATAGTTGATCAAGATGCTGGATTGGAATCGGTTAGAAGGCATCAATTAGATATGCTTGTTGACCTTGATGAACCCGTTGTTCGTTACTGGATTAATGAAGAATCACCGACGGGCTATATTGTGGAGAAAATTCTTCTTCAGTCTTCAACGAATGAGTTCATTAAGGGAGTTGTTCAGGGAAAAAACATTCGCTACGTGGAATGGCTCCTGCCCGGGGTACTGGGAATGAATCTGATGTTTGGTTGCTTATTTGGTGTGGGTTATGTAATTGTTCGTTATAGAAAAAATGGTTTCCTTAAAAGGCTTAAAGCAACACCATTAAGTGCAATAGAGTTCATTATTGCTCAAGTACTGTCACGATTAATCCTTGCAATATCGATGGCAATTTTTATTTATGTTGGTGCGAGTTTTATTCTAGAAACAAGAATGGAAGGAAGTTACCTCGCATTACTTCTGGTGGGCATACTGGGTGCCATTTCACTCATTTCAATGGGTTTGCTGATCGCCTCAAGAGTCTCTAGTGAGGAACTGGCTGGAGGATTACTCAACCTTATGACTTGGCCAATGATGGTTTTATCTGGGGTATTCTTCTCCTTGGAAGGATCGCCTCCATGGGTACAAACTTTTGCTAATATTTTTCCTCTTACCCACACATTAACTGCAGCTAGGGCTGTCATGATTGATGGGGCCACTGTCTTAGATATTAGTTATGAGCTAAGTGTTTTAGTTGCCACATCAATTATTTTTATGATTGCTGGAGCGCTTCTCTTCAAGTGGCAAAGTGATTGATATCGGCGCAAATCTGACTCACAAAAGCTTTGATCATGATTTGGATGATGTGATCAAAAGAAGTTTGGATGCTGGGGTTGAAAAAATTATAGTCACAGCAAGTTCTATCAGTGAATCAAAAAGAGTCGCTGCAATGACAAAGCAATACTCCGGGATTCTATGGGGAACAGCTGGGGTACATCCTCACAATGCAAAAGAGGCAGGCGATTTATTCGCTGAGACACTTGATGAGTTAATACAAAACGAAAATATTGTTGCCGTAGGGGAATGTGGTTTGGACTATTTTAGAAACCTTTCAGAACCAAGAGAACAACAAAAGACCTTCCGGATCCAACTTCAAATTGCTACTAAGAATTCTCTCCCCGTTTTTCTCCATCAAAGGGATGCACATAATGACTTTATTGGAATTTTAAAAGAGAATGAGTCTTCGGTCATTGATGGTGTGGCTCATTGTTTCACCGGAAACAAAAAACAACTGAAAGCATGCCTGGATATTGGATTGTATATTGGAATTACCGGCTGGCTTTGTGATCCACGAAGAAACCAAGATCTGATTGATTCAATTCACTATATTCCTATGGATAAGTTATTAATTGAAACCGACTCACCCTATCTTATGCCTAAGGCATTGGAGAAGGAATTAAAAACAAGGAGAAATGAACCGTGTTTTTTACCCCATATAGCCCAAGCGATTGCTGAGTTAAAGAAATTAGATCTCGGAGAAGTGATGTTAAACACTTATCAAAATTCAGAGAGGCTTTTCTTTAAGCAGAAGCAATAATATCAACCAATTGATTCAGTTCTGGGTCCATTGTTACAAAGGATGAATCGATTCCAAGAAGAGCCCTAAGCCTCTCAGGCACCACAATCTCTTCGCCAACGATTGGTTCAACTATGTTTTCGAATTTTGATGGGTGTGCTGTGGCAACAATACACCAATGGGTCTCTCTTTTGTCACTATCACAAAGTCCTCGATAAACATGCAAAGCGGTTGCGGTATGAGGACAACACAGTATTTGATTATCTTGATACTCACTTCTGATTTGGTCGATTATCTGTTCGTCGGTTACCGATACGGCTTGAAGTTTATCAACCAAGGTCTCAGGGCTATCAAAAATATGAAAGAATCTTTCCATATTACTTGGATTACCAACATCCATTGCAGAGGCTAACGTAGGTAGTGTCGCTCTTGGTTCCCATTTGCCTGTGGAAATAAAATCGGGAATTGTTTTATTCGAATTGGTTGCAAAAATAATCTGATCTATTGGAAAACCCATCTCTTTTGCAATAAAACAGGCAAAAGCATTACCTAAATTGCCTGTCGGCACAATAAAACTCGTAGTATCTCCAGACGCTGTATATCGCTTTAAGCTAGACCATGCGTAATAAGTTGCTTGAGGAAGCAAACGACCAATATTAATACTATTGGCAGAACATAAATTATGCTTCATTGAGAGTTCATTGTTACTAAAAGCTTCTTTAACCAATCGCTGACAGTCATCAAACTCTCCTTTAACCTCTATTGAAGTGACATGATCACCCCAGCAAGTTAACTGATGCTTTTGTCTTGGAGAGACTCTTCCTTCTGGAAACAAAACCACCACTTTAAATTCAGGGCATTGATCAAAAGCTGATGCGACAGCACCTCCCGTATCTCCTGATGTGGCAACCAAAATAGTGGTTGTTTTGGGGTTTTTATTTTTTTTAGTTATCTCAGACATTGTGAAAGATAAGAAACGTGCCCCAAAGTCTTTAAATGCTGCAGTTGGTCCATGGAACAATTCAAGAACAGAGTACTGAAGATCTTCTTCAAAATAATCTTTGTTAATTAATGGAAAATTAAATGCTTGCTTAACGATATCTTCTAATTCATTTTCTACACTTGAGCCTGCAAAATAAGGTAATAAAATTTGATGAGAAAATTCCTGGTAACTCATAAGCTTACTAAAGTCATCAATCTTAACTTTTGGGATTGACTCAGGCATCACAAGACCCCCGTCTGTAGAAGTGCCACTGAACAAAGCATCTTCTATCGAGGGGATAGAATGGCCCTTTGTGCTGATGTATCTCATTATTTGTTAATTTTCTAGGCTAATGAGTGTTCAAAAAAGCTAATAAATCACTAAATATACCAGCAGCAGTTACTTCTGGTCCTGCGCCTGGCCCGCGATGAACTAGAGGGTGTTTTGAATAACGCCTAGTTTTGTATTTTATGATATTTTCTGTGCCCTCTAATCGAGAAAATGGATGCTCTTTACTTAAGGCTTCCAATTTTACTGAGGCTTTGCCATCAGCGTTTAGGCGAGCTAGGTAGCAAAGAACTTTCCCGTCATGATTTGCTTGTTTATATCTTTTCTCCATTATTGAATCATCATTTACCATTTCTTTTAAATAATCTACAACACTAAGATCACTATGATTCTGACTAACTAGATTTTCAATTTCAACATCCTTGACTTCAATGTTTAGTCCCATCTCTCTAGCTAAAATTGCTAATTTTCTTGCGACATCCATTCCTGACAGATCATCTCTAGGATCTGGCTCTGTATAACCCTGTTCTCTGGCAGTTGAGACGATTTTTGAAAATGGTTCAGATCCATCGAAAGAATTGAATAAATAGGCCAATGTCCCTGAAAACACTCCTTCTATTTCTTCAATTACATCTCCTGAGATCGAAATATCTTTTACTGATTTTATAAACGGTAGAGCAGCTCCTGCAGTGGTTTCATATAAAAAAGTACGTTTATTGTCTTTAGCAGACCTCATAATATCCTTATAACGACTTAAAGGTCCGCTTAAACCCTTCTTGTTTGCCGTAATGACATTTATTCCTGATTGGAAACACTCAGTATAAAAATCTGGAATCAGATCACTTGCTGAACAATCAATAAAAACCTTAAGATCTGCTGGTGTCTTATCTAGAAAATCAATAATATCTTCAACTTTAGATGCTCGACATGATTGATCTTTTGCAATTAATGAAGCTATATCAGACTCGGAAATATCTTCGTCTAGAATCATATGGGATGAATTTGCGATAGCCACAAAATTAATCTCCAAGTTAAAATCTTTAAAAATTTTGTCTTTTTGTGCTTCCACTTGGTGATAAAATTCTTGCCCCACATTACCAAAACCAGCTAGAGCTATAACTAGTTCAGTTTTGCCTGTAAAAAAGGCATTGTGAACGGATTGAACTGCTTGATTTAAATCGTCCTTTTTTACCACTACAGAAATATTTTTTTCTGAAGAGCCCTGTGCAATAGCCATTACATTAACTTCAGATTGAGTAATTGCTTTAAAAAATTGAGCTGCAATACCTTTTGTTCCCGTCATTCCTGATCCAACTACAGCAATAATGCTGCAATTTTCTTGTATTTGGAGCTGTTGCAGATTTCCATTTTGGAAATCAGTGTTAAATTCCACTTTAAGGACACTTTCAATTTGATCTGAATACTTGTCATCTATAGCAAAACAAATTGAATGTTCTGAACTAGCTTGTGTTATGAGTATGACTGATATTCCAGCATCGCTAAGACATGAAAATAATCGCTTTGCTGTTCCTGGGACACCTATCATCCCAGAGCCTTCAATATTTACCAAAATAATATTGTCAATGGTTGTTATCCCTTTAACGCCTTTAACACCATTCACATTGGATGAAATTTCAGTTCCGTGAGACTCAGGGTTGAATGTGTTCCGAATGTAGATAGGTATACCTTTATTCATCAATGGTAACATTGTTTTTTCATGTATTACCTCAGCTCCAAAATAAGCTAACTCTATTGCTTCATCATAAGACATTTGCTTAATGGTTTTTGCTGTTTGAATTTGATTAGGATCAGCTGTCATAATTCCATCAGTATCCGTCCAGATAGAAACAGACCTAGCCTTAGCCAGTGAACCTATGATAGATGCTGAATAATCGCTACCATTTCTACCTAAATTTGTGGGTACAGAATCTGAATTTTTTGCAATAAAGCCTGCCATAACAAATATTCCATTCTTACCAGAGAATACTTTATTAAAAGATTTCTCTGACTCTGCCCAATCTACATTAGCACCCATATCTGTATGATAAAGAGTAATAACATCTAATGGATTAATCAGATGCAAATCTCTGTCATTTAGATCCCTTGAAGATGCTTGACTTAAAATACCTCGAATAAGCCTGGAGGACCATATTTCACCAAAACCTAGAACTTGATTTTCTTCTATGCTTATCTTTTCTGTTGAAAATGATTGTGCAAGTTCCTTTATGGTATTCAAATCATTCCTAAACTCATCTTCAAGACTTTTTATAATTGATTTTTCTTTAATGGTTTCTTTAAGTGTCATTCGGTATCGATCTTCTATTTTGAGCAAAATTGAATTGTCTTTTGATTTAGAGTAATCCACGAGTTGATCGGTCATCCCTGCCATTGCAGAAACCACAACAACAAGATTAGAACTCTCATTTTGATGGATAATTTCGTTAACTGTTAGCAGACATTGCCCATCTGCTAAACTGCTCCCACCAAATTTATAAACTTGCCAAATCTCTTTAACCATCTTCTTATATACCGTCAGTGCTAATATTTTTATGCCATTAAAAAGTTGACCATGATACTCTTTTCACAACACATTTACATGCAAAAAGAATCAATCTGTAAATATGGCTATATTGAGTCTTTTATATCAAAATGACAATGTGAAGTAGAACAATCGGTTAAACAGTTTTTGCTAGATAGTGTAATTGCCAGAATAATACAACCATGAAAACAACTGCATCGGAATTCATTAACGAGCCCCATAAAGCGATAACCTTAATGGGAATGTCAGGTATTGGCAAAACAACACTTGCAAACAAACTCCCCAAAACTAATTGGTTTCATTACTCTGGAGACTATCGAATTGGAACAAAATACCTAGAAGAACCTATTCTAGATAATATAAAAGAAAGAGCGATGGAAGTTCCTTTTTTAAGAACACTGCTCAAGACTGACTCTATCTACATCTCCAGCAACATCACAGTTGATAACCTTGATCCAATATCATCTTTTCTAGGAAAAATTGGTGCTCCATCCAAAGAGGGATTAACACTAAAAGAGTTCTCAAAAAGACAAGAACTCCATAAAAGTGCAGAAATTAATGCTATGAAGGATGTTCCTGAATTTATTGAAAAATCCAGAAGAATTTATGGCTATGATCATTTTATCAATGATGCCGGTGGCAGCATCTGTGAACTGATCGATAGTGAAGCAATGGATGCATTAGTGGACCATACAGTCATTCTATACATTGAAGAAAATGACGAAGTGAGGCAAACATTAATTGAGCGATCAAAAAATCATCCAAAACCTCTCTATTATAATCACGATTTCCTAGTGAATCATTTAGAGATCTATAAGCAAGAAACGGATGGAGATCATGAATCAATGGATCCAGATGAGTTTGTTCGTTGGATTTTTCCAAGGCTGCTTGATTACCGAAAAGCAAAGTATCAAGCCATTGCAAAACAACACGGTTACACTGTTCAAGCATCAGATATTATGAATGTAAATAGTGAAAACCAATTGATCGATCTTGTCGCAAAAGCCATTGAATCGGAATGACTGCTTTTGCATCAAACAAGAAAAGAATTTCCATCAATGGTAAGCACTTAGCCTATACAGATTCTGGATCTGGAGATCCTATTATTTTCCTTCATGGAAACCCGACCTCTTCCTATCTCTGGCGAAATATTACTCCCTATTTAGAATCTCAGGGTCGGTGCGTTTGTATTGACCTGATTGGCATGGGGGACTCGGATAAACTGGATAATCCTGATGAAAACTCCTATCGATTTGAAGAACATTATCATTATATTAATACTGCAATAGAATCTCTAACCAATGGTGAGAATATCACTTTTGTTCTACACGACTGGGGTTCAGCATTGGGTTTCAATTGGTGTTATCACAACCCTGAATCGGTTAAAGGTATTGCTTATATGGAAGCAATCGTGAAAGAAATGACTTGGGAGGATTGGAGTGATGAAGCCAAAGGTATTTTTCAAGGTTTTAGGTCTGATGCCGGAGAAAGTTTGGTTTTAGAAAAAAATTACTTTGTTGAACGAGTGCTTCCAGGCTCAATCATCAGAAAGCTAAGTGAGGAAGAAATGGAAGAATACAGAAGACCTTTTATTAATGAGGGTGAAGACAGAAGACCCACGTTGTCATGGCCGAGAGAAATACCCATAAATAACCATCCTGAAAATGTCTGTGCGATTGTTAATAGATACGCTGAATGGATGCTAACAAACGACCTACCCAAACTGTTCATCAATGCAGAACCTGGTGCAATTACCACAGGGAGAATCAGAGATTTTTGTAGGAGTTGGAAGAATCAAACAGAAATTACCGTTAAAGGCATTCACTTCATCCAGGAAGATTCACCGGATGAAATTGGAAATGCTATATCATCATGGTATAAGAATATTGAATAGAATACTGTCAGTAATATTGATTTAAACAATGAGTGCAACTAATAAAGATAAACCGCTCCATGGCATGAGAGTCATTGAAATGGGACAACTGATTGCAGGTCCTTTTACAGGGAGCGTTCTTGGTTACTATGGAGCAGAAATAATAAAAATTGAACCTCCCACAGGAGACCCAGTTCGATACTGGCGACTAACTGAAAATAACACATCCTATTGGTGGCATAGTGTTTCTCGAAATAAAAAATCCATTACATTAAATTTAAAAACGGAAGAAGGTAGACAAATAGCCAAAGATTTAATTTTGAAATCGGATGTTTTAATAGAGAATTTTAAACCCGGTAAATTAGAAGAATGGGGGATGGGACCTGATGATTTAAAAAAAGACAATCCTGGTTTGATTACTGCAAGAATATCAGGCTATGGACAAACAGGACCTCGTTCTCCTCTTCCAGGATATGCTTCGGTGTGTGAAGGATATGGTGGATTCAGATACGTTAATGGCTTTGCGGATAGACCCCCTGTCAGACCTAACTTGAGTATCGGGGATACTCTGGCTGGCTTGCATGCTGCCATGGGGGTTATGTTGGCCTACATCCAAAGGGAAAAAGACCCTAACAGCAAAGGCCAGGTAGTGGATACAGCTATTTATGAATCGGTTTTCAATCTCATGGAAGCTGTAGTGCCAGAATACTCTGGATGTGGTGCAATCAGAGAGCCATCTGGATCTACAATCACCGGTATAGCACCAACCAATACCTATCTAACGTCGGATAAAAAACACGTTATTATTGGTGGTAATGGAGATTCTATTTTTAAACGACTGATGATAGCCATCGGCGAACCCAAAATGGCAGAAGATCCAAGATTTGAACATAATGAAGGCCGTGTAAAGCATGAAAAAGAAATTGATGATGCAATACTAGAGTGGTCATCTAACCATACTTCTGCAGAAATTTTATCCGTGATGGATGAAGCATCCGTGCCCGCAGGTCCAATCTACAGTGTTGAAGATATGATGAAAGATGAACATTATATTGCCAGAGGGATGTTTCAAGAAGTCGAGGCCAATGGCAGGACGCTTCATATACCGGCAATGATTCCTTTATTAACAGAAACACCAGGAGGTACTGAATGGTCGGGGCCAAAACTGAGCGAACACACCCATGAAGTGTTATCGGAACTCTTAGGAAAAAATGATCAAGAAATCAAAAAATTAGCTGATGACGGTATCGTTTAGGCAGCCTTTTTTCTCATTCTTCTCCTGCGAATCAAAACAACTATCAACAGTAATAAAATGAGCATTGTTCCCCAATAAGAAACAGGTAAGTTGCCAGATGAAATCTTCCCATATTCTCCGGTCTTCAAATTCTCAAACTCGTCTCTCCATGCTCCCACAGGAAGGGCTTCATCGTTAATGATCTCGAAAGTTTTGTTGACTGCATCTGGATTAAAGGCAGATGCATTTATGACCTCAGCGACATCCTCTCGAGGAATATATCCCATGATTTGATCACCTTGACCAAACTTAATCCCACTCACGCCAGGTTCTCCTCGTAAACCACCGGGTCTGATGATGGTAAAATCTATTCCGCTATTGCGAATATACTCTTCACCCAAAGACTTCCATTTCATGGTTTTATTCATAAATAGATTCAAGAAAACTGTGCTGAAATTTTCAGCACCACCAGCTCCAATTGAGGACATATAAATAATATGTCGAGTTCCTGCTCTCTTCGCTTCATCGACTAAACTTATAACCCCTTTGTAAACCACAGATTCTGGTCCATCCTGCCCCTTTCCAGGTTTAGATCCTATCGTTGAGATAATAATATCGGAACCTTGCAGTGCCATGATCAAAGTTTCTGGCTGGGTCACGTCTGCTTGGACCCATTCATAGTTTCCAACAATATCTGCACTTGCTTTTGCAATGTTTCTGGATAGTGCACGGATGCGAACGTCTTTTTTAGCTAAACCCTCAAGAACCAACCTACCAGTCCTACCTGATGCTCCGATGACCACTATCAAAGGTTTTTCAATCGGAGCAAGCATATTGCTCTTTGCATCCAATGACCTTGGAATGAGTCTTTCAATACAGGGGCGGCTATAGTCTGTAGCGTTTAATTCAAAACATTCAGACTGATGAGCATGAACATAATTAGAGACAAGGAGTAATAAAAAAGTGTGAGTAATGAATCTATGTAGTTTCATATGTTGTAGAATTATAGCAGTTTTAATCTACAATAATCTCATGAAAAAATCTGTCACAAACATAGTAGTTTTATATTCAATCTTTGGTTTGGTTATGACACAAGCTCAAGAAATTGAAGAGATAACTGTGACAGGAAGTTACATTGGTTCCAAATTTGAGAAAATAAGTGTTCAAGTCATTGATGAGACTGAATTCAATAATTTAAATGTCACTAGT